>Ga0272442_10000991_pt1 | contig 43860 bp, 35 predicted proteins | sample SSMForm2O_FD_200262 | JGI IMG/M metagenome (GOLD analysis project Ga0272442, IMG submission 200262) | Marine sediment archaeal communities from Little Sippewissett salt marsh, Falmouth, MA, United States - SSM-Form-2O | ecosystem: Environmental > Aquatic > Marine > Wetlands > Sediment ...
GATTTTCTCACAAAAACCTTCCCGCATCTTAAAGGTAATAATATTAACCTGATCCCTGAGCGTTCTTCCGTCCTGTGTGGAATATGTATCATTCCCGATCCTGTCCTCAGGCACAATGACATCCACTTCGAAATCACATTCAAGCAGGATGGACAGGACTTTCGACATTCTTATGGCGAAAGGGAAGCCTTCGTATCTGACGACGAGTGCTCTTCGGCTCATACAATTACCACTTACTGCTGATCCTCTTTATGACGTAAACTCGACAAGCACAGAATTGCAAGATTATATTGGAACTGGCCTGCAATGACGAGAGAAATCGAAAAACAGGGTATTAAAAATCTGATATTTCTGTATCTGGGGATAGGTATCGGATTATTCAACACGCTTCTCAGGACAAGAGCACTGTCCCCTGAAGAAATCGGCCTCATTTCAATCCTCATGAGTTTTTCCACATTTGCTGGGTTCATTATTGCATTTGGAATGCCCTCGGGAATTCTGAAGTTCTACAGTCTTTACAAGCGGAATTCCGGACAGAAAGCCGCGCTGATAGGATTTGGATTCCTGGTCGTTTTCGTGTTGTTCCTTGTGGTCAGTGGAATCTTCTTTCTGATCAAGGATTTCATAGTGCTCAAGTATGATAATGCCCTTCTGGGCAGATATATAAATTATATTTATTTTCTCTTCCTTTTTAATTCTTTAAGTATCATTTTTGATACGATATTTCGATCCGAATATCTGACGGTTAAAAGCAACATCATAAAAACCTTTATTGAAAAGGCTTTGAATTTCGTGTTCCTGGGACTGATGCTCCTTGTGGACTTCAGTTTCCACATATTTTTTCTCTGCACTGTCTCAATTCAAGCTTTCAAAGTAATTCTTTATGTCCTGTACACGAAAAAAGACATTAAATTATCCAGACCGGATTTTTCAGTACTCAACAGGTCTTTTTTCAGGAGGTTCTTCTCCTACACTCTTTACATGTTGTGCGCCGGTATTACAGGAATTGTAACGACCGTAGCCGACAGAATCATGCTTGGTTACTATGCGGATCTGACCATTGTCGGTATTTACTCAATCATAATGGTATTTTCGAATCTCATGGCAATGGTAGGAAGCGGGTTCGGAATGATTGCCACTCCAATGATTGCAGAATACTGGAATGACAGGAACACGGATGGAATACAGGAAACCTACAGCGACAACACAAATGTTCTGATATTTCTTGGTGCTTTTCTTTTTGTACTGATTGCATTGTTTGGAAGAAAAATACTCGCATTCCTGGGGGAAAGTTATGCAGTGGGATACTGGGCCATGATTTTTCTTCTGATTGGTCAACTGATAAATCTGTTTACCGGTCTGTGCGGAAGTATTATTGCTCTGTCGAAATACTACCGTTTTGATTTCTATGTAAGGTTTCTCCTTGCGTTTCTTGCTGTAAGTACGAATGTTATATTCATTCCCATGTGGGGTCTTCTTGGCGCTGCATTTGCCACCTCTCTTTCTCTGGCTGTTTATAATATCGTCAAACTCATCTATGCTTACATTAAATTCGGGATGCAGCCCTACAATCACGACACGATCATTTCGCTGCTGTATGTATCCATATTCGGAGTATGTCTGTACTTTATCAATCGATTGATAGATCTGAACAATATCGTGCTGATCCTTGCCGCCTGCGTCTTGTTCTTTGCGGTTTACGGTCTTGCAGGTGTTTATTTACTGAAGCTGAAACCGGCTGTTTTACTCTGGACACCCGTCCTGGAAGCACTTCAAAAGAGAATGTCCAGATAAACAAGCTTAATCGGCAGCATCTATCTCAACGTGAGCCCTTCTCGCGTAAATCACCACAAAACTGCAAAGCGCTATCAGCGCAAGAATTCCCACGATCTCCCCTGTGGTTTCAAGTGCCCCTTCCGGGTACAGAAATCCGTGAAGTCCCGCCTTGGCCTCGGAACCGATCACGGCCGAAAGAACCGCGTCGAGCACCCCCATGATCGCGCCGCCCGCAATAAAACCGGACGCGATCAGAATGCCCTTGTCCTGCCTTGCCTTGCACAGCGCCTCATCGACCTTTGAGCCCGTTCTCTGAACCAGCCATGAGAGAAAACCGCCTATGAATATGGGCACGTTGAGCTGTATGGGCAGGTACATGCCCAGGGCGAATGCCAGTGCGGGAACATTCGCCATCCTCAGGATCACGGACAGTATCACTCCGAGTGCAAAGAGGTACCACTGAAGCGGAGCGCTCTGCGTGCCCATGATGCCCACGAGTATTTCCTTCATTGCAGTAGCCTGAGGCGCGGGCAGCTCCGCGGTTCCGAAACCCTTTCCGGAAAGGAGCCACATGGCCAGTCCGCAGAAGGCGGCGGCCACGAGCGTGCCCACGAACTTGAGCAGCATCTGCCATTTCGGGTTGGCCCCGATCCAGTGGCCTATCTTCAGGTCGGATGCAAAGGCGCCGGATGCACAAAGGGACGTGCACACAACGCCGCCGATGATCATGACCACGAACATGCCCGGTCTGCCCGTGAGTCCGATCTGCTTCATGATCAGGCCGGTTACTATCAGGGTGAGAAGTGTCATTCCGGAAACCGGGTTCGTGCCGATGAGGGCTATGGCCCTTGCGGCAACCGGCGCGAACAGAAATGCTATTACGGTCAGAAGCCCCACGCCTACCAGAGAGTACAACACCGACTTTACTATTCCGATTCCAAAGGTGAAAAACAGGAAAGACGCGACAAGAACAGCGCCCACGCCCACGAAAGTGGCCTTGATTGAAAGCGTGCTGTCAGTGCGCAGGTTCCCTCTTACAGTTTCCCCGGGCTGATCACCCAGCCCTTTCAGGCCCTGCGTCATGGATGAAATCATGGATGGAAAAGCCGATATCACGCCCATTATGCCGGCTCCGGCTATTCCCCCGATTCCGATTATCTTCACGTAGGCCGTAAAGACCTCGTCTATTCCCATCTGCGCTATAGGCTTCGTGCCAGGGGCCAGGATTTCGGGCACGTGCATCCCGATTGCGTGAACCATCGGGATCAGGACAAAATACGAAAGAAAGCTGCCTGCACAGATTATTGCCGCGTACCTGATCCCAACGATGTAACCGAGGCCGACTATGGCCGACAGGTTGTCTATCCTGAGCGTCATGAACCTGTCCGCGAGCCACTTTCCCAGGTAGACCGAATGGAAGGTGATCAGCTCCCTGAACGCGCCGAAGGTAAGCACCAGTGCCTCGTAAATCGCTGCAATACCGGCCGAGATAACGAGCACCCTGGCCTGGCCGCCCACCTTTTCGCCCGAAACAAGGATCTCGGTGGTGGCGGTGGCCTCGGGCCACGGGAGCTGTCCGTGCTGCTCGATCATGAAGTGATGTCTCAGCGGAATGATGAAGAGTATGCCCAGCGACCCGCCAAGGAAGGCGGTGAGTATCACCTGGTACCAGGTGGGGTCCATGTCCAGCATGTAAAGGGCCGGGATCGTGAACACTGCGCCTGCCACGACGTGTGACGAGTTAGCGCCTATGGATTGCACGAAAACATTTTCGAGTATGGTGCTGCGCCTGCTGAAAAACTGGCTGAGCCCGATCGCGAGAATGGATATCGGGATCGCGGCCTCGATGCCCTGCCCGACCTTGAGCGCGAGATAGGCTGCGGCCATTGAAAACACGGCGCAGAAAACGAGCCCCAGGCCCACGGATCGCGAGGTTACTTCGGGGATACTCACATCCCCCGGCACCATGGGCACGTACTGCTCTCCGGGTTCAAGCGGCTTTCGTGCGTTTTCAGGAAGTTCTTTTCTGATTCTGCTTTCATTTTCCATGTTCATTCTGTTCCTCTAACTCGTTACATCCGGGATTACTACATCAACGGGCAGGCACGGGGACCTGCCCCTACTACGAAAACAAATCAAATTTAATTCGGATTGCGCGAGCCGGTAACCGGGGGTCCCCGCGCAAAATTGATCTAAATCCATATTCTTCATGTCAGGCACGGGCCCCTGTCTTCCAGTTGCTCGTACTTTTTAGTTTCTATTACGTTTTTTATCATCTGAACCGTTTCGTAAACGTCATTGAAAGTGTTGTAAAGGGCGCAGGGCGCGATCCTTATTATGTCCGGAGGCCTGAAATCGCAGATCACGCCTTCGTTATGCAGTTCATGGCAGATTTTCGATGCGTCGCTCTTTCTCTGAATCGCCACGTGCCCTCCCCTTTTCGAGTCCTGCCTGGGCGTGACAATGCCGAAACCGTAGGGCTCATCGCTCAGGAGGCTGTCCACAAGAAACATCAGGTAGGACGTAAGACTCAGGCTCTGCGACCTGATCCTGTCGATTCCGGCTTCGAGCAGAATGTCGAGAGAGCCCTCGATCGGAGCAGCACCAAGTATGCATGGCGAGGATATCTGCCAGCCTCCCGCACTCTTTTCGTGTTCGAATTCAAGGCTCATTTCAAACTGCCTGTTCTTTACGAATCCGAACCATCCGGGCATGGCCGGCTTTTTATCAAAATGCCTCGAGTTGACATAGGCGAAGGCGCTGCAGCCCGGCCCACCGTTCATGTACTTGTACGCGCACCACATGGCAAAGTCCGCATTCCATGCGTCAAACTCATGCGGCACGACGCCGACCGAATGCGAACAGTCAAAACCGATGAAAATATCCTTTTCGTGAGCCTTTTCGATCAGGTACTCCATGTCCAGAAGCTGACCGCTCCTGTAAAGCACCGACGGCAGAAGCGCGACGCATACCTCGCCCGTCATCTCTGCGGCGATTTTCTCCTCGTCCAGGGTATGCCCGTCATCGCTGTGCACCAGCAGCAGGTCTTCTTCCGGGTCAAGCCCCTTCAGCCCGACCTGTCCTTCCAGCGCATAGATGTCCGTGGGAAAGGTAAGCGCATCCGCAAGTATCTTTTTTCTTTTTCCTTCCGGCCGGTAGAAAGTGCTTACGAGCGAATGAATGTTCACCGTCGTGGAACCCGTGGCAATCACTTCCTCAGGAGCTGCCCCCACCAGTTCTGCCGCCATTGCTCCCAGGTGTTCGGCATAATGAAACCAGGCCCTTTCGGCTTCCAGCCAGCCCCTTATGCCGAGCTTTTTCCACTCGTCAGCCACCCTGATCAGGGCCTTTTCGGAGTCCTTTGATTGAAGGCCGAGTGAGTTTCCCACCATGTAGATGGTACCGGGCGGAATGTGAAAGCGTTCCCGGAACCGGGAAAGTGCATGCTCCCTGTCAAGCTTCAGAGCGCATTCTTGGTCGGTACTGAATTCATTTTTCATTTTCCTTTTCCTTAAGCACCGGGGAAACCAGTCCCCGCATCATCATGAGGTCGGCCAGAACGCATGCGGTCACGGCTTCGAGAACCACCGGCACCCTCAGGCCGATGCACGCGTCATGCCTTCCCTTTATCCTAAGTCTTGTCTTTTCTCCCGTCTCAAGATCCACGGTATCCTGTTCAATGCCGTGGCTGGCTGCGGGCCTCACTGCAACGCGGAAAACTATTTCGTTGCCGTTTGATATTCCGCCGTTGATGCCGCCGGAATTGTTCGAACCCGTAAGCCCGCCCGTATTCAATATCGGGTCGTTGAATTCACTCCCCCTCATGCGGGCGCACCTGAAACCTGCGCCGAACTCAATAGCCTTTATGCCCGGGATCGAGAACGCGGCATGGCTGATGAGGGATTCCAGCGAGTCGAAAAACGGTTCGCCCACCCCGGCCGGCAGGTGAGTGACCCTGCATTCCACAATGCCGCCGATTGAATCGTTTTCTTCAGAAGCCTCGACAGCGGCCGCCTGTGCATCGCTTGAACCTCCGGCCTCGAGAACGGCCGCGGCTGCTTCGACAGGGTTGATGAGCTTTTTCGCGATTACGCCTGCAGCCACCAGTGACGCCGTGAGCCTGCCGGAAAAATGCCCGCCGCCCCTGTAATCATTAAAGCCGCCGTACTTCATCCACGCGGCAAGGTCTGCGTGCCCGGGTCGCGGCTTGTTCCTTATTTCGTCATAAGACTCAGACCGTGCATCGGTGTTCTCGATCAGAACAAGCACCGGAGCGCCCGTGGTGCGTCTATTGAAAACGCCCGTACACAGAAGGGGAACATCCGCCTCCTTCCTCGCCGTGGTTCCGACAGAGCCTCCCATGCGGCGCTCCATGTCGCCGGTAAAGTCTTTTTCGCCTATCTCGATCCCGGCCGGACAGCCGTCAATCAGAACGCCCACGTACCTGCCGTGGGATTCACCAAGTACGGAGAGCCTGAAAATGCGTCCAAATGAATTCATTCAATCCGTGCTCCCGACGACGCGAGGTCGTCAAAAAAGTCCGGGTAGGATTTGGCTATGCTTTCTGATCCAGAAATATCGACAGGTCCGTTCGCGGTCAAGGCGGCAGTGGCCATGGCCATTGCAATGCGGTGATCACCGTGGGCGTCAACTTCGCCGCCCGTGTACGTTGCGCCCGTGATCATCATGCGGTTGTCCGCCGTTTTTATTACTGTTCCGAGCTTTGAAAATTCAGACTCGAGCGCGCGGGCGCGGTTGCTCTCCTTGTGAACGAGCCTGTCCGCTCCTTTTATCATGCTCGTACCTTCACAGTTTGCAGCGAGCGCGGCAAGAGGAGGAAAAAGATCCGGGCAGTCAGTGGCGTCGAATTCAAAGGCTCTCAAATCCTGCTTCCCCACGCTTACGCTGTCGCCTCTGACCGAGACTGCGGCGCCCGCCTTTTCGAGCGCTTCGACAATGCGCGCATCGGCCTGGCATGATGCGGGATTCAGCCCGACCGCCGTCATTTTTCCTGCAATCGCGCCTGCAACCAGCAGAAAGGACGCACCAGACCAGTCGCCCTCCACCGAAAAGACCGCGGGCGAATATTTCTGCCTTCCCCTTATTTCAAAACGCGAAAAGCCGGCATTGCTCTCAATCCCGATCCCATATTCTGCAGCGGTCTGAACCGTCATCCTCACATATGGCGTGCTGACCGGGTTGATTACGATCATTTCCGAGTCTTTTTCGCAGCACGGAAGCGCAAGCAGGAGGCCCGTAAGAAACTGCGATGTCACTGCCGTGTCCACCTGAACCCGTCCGCCCCTGGCGGGACCGCGCACTTTAACGGGCGCATGGCCGTTGAGTGTTTCGCAGGATGCGCCCAGGGATTCGAGAGGCCCGCAGGCCATGTCCACGGGGCGGGTTCCGAGAGAGCCCGAGGCCGTAAGAGTGAGCTTCATGTCGTAAATCGCTGCAATGGCCGTGAACATGCGAAGGCACAGCCCTGACTCGCCGCAGTCGAGATCCGATCCGTCCGGCCGTCCTCCTCCGGTTACGCTGACCGTGTCACTGCTGACTTCGGTCACGGCACCCAGGCTGCGCACGACTCTCAGGGATGAAAGCGCATCGTCGCTTAGCGAACGCACCCCTATCCTGCTCGTTCCCGCGGCAAGGCAGGCCGCGGCAGCCGCCCTCTGGAAAATGCTCTTTGATGACGGAGCATTCACACTGCCGCTAACGCGGCCCGGATTTACCGATTTCATCTGCAATCCTCTTTGCCGCCTGCTGTGCGGTGCGATCCACGGTCGACACGATCATGTCGCATGAACGTGCGTAAAGGTGCCTTCGCTGCCGCAGGATCTGTTCGAGCCGCTCTGAAGGCTCATGACCCGACAGGAGCGGACGCTTTGTCCCCTTTATGCGGCCGGCGCAGGTCGCGCTGTCCGCCCACAGCCACACGCTGCAGCCGGTTTGAGAAACAAGATCGACGGTTACGGGATCGAGAACGGCGCCCCCGCCCAGGGCGACAACGGTATTGTGCTTCTGAAGCGCCGGCACCACCTGCTCTGACTCGATTTTTCTGAAGGCTTCTTCACCCTGCACTGCAAAAATCTCACCGATGCTTTTCCCTGATGCTTTCTCCACGGCTTCGTCCGTGTCGATGAAGTCATAACCCAGAATTCGCGCAAGCGCCCTGCCGGTTTCAGTCTTTCCGGTGCCCATCATTCCGGTGAGAACTACGATATTCCGGCCGCTGTTTGTGCTGCCAGCAGCCGCATCAACGGCATTCTTCATCACCGACACGGGCGCACGCCTGCCGGTGAAGACATTGAAACTATGCGCTGCCTGCGCCACAAGCCATTCGAGACCGCTTAAATACTTCAGGCCTGCTTCCACGGCCGTCTGCTTCAGACTCGATTCCGTGTAACCGGCATCCAGCAGGACCTGCTCCCGGCGAAGCCACTGTCTCCTTAACGGGTGGGCACCGGCAGGCAGGCACGAGACAATGATATCGGCCACGCGAACTGAATCTTCCGCATTGTCGAAAAGAACATGACTTACACCGAACCTGCGTGCCAGGCCCTCCGCCCGGGCTTCGGAACGGTTTACAATCACGATGTCTTTAAGCCCCGCCGTTATCAGGGAGAAAACGGCGGCAGCGGCCGCGCCCCCGGATCCAAGCACCACGACCTTTTTTCCTTCGAGTCCTGTGCCCGCCGCCTCAAGTGCCGCCGAGACCCCCGATGCATCGGTGTTGTAACCCATGCTGCGGCTGTTTTTGATCCTGACCGTGTTCACCGCTCCGATGCGCTGTGCGGTTTCGTCCACATCATCGATGAGGCCGGCTATTTCCTCCTTGAACGGTGCGGTGACGTTAAGGCCCGCAATCTTCATCCCGGCGGCTGTGTTCATAACTTCCCGCGCACTGTCCGCTGCCAGACGCAGGTAGATGGAATCGCTGCCGTCAACCGTAAAGGCGCTGTTGAATATTTCGGGGCTCAGGCTGTGAAGAACCGGGCTGCCGGCCACCGCGTAAAGCTCAGTCATGCCGGTTCCCCAGTTCCCTCATAAGCATTGCGAGTTTCTTGAAATCAAGCTGTCCGTCCGCTGTTTCCCTTCCCGCTTCGGCCGATGCATAGGCAAAGGGGCTTCCCAACAGCGGCGCCATTATGCGCGTGAGCCTGCCCGCCGGCCCCATTCCGACAGCGATCACGGATTCAGGTGAATCCAGCAGCCCCAGGATCCTTGCCGAATCCCTCAGGGATTGCGTGTAACAGGCGATCTTTGCGATGTCGGCTCCGGACTTAAAGCAGCGGGACAGTATTTCGCGAAGCTCTGAGGCCGGGGGCGTGAGCTCATGGTTGTGGTACGAAACAATTACTTCAGCTCCCTTTTCCCGGGCCAGCCGGACAATGTTTCTTTTGAATGCAGGATCTGATTCGAACTCAATGTCCACGAACGACGCGCCTGCATTCACGGCAGACATCAGAATTCTCCGGCGCTCGCTTTCGGGGTAAGACCCGGGCCGCATTGTTGCGATCAGTTTCTTTTTCACAGAAAACAACCGTGCGACTTCCTCGTCCGAAGGCTGCAGGTTTTCGAGCCTGAGCTCCGCAAACGGAAATTTTTTCACGGCTTCGATAAACTCCCCGACTGTTTCGAGCTGAAGGCTAACGCAGATCATCCAGCACCTCAGTGAGCTCATCAATGCCGATCTTTTCAATCACGGCGTGTCCGATTTCCTTTAACAGCACAAAGTTGATTTCCCATTTCTGGCGCTTCTTGTCCCTGAGCACGGCATCGAGAATTTTTTCCTTTTCGAATTTCATCTCAACCGGAAGCCCGAGCCCGGCCAGGGCACCAGTTATGCGATCGCATGAGGCGGCGTCCAGAATTCCCTTCCTGACCGACAGGCGTGAAGCCAGAACCATTCCCATGGACACAGCTTCACCATGCGCTACAGAATAATTCCTTTCGATTGCATGCCCCAGGGTATGCCCGAAGTTCAGCATCCGCCTCGGGCCGCTTTCCTTTTCATCCTCGTTTACCGTGTTTACCTTCACGGCCACTGCCGCCTCAATCACGGGGACAATTATTTCTGGCGGGCATGAAACAAGCTCCCGGCCGCTTTTCTCGATCGTCTCGAAAAGAGCCGGGTCCGCGATCAGTGCCGCTTTTACGATTTCGGCAAGACCGCATCTTACCTCCGACTCTGGCAGCGTGGACAGAAAAGCCGGGTCGCACAGCACGAATTCAGGCTGCGAAAAGGTGCCGACCATGTTCTTGTAGCCGCCCAGGTTCACGCCCGTCTTGCCGCCGATGGATGCGTCAACCTGCGCGAGCAGCGTCGTTGGCACCATGCCCGAGGTAACGCCCCTCATGAAAGTAGCCGCGGCAAATCCCGCGATGTCGCTTACCACGCCACCGCCAACTGCCACCACGAGCGAATCGCGGTCCAGGCCGAGGGACATGAAGCGTTCGTAAAGCTGCTCGACGGTGGCAAGGGTTTTTGACTCCTCGCCGGGGTCGATGACGATTCTCTCAGTGTCACCGAGGCGGTTCCCGTGCAGTCCGCTTACCGTGGAGTCGGTCACAATCACGCACTGCCTCGATCCGGCGTAGCGGTCGATATCCCCGATGGATGCGCCGACCGAGATCAGGCTGCAGCCTGTCTCGCCATTTATTGTGAACGTCTTCATTGAGAGACCATTCTCGATTGTAAAGCGGCATAATGTCAAAAAAGAAAATTTCGCTCTTTCAGGCCCTGAACACGGCCATGCCGCTGTCCAGAAGCTCCTGGTTCAGGAATCGGCCTTTTTTCAGCACACGATCCTTTGATTCTTCCTTTTTGTCGTACAGCACATCGGCCACGTACCTTCCGTACATGTCGTGCCAGTGGGTCCTGAGCACGAGCGTTTTCACATTTTTCAGAGCCTTTTTTACAAAGCGCATCGCCTTTTCACCTTCAGTGGTTTCAAGCGGCGGCGCGTCCACTGATCTGAATCTGATCCTCTCTCGCTTGAGCACGTCGAATCCCAGATCGACCCTCACGATGATGGTGTCCCCGTCAATCACTCTTTCGAGTTCGGCTTCGTAAGTGTAAAGCCCGGGCTTCGGCCTCTCGAGTTCGACATCCCTGTTCTTCTTCTTTCCCTTCTCCCTCTTTGCGTATTCATCGGCCCTTATTGCGCCTCTGAGTTTCTCCCTGGACCATTTCTCCTGTGCCGCGCGCGTGATGTAGAAGACCCTTTCCTCCTCGTCGTTAACGGGCAGTAGCTCCACGTGCGCTCCCCACGAAAGGCTTCTGAACTCATCAGTGTCCGGGAGACGTTCGGGGTATTTTCTGAAGAACTGAAGCGAACGGTAGAGCACCGAGTTATGCACACCGAGATCCTGCGCAAGCTTTTCGATGAGCTCACCGGATGATTCGGTCCTGCTTTCTCCCAGGCTTTCATGAAGGCGCCTGCCCGCCTGCCAGTGTGTCTCGACTGCTATCTCAGTGGCGGCCTTTTCGAGTCTGGCACGTCCTTTTGAGATTATGTTTTCAAGGTCACTTTTAAGGCGATTGTACTCATTTTTGGTTTTTACTATTTTTTTCATAACATGATGATATTCAAAGCAAATTAGGAAGTAAAGCTGTTTTTTGCACGTTTTGTACGCTGTGCAAACAGCTTTTTGCACGACAGATGCAGACTGATAATTTATTAATAGAAATAGCAAATTACTGCGAATTTGATACTATAACAAACAAAATACTGACAATTTGATACTAAAATGGTCATTTTGCTGATAATTTCATATTCCGTAACAGCACAGAGAAGCTGTTGTTTCAGTTATTATGCAATGATTCAAGGATCTTAGAGGACTATTCAAGCTTGAGAATAAATGCTTCCCTTGTATCTCCCCACTCACCGCCGCTGTGTGAGTTCAGAGGCATCTGCGATTCAGGGCCTGCCCAGAACGTATCGCTTCCCCCGGTAACCGTAATGCCGCCGGCAGAATCCGCGGCAATGTCACATGCAATATCAGTAAAAGCGGACCCGAAAAAGGAGTGCCATTCATATGATCCAGTTGAATCAAGTCTCATAACAAAAACGTTCCTGTTGTCCTCATTCCTGAAAGGGTTAAGCGCTTCCTGTCCATCTGGACCTTCCCATTCAATATCGCATGTTCCGGCAATGTAGATATTATCCACTTCATCAATGGCAGCAGTGCTGTCCGAAGCTGTTTCCAGTGAAGCATAGGTAGTGAAAAACGTATGCCATTCATAGCCGCCGCTTTGATTAAACTTGATTACCATCAGGTCCGGATCCCTTTCTTCCGTGATACTGTGTTTATTAAGCGGCCTCTGGCCGGAAGGACCGCCGAATGTTCTCCTGCTGCTCCCCGTAACATAAACATTTCTCAAAGCATCAACGGCAACATCGTCCGTATTATTACCCGATTCTGCACCGTAAAAGGTGTGCCATTCATAGGCGCCGTCCGCGCCGAGCTTCAGGATGTAATTCTGATCGGATCCGTAAAAATCATTAAGAGGACTCTCTTTCCCGGGTCCAAACCACGGACCGTCGCTGCTTCCCGCCACATAGATATGGTTATCGCTGTCCGTGCTTATGTAATTCCCGATATTATAGCGATCCCATCCATAAAAAGCATGCCATTTGTAATCTCCCTGTGGACTGAACTTCGTGATAAAAACTTTCGATTTATCACTGAAAGCATTCAGGGGATCCTGGCCCTGAGGTCCTTTCCATGATCCATAGCTTTCTCCTGTCAGGCAGATATTCCCGTCGTTGTCGAGTGCTATGCTGCTTCTTTTATCCGATGAATCGGACCCTGTGAATGTATGCCATTGATAATTTCCATCCTGCGTCAGTTTGAGCACAAAGATGTCATCACTTCCTTTATGCGGGGAAAGAGGATTTCCCCCTGAACTGCCTTTCCATGTCTTACGGCTTTCTCCTGTAACATGGATATTGCCGCTGCTGCCCACGGCGATACCACAGGATGTGTCATAATCATCCGAACCGTAGAATGTATGCCATTCATAGCTGCCGTCCGGGTCAAGCTTGAGGACGAAAATATCACTGCTGCCGGTGTGTGCATTGAGCGGACGCTGTCCCCCCGGCCCTCTCCATTTCTCACTGCTTTTTCCAAGCACATAAACATTGTCTTCATCATCAACAGCAACACTGTATCCCTGGTCCCATTCCTCTGAACCATGGAACGTATGCCACTGGTAGACGCCTGATGATCCGATGTCAGGGAGACTTCCGGAGTCCGAGGATGCATCCGCATCCGCGTCCGCATCAGAATCAGCATCCGCATCAGAATCAGCACCGTTGCCATCATCCCGGTTTATGCCGCCGTCAGCAGCGCAGTAAATCAGCTCTGCACACTCGTCATCATCGCAGTCGGTTGCGCCGTCACCGTCGTTGTCCACTTCATCACTGCACAAATCATAAGTGTTCTCTCTTTCCTCTGAACAGGCCTTCCTCCAGCATGCAGTCGCAAGCTGAAGCAGACACAGAACCGCTGTACAACAGACAATGGTTTTACGGCTGATACTCATATGCACCCATATCCGAAACTGTGCCGTTAATGCCCGTACCAGGGACATCCACTCTGTCATTCCCTTCGATATCCTGCTCGGGCGCCTCTGCATCGTCGGCACTGTCAATGCATGGCGAAATGGCCATCAAATGCAGGTCGTGAATCGCATATGCCTCATCGCCATTCAGGTTCCACAGGGTTTTCATGTCCCCCCATACACGGATTTCAGTGTCCGTGCTGCTTTCTATGTACAGCAGGCGTTCATCATCCACGTCAGGACGCAGGAACATGCCGCCCAGGTCCTGCGTCCACCAGGGCGAATCATCGGTAAAAACAGTCTGGAATTCGTCTTCATCGTAGCTGATGTCTGTCCAGGTATCCCCCGACAGCAATGGATTGCCCTTGAATTCCGCGTTCAAATCTCCCGTAATGCTGCTGTTTATGTACACCTCTATATTGTCATCAACATCGTGTGTATTGAAATCTTCATTGCCGTTGCTCCACAGGACGCTGTTCTTCAGGCTGATATGACTTTCCATCTGATAATCTCCGGTGTTGTAAATCCCGTCTCCCCGGGAAGGCACGCCTGCGTCAACCCGGGCCACATTGCCCGAAAAAGTGCAGTTTACGATTTCCGGCGAACTCCATCTGTTATACATCCCTCCGGCCGCATCACTGCCGGCTGTGGCCAGGTTGCCCGCAACAATGCAGTTTGTAAAATCCGGTGAGCTTTTTATGTTAATAACAGCTCCGCCTTTTCCCAATGCTCCCTCTGCCGAGTTGCCGGAAAAAATACACCCTGTCACTGCAGGCGAGCCGCGCTCACTGCACAAGGCACCCCCACCGCCGGGTTCGCCTCCCTTTGACTCGTTTCCGGAAAAGATGCAGTCCGTAATCTCTGGAGAACTGTCGTAATTGTTGATTCCCCCGCAGTTCACGGACCCCGCCCTTTCATTCATGTTGCCTGCGAAAATACAACCTGAAACAGCGGGACAACCGCCGTAGTTCATAACTGCGCCTCCGTGATTCCCGGTAAAAAGACAGTTTTTCACGGTCGGCGAGCATTCATGGTTGTTCATCCCGGATTCTTTTCCATTCGTAATCATGAACCCGTTCATCAACGCATCATCGCTGCCGGTAACCACGTTCTCGACCCTGTGGTTTTCCTCCGCACTGTCATAACCATCCAGTATCGTACTGTTCGTTTTCCAGTTACTATCATCCCGGTTATCTTCGGTTCCCGCAAAGCCACCGTAAAGGCGGACACCGGTCCTGAGAATGATGCTGTCATCTTCGCCCGTATTGAAAACGTAATAGCGGCCTTGAGCCACCCACACTTCACATGCCTGGGCATTAAGGGCCGAATGCGCAGAGTCAATACCTTCCTGGAGGGTTTTAAAGGCATCTTCCCATGACCATCCGTCCCCGGGTGAATCGACGTTCACGTCTACATGAAAAATACAGGCATTCTCACAGTTTTCTCCGGTCATTATCCCCTCACAGAACTTACAGTCCGTGCTCTCATCCCAGATGCCGGGACATGTGCCGCAGTCGTTGTTCTCGTCAACCCAGTGGTTTCTGCATGTTGTGCACCCGGTTTCCAGGTCCCAGTTGCCCCTGCATTCGATGCAGTCACTGGCCGGATCACGGTTGCCGGGGCATGTGCCGCAGTCGTTGTTCTCGTCAATCCAGTAATTTCTGCATGTTGTGCACCCGGTTTCCAGGTCCCAGTTGCCTCTGCACTCGATGCAGTCACTGGCCGGATCCCGGTTGCCGGGGCATGTGCCGCAGTCGTTGTTCTCGTCAACCCAGTGGTTTCTGCATGTTGTGCACCCGGTTTCCAGGTCCCAGTTGCCCCTGCATTCGATGCAGTCACTGGCCGGATCACGGTTGCCGGGGCATGTATTGCAGTCGATTCCCGTCCAGTTATTCCTGCACCTGCATTCAGCTTCTGTCGGAGATATGTATGCGCATTCGCCGTTCAAATCAGGACAGTCCGCGGCGATCCCCTCCCTGACATCACAGGAATCATACCAGTAAACGTCATTGAAATAGCACTTTGTGTATGCGTGGCTCAAACACCAGGCACCGGAATCCGCATCCGCATCAGAATCCGCATCCGCATCACCATCACCGTCCACATCAGCATCAGCCCCGTTTCCGCTTCCATCCGCACCGGAGTCCGCGATACAGAATATGAATACACTGCAATCGTAATCCTCACAGTCAATCAAATCGTCCCCGTCGTTGTCGAGGAAATCCCTGCAAAGAAAAGCAGTGTTTTCCTCCGCGGTTTCACGGGCCTCGACTGCACACCCGTACTGCATCTGAACGGCTGAAAAAACCATTGAGAAGATAAAGAGGCGCACCGGAAAAAATCTGAAGGACTTCATAACAACAGCGTCCAGAGCCTGATTAGACTCATGATGATATTTGAATACGAATGTGATCCTGCCTGTCGGCATCCACAATCAGAGGATCCGTGATCCATTGAAGGATCTGAAAAAAACTCTGTATCAGAACCACCGTTCCCGCCGCCGTCGGCAGATGCATCATTTCCTGTATCATCGTTGTCAGCATCGGCATCAGTATCCGTATCTGCATCTGTATCTGCATCTGTATCTGTATCTGTATCTGTATCTGTATCAGCATCCGTGCCGGCGTCACTGTTTACTGATATGTAGATATGAGGATGCCCTCTGTTGAAACTGGTGACAGGAATGTAGCTCTGTAATACAAAGCCGGTTGTTGTGTTCGCTCCCGACCCGAAGATATCGTGTCTCAATTCTTCAGTTACATCAACTTCATGGAACCTGAAAAGACCTGCCTCGGGCTTTACAGTTACAATTGATGCATCTCCCTTGAATGCATCATGATCCTGCCCGGTTACAATTCCGTCCTCGTATGCATCATCCAGATAATAAAGGTTAACTTCATAAACGCTTCCCTTGACTGTATTTCCCACTGTTACGGAAAGGCTTCGCAATCTGGCCCTGAAGTTGTTCTGCGTCATTTCAAATGCGGACAGTACAGATGAAGGGGGAAGCCTGAATTCGACAACGCCCTGGAAAAAAGTCCGCCAGACACTTCCAATCTCGTTCTCTCCGTTATCGAAACCGACCAGGATTTCAGGGGTTTGGGAATCAGATTGGCTGCCGCATACATAACCGTGGCCGGAGGACACCCACCCACAGCCATGACGTTCTATTGCACTGCCTGTGACGTATGGTTCGAGAATGATCTGGGCCTCAGCCTGACGGCATATGAAAAACACGGAAATGAAAAATCCTGATATTATCAGTAGTTTCATTTTTCCTGCCAGTGCCTTTTCGAGTTGAACGGATATTCAATAATTCTTTTATATAATATTAGTGCATAAAGGATCATATTTCTTTAATCTAAATTGATACGATCCCGGTGTCAGACACCGAATAAGCGGCAATGACAATCAGCGATTACGGGGGGATGTCCGCCTCAGTATCTTGCTTGTCCGCCTACGCAGACTGCGGCGGATGAATGATATTGAACGAAATAAGGGGTAATACAATTCAACCGGGCTCGTCCGGGTCAATTTTCTTTGCTCAGGACAAACCCGTCCATCGACTCATTATTCTGAGCCCGCAATTGACCCTGAGAGGTACTGGAGGAAAGGACTGATATTGTGAACCTGTCCGGGGGTAGCGGAGAACAAGCAGTGGAAATGATTGATGTTTGTGTCGAAAGAGTGAATCTGGACGGGATAACGCTTTATGGCGCGTCCGAGGACAGCGCCGATGATATTTTCAATTTCGGGGTTGGGATTGAGCATAAACATGCGGTTTTCGATACGCAGGGTCAGCTCATAAACAACATTTTGTTCCCACAATCTTGGTTTCCTTGCCATGTAACTTTATCGGACCCAGGCCGGGAAAAGTTGCAGGTTTTATCGAAAAAATATTAAAAAATGGCACCGCTGCAGCATATTTTTCCTGTTTACAAATGCTGAAATGATGTAAATATAACGCAAAGGAGGTTGTTGATGATGTTTGATTCAATTCGTTGTTATTTATTGTCTATTCTCATAATTTCAGTCCCCCTCTTTCTGAACGGCTGTGGAGACGAGACAACTGATGAGGGTACGGACAATGACGGGAAAAAGGACGGAAAAGGAAGCGGTGATTCTGACACGGACACCGATACGGATACCGACTCGGACACGGACACGGACACGGATACCGACTCGGACAGCGACTCGGACAGCGACAAGCTGACCGAAGCCTACCTTATTCTCAATCACGCACACATAGGACAGAAGAACCTCACGGACGCCTGCGACATGAACGGAAACGGTAAGGCCAACAACGCCATCGCCGCTCTGTTGAACCTGATACCACCGAACATGCTCGATGAAGACCCGGATGTCACCCTTCAGAGCAAAATAGAAAGCGGAGAATACCTGATGGTGGTCGGCCTGTTCGACCTGGATAATTTCACTGACGATACATTCAACGTAAAGACCTACAAGGGTGTTCTCGACGACCCGGGCGCCGGAGTTCCGGACGACCTTTTCAGCGGATACGGCGAAATTACGGTTGAGCTCCCCGAGCAGTCAACGATAGAAGGCGCCACCATTGTCGACGGTGAAGTAACCACGCCCGAAGGAACCATGATGGGCACGGTTCCCCTTGGCGGCAGCATGAACGAGATGGAAATGTTCAGAGCTACAATTAACGCCCGGATAGAGGGCAAGCCTGATGAGGACATGCTCGGCGGCGGTACGAACGAAGGAAAAATCTGCGGTGCCATAGACGCCCAGGAGCTTGCCGACATAGTGAAAAATTCTCCTGATACGCCCGCGGCGCTCAAGCCCCTCATAGGCGGTTTCATAAACCAGGTTGCAGACCTCACCTGCAACGGAAAAAACTGCCTTTCGATCGCACTCAAGTTCACGGCGGTTTCTGTAAAACGCAAAAACTGATGCTTCATCCCGGTGCCATGATCTTCATAAAACCGCGTCTTCTTTGTGCCGCAGATTCTGACTGTCACCGATAGCGCTTGCGTTCAAAAAGTTTTGAGTGCAGAATATAATCTGAGTTTTGATTTTTTATTCATCGGGGGGTGAAAGCGTGATTTTATGGCCAAGAAAAAGGATCTATCCAGACAGAGCCTTTTGCCAATCTCGGGTTATTATTCCCAGGCCCCTCATCCCGACCTGAGAACGGTACAGCCGAACATAAGGATAACGCCGCAGGTACTCCTTCTTTTTGAGGACGATTCTCTCAGAGAATCCATAAGAAGCATTCTCGAAAAAGGTGGATTCAAATGCGAATTCTGTTCGGAATTCGAAGATGCACAGAAGAAAATTTACGAGAAGGATTACAACTGTTTCCTCGTCGACATGGAATGCCTCAATGACTACGCGGTACGCCTGATCAGATCGCTTTCAGAGCTTCATCCCATGACGGGCATCGTGGTTCTCAGCACTGAAAGCGAAATCAGAAACGCCATGGATCTCCTGATGATGGGCATTGACCAGTATCTGCTCAAACCAGTGGATGAGGAGCTTCTTGTTCACGTCATAGATCAGGTTGTCGAATACCACATGGACATGATGGACCTTGATAATTACCGCACCCACATGGAGGAGAAAGTCAAACAGCAGACCGAGGTGGTCAGAAAATCTTTCCTGAACGTGGTATCGAGCCTTGCGGAGGCCCTTGAAGCAAAGGACCCTTACACACGCGGCCATTCGCAGAGAGTGGCTCATTACGCGCAGAAAATAGTAAAGAGCATGGGAGGCTCGGATACACTTCAGGAAGACCTCTACCAGGCCGGGCTCGTTCACGATCTGGGCAAAATCGGCATACAGGAAGGGGTGCTACTCAAACCCAGCAAACTCGACGATGATGAGTACAACCACGTCAAGACGCATCCGGAACTGGGCGTAAAAATAATGAAACCCGTCATCCAGGACAACATTTTGCTGGAGGCGGTGCGTTATCACCACGAGAGAGTGGACGGCCGTGGTTATCCCGACGGGCTGAAGGGTTCGGCCATACCTTTTGCCGCCCAGATTATTGCGGTTGCAGATGCGTACGATGCAATGACGTCGGATCGACCATACCGATCGGGCATGCCCCTGTCAGAGGCTCGTGACGAACTTCGCAAGGTAGTTGGAACACAGCTTGCCGAACGTCCTGTTCATGCATTTCTAGAAGTTCTCGAGGAAGAGGAAGAAGAACTAATGATTCTCAGGGACACGGCTGACTAAAATCCTGTTTCTCACTCTCTTTCATTGCTTCTTTAAGGACGCAGCTCATCTTCCCGGCATTGTAAGGCTTGGTAATAACAGAACAGAATCCATATTTGCCGTATTCGGATACTATCGGGTCATTCGTATATCCGCTCGAGATAATGCAGCGTGCGGAAGGATTGATCCGCTGTATGCTTTTCACGGCATCCACTCCTCCTGTGCCGCCTGGAACTGTAAGATCCAGTATAACAACGTCATGGGGATCTCCTGCTTCGTGCGCCTCTCTGTATTTCTCCACGGCCTCCTCGCCGTCACGCGCTGTCTCGGAAGTATAGCCGAGATTATCAAGCATATGAGAGGCGATCCTTCTGATTCCCCTGTTGTCGTCCATGATCAGGATCCTGCCGGTTCCTTTTTCAGGTTGTGATTTCTCCTCACCGTTAATAACGGTTAGCGGCTGTTTCCTTGATGCCGGCAGCAGGATAGTGAACACCGTCCCCCTGCCCGCCTCTGACTGAACGGAGATATAACCGCCGTGCTTCTTGATTATCGAATAGGTAACGGCCAGTCCCAGTCCGCTGCCGTTCTGCTTGGTGGTGAAATAGGGATCAAATATCCTGCCGATGTATTTTTCCGGAATTCCGGCGCCTTCGTCCCTGATTAGGATTTTTATGTATTTCCCCGCGGTTATTCCGGCGATGTCCGGGTAATCTCCATGCTCAGGTTCGGTGTTATTCATCTGTATCCTGATTACGCCTCTGCCCGGCATCGCCTCTTTTGAGTTGACCACCAGGTTTTCTATGACCTGGCTTATCTGCCCTCTGTCCACGTCCGAATGCCAGAGGTCCTCGTCCATGTCGATTTCAAAAGTGGTTTCAGAACCCGTCAGCATGAATTTCGCGGTCTCGGTTACAAGGTCTCCAATTGACGTGGTTTTCAGAACAGGGGCCCCGCCCTTTGAGAAAGTGAGCAGCTGTCTGGTCAGCTCCTCCGCCCGGGCCGTGGCCTTTTCCGCTTCCTCCAGTGCTTCTTTTGCGCTCCTTTGCTTAGCCAGCCTGATCCTGGCCAGCGATATATTGCCCATTACGGCGGTCAGAAGGTTGTTGAAATCATGAGCTATGCCCCCGGCGAGAAGACCCAGCGACTCCAGCTTCTGAATACGCTGTATGTCATTCTCCATGGCCCTGAGAGTGCTCATGTCCGCTGCAACGATCCTGATGCCCGTATATTCGCCCTTTTCCTTTATCGGTGCCGTGCTTACGAGGACGGGAAACCTCTCTCCGTCCTTTCTTACCACCGTGTATTCATTGCCGGAATATGACCCTCCATTGTATATTTTCTCCGCCCGCTCAAGCGCCACAGGCAACTCTTCCGGTGCAAGCAGCGATCTGAGATGCAAACCCTTATTAAAATCCTCCCTGCTGTAGCCGAAGTTTTCCAGTGCCCACCGGTTGAGAAAGGTAATCTCGCCTTTCCTGTTGACATCAATAATACCCATGGGCAGGAGCTCGACAAGCTCCCTGTACTTCCTCTCGCTTGATTGAAGGCTTTCTTCCAGCATTATGCGGTCGGACATGTCAAGCACGGTTCCCCTGATACCGACGGCCTTTCCGTTCTCGAATATCCCGGATGCATGAACCAGTATGGGCAACTCGCGGCCTTTGCTGTCATTTGCAGAGTATTCAACTCCGCCGATGGTCTCGCCTTCAAACAGCCTCCGGACGATCTCATCAATCAGTTCATGAAAATCAGGAGAGACAAAATCCTTGGTATAAATTCCCTTTTCCAGATCCTCTTCGGAAAACCCGGCCAGTTTCATACCTGACTTGTTGAGATAAATGAGCCTTAAGTCCCTGTCCATCTCAAATACCGCAAGAGGCAGCATTGCCGCAAGTTCCCGGTATTTCCGCTCGCTTCTGCGAAGCTCGGCCTCCACCTTGCGGTTCTTTGCAATCTCTTCCATCAGGTTTGCATTTATGTCTTCGAGTTCCCTGGTCCGTTTTGTTACCTCTCTTTCGAGTTCGGTAGTGGAGTGACGAAGAGATTCCTCGGTCTGCTTCATTTCCGTGATGTCGGATGTCACCAGGATGATTGAATTGACCATACCATCGCTGGAGACAGGCGCCACCTGCGACAGGTACCATGCCGTCTGTCCATACGGACCCTGCGCCCTGCCTTCGTACGAAACCGCCCTGCCCGTTTCAAAAACATTTTCGATGATATTCCTGACCCGTTCCCTGTATTCAGGATCCACAAAGTCCAGCATGCAGCGCCCCGTGGTTTCTTCCACGGTCAGACCGGGAACAACCCGGTTGACGTAGGTAATCCTCAGATCTCTGTCGATGATGCAGATAACATTGGGGGCGCTTTCGATAACAATGCCCGGGCCGACAGTATCGACAGCGATCTGGTCATGCCCTGTGTGATTACTTCCAGACGTACTCTGAGTATTGACGTAATCTGTCGTATTTCCGGACTTACGAGTCAATCATCCACCCACATTCTTAAATATTTCAGATTCAACAGTTATGATGTATGTAAAAACCATAACCCGCATGCATGACATTTGCAATACTTGTCTAATATTTAATAAATGGAAAGAATGTACCCACTGACAGCCTGTCAGCTGCTCTTGAACCATCTGGATACCTTGCCCGGTATTGAATCCCTCTTTTTCTCCATCCGGGACTCACGATACCTCAGCTCAATCTGCGCATAACTGCTGTTGCGTTTTTCGATAAACCGCTTGAGACATCCGGTTATGCTGCCGGTCTCCCTTGCGGTATCGAGGCATTCTCTGAAGACGGCCGCGTCCTTCAATCCCGGATCCAGAGTCAGAGCCATCTGCACGTATTCCTGCGCGTCGTCAAGCCTGCTCTCGGGATTCATGAGATAGAGTGACCATCCAAGGTATGCATGATATCTGGCCTCGTTTGCATCTTCAGAAACCGCCCTGTCGAACAGGGCGGCAGCCTGCTCGAACTTACGGTCCTCAAGAAAGAAAATACCGCGCCTGAATTCGCTCTCGGCCTTTGACATCTGCTGAGGAGCTTGATCAGGAAGCTCTTCTGATGCATCAGTCTCAGGAAACTCCCGGGGTGTTTCCTGCCCTGCCTTCTCATGCGATTCATCCTGGGAAGCCTGGGCTTCTTCAGCCGGAATCCCTTCGTCATGACCCTGCTGTGTGTCAGAAACAGGAATTCTTCTGCTGCTCTTTTTTCTTTTCCTCTGCGCCGGCTTTCTGCTTGTTCTCTTTCTTTTACTCTTCAGTCTGACAACGCCCAGCTCTTCGAGCAAAAGCATGAACTCCACCAGATCATGACGCGATGAAACATGTCCTGGAATCTCTCCCAGGGTCTTCCCGGACATTAGCAGGTTGTACATATGCTGCTCCTCAGGCGTCATCTGCATCTGCGCCACGGTGTAGGGAGGCCTGTCACTTGGAACTGCGAGAAGGTAATCGGGAACGGGAGGAATGCTCCTGGCTCCGGACAGATCGGCCTTTTTCTTCCTGCCGTCCATGATCAGCCTGGCAGGCTCGAGCTTGATTGGCTCGATACCGCCGGGAAAAACTTCAAGCGGTTTGAACTCGAACTCACCCGTAGTCCAGGTGAAGCAGCTCAGTATCTTTACCTGAAGATGATTGATAAGGGCCTCGTAAAGTTCGTGAGGCGTAATGGCACCTGTCTCAAGCAGTACTGCATCATGCTGTTTACCGGTCTCCTGTGCCTTTTTCTGCACCTTTGAATAAGTCTCCATCGTTATCTTCTGATTGTTGACCAGATATGATCCGAGACTCTCGCTTTCCAGTGTTGATTCGGCCCACACCGGGAACCCGGACTGTATATAAATAATCTTGTACAGCTTTCCCCATGCAAGGCACAGCATTCCGGTTTTCTCCTTCATGTACAGACTGTGAAGGAGTTTATCCAAGGGATATTTCTGCAGGCTGCCCCGCGAAGGAATCGAGCCTGTAACTGGCGGTACTGAAGGATGGATTGCCATACCCCCCTCAAGCTTACCTTTCCGGTCCGTGACCTGTAATCATTAATAAATGATTATCAGGTTTGAAATATATTTCAACGCTGAAAAATTCTGTTGTAACCGTATATTTGTGCGTTTTAAGTCTGACTAACGCTGCAGCAGAGTAACGGAGAAATTGAATTCTTCCACATCAATTTCACATCCATCCTGAACCGGAGTAGTGGCCAGGGAAACAGTGTCTATATCCACTTCAATCAAACGGGCATCCAGAATTCCGCTGAAACTGCTGCCGGCCGTTCCCGTAAGCGCTGTAATCTCAAGAGTCCCGCTTACGGGCATGAATGTGTGGTTGACGGATGCAAATGATCCATCCTGGTTCATGGTTACGCCCTCGTAGAACAGAACACAGTTTGCGCAGTTTTCATAGCTGTTCTGGCTGCTCAGGTCCACCGTGCCCGGGCTTATGGATGCGCCATAGGATTCCCATACTTCAACAGATACAAGCTCGCTTATGTAGGTACTCGTAAGCCCGTTTACGCCCTGGTACATGACTACGGCACCCTGCTGATCGTCGATTCCCAGCGAACCATTTTCCTCTTCCCATGCGTCAGGGTATAAACAATCATTATCGGGCGCATCTGAATCCGAGTCACTGTCGGAATCCGTGTCTGTATCCGAATCGGAATCCGTGTCAGTGTCCGCCGCCGAGTCCGCCCCGCCGTCTTTTCCTGAATCCTCATCCTTGTCACTGTTACCGCTGCCCGGGGGCTGATCTCGTCTTGAATTGCTGTCATCACACGCCAGCTGCAATGCCGGTATCACCGAAAACAAAATCACCGCGGTATGAAGCAGTGAAATCCTGCCGTTATTCATTGTATTCTCCTTTTCGTAACTGCTGCGTATTTATACATGTTCGATTCGCAGTTTCCCCCTTGTCCTGATGCTGTGAAGAAGCGGGAGTGATTATTCGGAGGCAGGTGTTTCGGCTTTGGCCGCGGGCTCTGCAGCGGTCTCTCCTGTTTCAGGTGCGGCTTCAGTCTCCGGCTTGATAATGTGGAATTCAACGCGCCTGTTCTCGGCCCTGCCCTCTGATGTCTTGTTGTCGGCAATCGGCCTGTCCGGACCATGGCCCACGGCCTCCAGCCTGTCTTCGGCTATGCCCTGCTTTGCGAGAAATGCCATAACGCTGTCAGCACGTTTTTCCGACAGCTTTTTGTTGTACCTCGAACTGCCCTTGTTGTCCGTATGTCCTTCGACTCTTACGCGGATTTCGGGCTTGGCCTTGATGACGGCTGCAACCTCTTCAAGCACAGGATAGGATTTTTTAAGAATTGCCGACTTGTTATAGGCAAAGTAAACCTTTTCGAGGATCTTGATCTGACCTCCCTCAACTCTTACGAGGTCGGGACACCCATCCTCATCTTCCTTGCCGTTTACTGTTTCCGCCTCGTTCGGGCATTTGTCGTCGGCATCTGAAATGCCGTCGCCGTCATTATCGGTATCCGGACATCCGTCTGAGTCCTCGAATTCATCCATGTCCTCGGCTTCTGTCGGGCATTTATCGTCCACGTCGGGAATACCGTCACCGTCATTATCGTTGTCAGGGCATCCGTCCTCGTCCTCGAACCCGTCCTTGTCCTCGGCCTCGTCCGGACACTTGTCGTCCGCATCGAGAATTCCGTCATTGTCATTGTCCGTATCAGGACATCCGTCCTCATCCTCAAATTCATCCATATCCTCGGCTTCGTTCGGGCACTTGTCGTCGGCATCCTTTATGCCGTCGTTGTCGTTATCGTCGTCGGGACACCCATCCTCATCTTCGAATTCGTCCATGTCTTCGGCGTCATCCCTGCACTGATCGATGTCGTCCGTTATGCCGTCTCCGTCCGTATCCTTGGGCTGGGTTCGCATACCGAAGCTGAACTCTACTCCGGCCAGAATATTGTCCCAGTTGGGCCCACTGCCCAGAACTATCATGCTGTAACGGAAAAAGGGGCCAAGCATGAAATCTTCGGCAATAGAGAACTCATAACCCAGACCGATGTCGAATCCTCCCCTGTCCTTTTCCCAGTCTCCTCTTACATTCTGGTTCGTCATATCAAAATTGACGCGATGGTAATTTATGTGAGCATCGACCCAGAGATTGCCCCAGGGATCTCCGCCTTCCATTGTGACAGCCGGACAATGGTTGACCAGCAGGCGTGCCCTTAGACCACCTCCCAGATATCCATCCGGAAGCTTCTCCAGATTTCCGGGCTGATCGGGATCATCCTCGCTGAAGAAATAGTAATTGTAGCCGCCCTGAAGCTGAAAGGCGAGAGGCTCGTAGAAGACAAAGTCCAGGGCCAGTCGCATGCCAAGTCCTCCCTGGGTGAGCATGTTGTCCTCATAGTTGTCAGCCCATGCCAGCCCGCCGTAAAGGTAGCCCAGCGCCAGGTGAAGATTTATATCCTGATGATCTACGTACTCTTCAGCAGCATCATCACCCTCGGTCTCGGCATCGGCCTCGACACCGTCCTCGGTGCTCGCACTTCCGCTCACAGAAAACCCTTCTGCACTGGAAACCGCCGGCATGAGCATCATGAGTACCGGGACTATGGTGTACAGGATTACGGAAAATTTTCTCGCCTTCATCACGTTTCTCCTCTTTCAAGTTACAAGGCCGGCCCCAGCCGACGATTTTAAGAAATCCATATTATGTATCCCGTCTGGATAAAAGCAATAACAACACCATTTTGGATATTCTTTCAAGTCTATAAAGAAGTTGAGTATTCATACTGTTACAGTCTCCAGCTTTTCAAAAATGCAACCTAGTCCCCGGGAACAAGATCTTCGGCAGCCGGACAGGCCACTTCCACACCTGTCGGACCCATATCGGTGCGCAGAATCTTGAACTCAACACGCCTGTTTTTCTCCCAGGCTTCCTCGTTGTGGTTGGGATCGAGGGGACACCGTTCGCCGTAACCGGCCGACCTGAGCCTTTCGCGTTCAATTCCGTTTTCCAGCAGGTATTTCATTACCGAATGGGCCCTTTCCCCAGTGAGCCGGAGGTTGTACGCATCTCCACCTCTTTCATCCGCATGCCCCTGCACCTCTATATACTGAATCTGAGTGTTGGATTTCAACACGATGACCACGGCATCAAGAATCGGATAGGATTCCTTTTTGATCTCGGCAGAATTATACTCAAACTGTATTTTTTCAAGGATCATGACTTCATTTTCAACCAGAGCGATAACGCCTTCATCAGGACATCCGTCCTCGTCTTCGACCGCATTGTAGACTTCAGGCTCGTTTGGACACTGGTCATCCATGTCGAGAATCCGATCATTATCATTATCTATGTCCGGACACCCGTCTTCGTCTTCGAATCCATCCTTGTCTTCTGGTTCGTCCGGGCAGTTGTCATCCTCGTTCTTGATACCGTCACCGTCCCTGTCCTGTGGCTCTTCGGGACATCCGTCTTCGTCGTCCTCTCCATCCCTGTCCTCCGGAACAAGCGGACAGTAATCATCCACGTCCAAAACACCGTCGAGATCGTTGTCAGGATCCGGACATCCATCAGAATCCTGGAAACGGTCCTTGTCCTCGGGTTCGTCTGGACATGCATCTTCATCGTCAGGAAGTCCGTCCCCGTCCCTGTCGCCTATTGAGGGCTCGAAAACGAATCCTAGAAACACCCGGTAAAGGGGTGTGGAATAACCGTCCGTTGGTATTCCGGGCCCTCCGCCGAACATCAGGTACGAATTCTTCTCGACAAATACCTTCATGCCGAAAACCGCTTCCATGGGATGATACGTTTTCGTAAACGCGCTGTCGTTTAAAGTCGTTCCACCGATATACTCAAACATTAAATCAATGGTCTCTTCCACAACGGCAAAGGAGAATCCAAGTCCGTATGCAAGCTGTGTCCCGCCCTTGAGGTACAGCGGCTTACCAGGATCATCGATCTCGTTTGCATAGGAATCCCCGGTCTCGAATGCATGACGCACGGCAATGTCCAGGTCGGCCCTGAACCACCATACGGGAAAGGCTTCAAACACCAGCCCCCCGGTCAGTGCCGCAACACCCGGCTCCCCGTAAAAATGTCTTTCATTACCGGAACCGAACTGATTGCGTACGTAGGCGGCTATACCCCATCTCCTGTTGATGTCGTTCCATATTCTGGACTTGATGTGCAATGAGACATCTCCAAGCCCCTGTGAGGAAAACTCCCTGCGTTCGCCATCGGACGGCGGACTGTACACGGTTCCTGAAACCACGGCCACCGGAAGCTGAACACCGAGTACGAGCCAGTTTACAAGTCCGAGATTGAAGTGAAAAACTCCATGCAGATAATGCTCGACACTGGATTTATCGTAAGCATCTCCCTCGGCTTCGACCGCGTAGAACAAATCCTGCGAATAATCCAGCACCAGTCCCAGGCTAAAACCCAGATGGGGAAGAACCCGTGCGCCGTTGACAGTAACATGACCCTTGTTGTCAAGCGCAGGTTTGAAAAGCCTTAGTTCCTGCCCGGCTCCGCTGACGGGTGAATCGGAATATGATTTCGTGCTGAATGACAGCACGCACAGGAAAAGCGGTACGGCAAGCAGCAGGTTGATAAATATTTTAGATAAACTTTTCATAATCCTTTATCCTTATATTGATGCGGTTTCATTGTGAGTTAAATCTAAACCCGGGTACAATACATTATTTTGTAGAAATTCCTCAAGTTTATATTAGATTCGATATACATCTGATGTTGCACTGTTCAGCCTACATGGGATTTTCATGATTGTCTCAATGGTAAAATACGGTACCTTTTTTTCAATTGTTGCAGGATACCTGCCTTTTCTTTTTCTGCTGTTCGTGGGTACTCAAGGTCTGATCTCGTGTTCAAGGTGTACGTCTGAAACGAAAAAAAACCCGGTCAGAATGTCAGAGCTCACTGTGGCGGACGACACTTACTGGGGCGGTTTCCTTGAAAAAATGCCACAAATCAGCAGAAGGCCTTTTCATGGACTGAGAATAATCCGCGCACAGGAGACGAAAGGTTTTAATACTGATTTCAGGAGGATACACGTACAAAGCATATCTTTACAATCCTGGGAAAGAGCCGCGATAATGGCTGCCGGGCCTGCCGTGGACGGCGCCACTTTCACGTATTCCTGCAGGGACGTATCCAAACCATCCATAAGGGGATGGATAACATCACAGCACGAATACGAAGGCCGCATATCAGTCGAACTTGAATACAATGACAAAAAACTTTCACTTCCTGTACCTGACGCTTCTTCGGAACTTAAAAAATACCATTTCAGACTCGATCCCTCCTTCTGTCAGAACAGCGAAACACAGACGGTAAATCTTCTGGTAAGGCATGGCGCCGGGGCCGGCACGGACATCCCTGATGATGCAATCCTGATGAGTCCGCCGACTGTTCTGAGCAGATCGGAAAAGCCGGGCAGACTAGCAATACTGATCTCTCTCGATACGATGCGTCGCGACTACTGGGATAAGAAAAAGAACAGACCTGGTGCGCTTGATCAGCTTTATTCCGATTCCATAATATTTACAAAAGCGTACACTTCACGAACATCCACACCATCATCACACTCAGTCATGCTGTCCGGGCTTTTTCCTGAAAAGGCTGTAAGTGAACCCGTGGAAGACGAACGCTCTTTCGTATCGTCCCTTCGACATGCGGGATTCAGCACTCTTGGTTTTGTCGCAGGCGGATTCATGCGCGCGAATTTCGGCTTTAACAAGGAGTTCCCGGGGTTTGGAACCGGGTTCGACATATATGTTGAAGATATGCTGTTGAAAACCGGGGGGCAAAAAGAAGGCTGCGGTAACAGTGCCCGGAAATATCCTGAAGACAGATACAGAGAAACCCATACGCTGGCTCCCGCGCTTGAGCGTTCACTGCGCTGGCTCTCCCGCTACACAGGAGAAGACACTTTTCACTTCATCCACTGCTTTGATGTACACGAGTACCGCAATGTAAAAAGATCTTACTGGGACAGGGCCGTTGAAAACTCGGCAAAATCCGGGGTAGACCTCTCAAAGCTCAGTCGCTGCACGAAAAAACTCATATTCAAAGCCGGTGATGATTATACGATGCTCAGGTTTGCTAAAAAGAAACTGAAAGGCAAGAAATCACTTGATGATCCCATTATCGCCTGCCATCGAGTGGTTGCAAAAATAATGTATGAAGCAAGGCTGATATCCATCGAAGATACTCTTGCAAGATATATCAATGCTCTTAGAAAGATGGGCGTATACAATCGCGCATTAATTATTGTTACCAGTGATCACGGCGAAAGTCTTTTCGATGAAAAAGGCTTTGTCGGCAGGATAAAACGGGGGCATAACAAGCTTACGGCGAAGAATCTCGAAATACCATTATGGATAAAACTGCCGGGTAAAACTTCGGAGGGGTTCAAGAATGAGAATGTGGCTGGGCTGATTGATCTGCGGGCCACCATTGGTCCACTGCTCGGCCTGGACATTGGAAAGGGCAGAGGCGTAGATCTTCTTAATCCCGATGAAAGAAGAAAAGGATTGTTGAAATTTTCCACGGTCAACAGAGGCGCCGGATCCGTGCTTCCTTCAGGAGAAATATGTGCACGAAGGATTTTGAAAATGAACAGGAAAAAAACTAAATGGTACAGATTCTACTCAAACGGCCAGTGGGTCGACTATCATGAATCAATGCCTGATATCTGCCGCAGCGCTTTTGGACAGCCGGATGACAATGACGAGGTGATTTCTCATCCGGAAATTCCCGCTGAGCTTGTCGAAGAACTCAGGGCACTGGGTTATGTGGAGTAAGGGCAATTCGCAAATTGCCCTTACATGAACTGCACTACATATCGCACCCCCCATTCGGACTTCCGGGAGTAGGATCAGAGCATATCCACTGCCCGTCGTCGCATCTGCCGGAGCTTACATTATCAGAAGTATTGTTCTGTGCAGGAATGTCCGCAGCAGCGTCGAGTACGGAACACTGGCTCGGACCTTCGTAAACATAACGGGCACTGATCCTGTCCCCGTCTAAAAGCAGTATTCCGTCACCAGGTCCGTTCTGGATGTACCCGGAGCTGTCTCCCATGAGCTGGTTCGATTGAGGGACTGATGCGGAGCCTATCACCCACAATCCGCTGTCCGGAACCGATTCGTCGTCTGGCAGATTGATCGTCCTGTATTCATCACAGCTGCTCTCGTTAATAAATATTACCTGATCCACACCGCACCCGGCCACTGTTCTCTCTCCATAATCACCATAAAACCGGAGTTCAATGAATTCAGCAGTATCCGAACCCGGCTGATCGTAATCGATCTCATTGAGAAACACGCTGCATTGAATCCCGGCATCCACGTCAGCGTCATGGCCTCCATCTGCAGGATGGGAACCATCCTGCCCCGCATCCGGAGGATGCGCTGCATCTGCATCAGTGTCAGCATCAGCGTCAGTGTCCGCGTCGGCATCCGCGTCCATGTCCACATCAGCATCTGCACCCGCATCTATCAGGGGAGAGCCGATGCTCCAGCTGTCGGTAACTACTTCAGCATCTGTAAAAGGAGCTACATCGTAGCATCTTAAAACAGGCGCAACATATGCCGTGCCCCGGGGAGTGACATCCTCCAGTTCGAGTTGCTGCCACTCCTTCGAGTCAGTGCTGTAGTTGTTCAACCAGGGGGCATTGCCGATTTTCGCTCCTTCATCATCATAATAGTAAATTCCCGGTCGCACCCTGCCCTGCGGTTCGTTATCGAAAACCATTACTCTGAAAACTACCCCGGTCTCTTCCGGCCATGGAGACGCATATTCAAAAGGAACCTCCATGTCCTGATTGGACGTGGAATCCCAGTGCAGCGAACATGCCGACTTCCCCTGAAATACGATTCCGGTTTCCCTGTTAACCCTCAGAGTGTCCGGAAAAGCAAACCCCAGAGGTCCTGAAGCGTTCCAGTCTTCCAGATCAAAAGAAGCCTTTCCGTGCAGCGAAGGTTCAGTACCGGAATCATGTTCCGGATTCTGATGTGCATCGCTGCCTCCATCTGAAGGGTAATCGGAATCAGTGTCCGAATCAGTGTCCGTATCGGCATCAGTATCCGTGTCTGCGTCAATGTCGGAATCACTGTTGCCGGGACCATTGTCACCGTTGTCAGGAATACCTTTCTGTTCCTCTAATCCGGATCCGTCAATACCTCCGGCATCCTCGTCCTTCTCCAGGCCAAGCCCCAGCCCGGTTTCGCAGCCTGAGACCGTACAGAATACAAGGAAAGACAGTACTAAAGGCGTTTTCCAGTCTTGCGCACTCATAATCCACCTCCCGTGTGAAAAAGCTCATACTTACTTATCGGAAGGAGCCGGATTAAAGTTGCAGGAAAAAATGATTTTTTTTCTGTTTTTTACTCGAAGCGCTCTTTGAGATGGCCAAGTTCGGTAAGGTAGGCCTGCAGTTTGCTCACCTGATCGGTTTTTTCCTCAATCGCGGAATGAAGACTCGATATTTCGGTCTGCAGACGTACAATCTCGTTCGTGATCGCATCCTGCCTGTCGTTTGCGCCACTCAGCAGTGTCATTATATCGATGCCGGCGCTTTCGAGAGTTTTTCTGACAACGTCTACGACGAGTTTTGAATTAGGACCGTCTGCAGGAACATCACGCAGAAGATCAAGTACCTTGTCTATTGAATATTCTTCACTCATGGGGATCAGCCTCCGGAACAAAGGCTAATATTTTCCATTAGTTCAGTCAATGCGAAAATGCCGTCCCGGACAGCCGGCCATCGGACACTGCCCGCAGGTGCTCATGCCACTTAAATACATGTATCAAGCTGACGCGGCTGTTTTAATTTTTGAAAGATCGTCTTTCATGCGTTGCTCGGCATACCACAAATCATATGCCTGCTGCATACGCAACCACAGTCCCGGACCGTTGCCGGCAAACTTGCCAATCCTCAGGGCCATCTCAGTCGTGACCGGATGGGTGCAGGCCAGTACACGGTGCAACTGCTGTCTTGAAACACGCAGTCTTCGTGCAGCTTCAGTGACAGATATTCCCAGCGCTGGAAGCACATCCTCACGCAGAATTTCACCGGGATGGATTGGTGTTCTATTCAAAGGCCGTTTTGTGTAATACTCTCCCATTGTTAACCTCAATGATATTGCTCAAGATCAACCCGAAGCGCCTCACCCTCTTCCCACTCAAAAGTGATACACCAGGGTCCATTTACGTGCATGCTGTAACGCTTTGGCTCACCGTGAAGACTGTGGAAATCGAATCCAGGTACATTCATATCTTTTAAAACCTCCGCCTGATCCAGAGCTTCCAGGCGTCGAAGGCAGCGTGATTGCAACTCTTTATTAACTTTGCGACTTCGTCCGGTTTCGAACAGCTCACTGAGCCCCTTGTGCCTGAAGCTCTTTATCATATGCACTATAGTAGCATATCTTGTTACAGTGTCAACTGTTTTGTTACACCCTGTTTACTACGTACTGAGTTTAATCTCTGATTGATTATAGGATTCTCAGAACTTGAGCTTGAGGTCTATCTGCGCACGGTGATAGTACTTCAGATCCTCAAGGGTGGTCTGGTTGTAGAAGTACGTCACGCCGGTCTGGACGTGCCTGACCGGCTGGAAAAACACATTGCCTTCGTGCCCCTTTCCGTCAGTTCCGCCGCCCTTGAAATCCGAGTCCGTAAATATGCCCACCACTGCATCAGATTCTACCTCCCGGTAGATGTACCTGAGCCAGAAGTCCAGGTCTTCCTTGAGCTTTCCGAACGAAGCCCCGCACAACCAGCCCGTGTTGTTGCTGCTTAAGTCGGTATTCACCACGTAATCGCCGAAAACGGCCCATGGATACCCGGCCAGTTTGCCTCCAATCTCAACGAATCCCTCGGCCTCGTTGTAATCGTTCGCATAAAGAAGCACTGTGTTGCCCTCGTCATCGACTTCAGAAATCGTGGTGTTCCCGAAAGAGTCTTCAGGAGCCCACAGAAGTGCCATTCCACTGAGGTTCAGGTAATCATAATACCCGCCTCCGGCGAGGACATAGAGGTCGTCGTCGAGAAAGTTGAACTTCACGCCGGCCTGGGCTGCCATCAGCCATGTATCGTCATCCGCCTTGCGCTCATCGACAAAATACCCCACTCCCGTGATAAAGGGCTCCACCATGTCGAACCTGTTTTTGTAACTCAGAGAAAGACCTTCCGGATTCAGATCCGGATCCCAGAGAAGCTCTGTCTTGCCCACCTTGTAGAACTGGTACTTGTGCTTGCCGCCAATCAGGTGAAGGCCTTCGGCCCAGGACGGTCCGTAATCAAAGTATGCAAGATCAAGCCACAGTGGCTTGCTTGAAAAGGCTTCGGTAAGCGTCTGGTTGTTCGATACCGGGTCATCCGCTCCACCTGTCCCTGCCTGTACAACGGCGTTCAGATCTTCCACCACCTTTGCATGAAGACCGATCCTCGCCCTTATGCGGTGCCTGTACCTGAGGTCTTTCTCTTCTTTATCGATTATTTCGAACCTGTATCTCAAGTCACCCTTCAGCTTCAGATGATCAGTCCACGAAGACTCTTTCTTTTCTTCTGCCTCAGCCGGTGCCTCTTCCTGCGCCTCTCCCTGCTCTTCCGGTTCCGGGGCCTTCTCCTGTGCGGCAGTCTCGGTATCTCCGGGTGCTGCTGTATCCCGGGCTGCTGCAGAACCTGAACCCATCATCAGGGCTGTGATGATTGCAATCCCGTAACTTCCTTTCCAATGAAAGAATTCTTGCATGTCCTATCTCCTGTAGTTGTTCTGTTTTACCCGTTTTTCCCTGTAAGGGAAATGTATTGATACATAAAGGATACAATAGAAATATGAAGATTCTGTGAGGAATCTGTTAGAGTATTGTAAATATTGTGAAGGATTATTTAATTATTTATTCCGTATTTTCATAATTTTCAAAGAACCTGTCCCTGATCCGTTCAGGTTGTTCCCTGCCGGAATTTATTCCAACCAGCTTGTTACAGCGCCTGTCGTCTGGTATTAGGAACATGGGGTTATCATGCAGGAAATAGAAGAATATATAAGGGAACTTAAAAAAGAAGTAATCGAAGCCAGGGCGCTCATAATCAAGTCCAACAACCTGGTGAACTCCCTTGCGGCCGAGGTACGCAGCATTGCCAGGCGGCAGGCGGGCTATGAACGCCGGATTTCCTGGAATTCCATAGCCGCTTACATACTCTTCGTCGTCCTTGCATACCTCGGAATGAGGCTCGCTTTCGCACACCAGGAATCCAGGTACAAAGCCGAGCTGAAAGAATCCGTTGAGGCCACGGAAAAAATAAAGAAAGAAATCAAGACCCTTAAAAGCCAGACAAAAAGTCATCCCAGAAACGAGAAAGAGATACTCGCGCTCCACCAGATGATCCACGAAGGCCACCGCGAACAGGCCCTGGAAGCTTTCGAAAAACTCGACAGAGATGTGCTGACCCCGGCCGAGAAGGCTCTTTTCAAGGATCATATCGAAGCATTCAGGGCCCACCTGAGCATACTGGAATACAGCAAGGGGCTCGAGCTTGTTAAAAAGAAGAAATGGCCTGAAGCCGTACAGGCATTTAAAAAATCCCTGGACCTGAAAAAGGACGCCGGTCATGCGCCGGCGGCCAGGATAGAAATGGCCGACGCATTACGTCTCCAGGGAAAACCCCGCGAAGCTATCGCAATACTCCAGAAACTGATCGAGGAACATCTGGACAGGGAGCTTGCCGACGATGCCTACTGGGTCCTTGCCCAGTGCTTTGACGAAGCACATCAGAAAGACGAGGCCGTTGCCGTACTGAGAAACCTCATACGCCAGTATCCGGACAGCCAGTATGTAAGATCTGCACGCATAAAGATAGGTGATCTGAGGTTGCGCCTTTTCAAGGAAAAAGAATAAAATAATTATTTGTTTCAAATAATTATTAAGGCCGGTTGTAATAATAGTGTTACTTTCACATAACAGAAATTTCATAATCATAGTCTAGATTTCAACCGGGTAATAAATAAAGGATGATTCATGTCTGAAAAAATTCTTGTAGTTGATGACGAAAAAGACCTGGTGAAGCTTCTTGAATATAATCTCGAAGAAGCCGGCTTCAAGGTTTCCTGCGCCTACAACGGCCAGGAAGCACTGAACAGAGCGAACAAGGTACGCCCTGATCTTATAGTCCTGGACCTGATGCTTCCCGATATATCCGGGACGGAGGTCTGCCGGCGCATCCGTAATAACGAACAGCTGAAGCACACGCCCGTTCTCATGCTCACTGCCAAGGATACGGAAATAGATCGCGTTGTCGGGTTCGAGGTCGGAGCGGATGATTATGTTACAAAGCCTTTCAGTGTCAGGGAACTGGTACTGAGGGTAAAAGCCATACTCAGACGCCTGGACACCAGGGGCACGGAAGAATCACTCGCACTGGGGCCTGTCTCCGTTGACATCCCGAGCTGCAGGGTTTTCGTCAACAACAGCGAAGTCACGCTCACGGCTCTCGAGTTCAAGCTTCTGGTCGAACTCATGCAGAAAAAAGGCCGCGTGCTCTCGAGAGAGCAGCTCCTGGACACCGTCTGGGGAATACAGGCGGACATAATGACCAGGACCGTCGACGCCCATGTAAAAAGACTCAGGGACAAACTGGGCAGCGCAGGAGATCTTGTTGAGACCGTCCGCGGAATGGGGTATCGTTTTACCTCTACTTGATTCAGAGGCAATAAATGAACCTTAGAATCCGCGGCAAGCTCATGCTGCTGTATCTCGTTCTCGTTGCCGCCGTAATAGCCGGCGGCGGTGTATTTGTTGTAATCAATCTTGAACGAATCCTGATTACTCAAATCGAAGAGGACCTCAGACAGAAGGCGCGTTTCGCTGCTCAGGAATATCTGAAGTTCGATGATCATGACTCGCTTGCGAATCAGCTGGGACGCACCTGGAATCTCAGGGTTACTTTCATTGACCGTAACGGCACTGTTCTCGGTGACTCGAAACTGGACGGAAAGGCGCTCGCATCTCTGGAAAACCATGCAAACCGTCCGGAAATAATCGATGCTAATTCAAAGGGATACGGCTCAAGCCGCAGATACTCAACGACGCTGAGCATGGATCTGATGTATGTGGCCGTACGAATATCTTCCGGAAATGATGTTATCGGAGTGTCCAGGGTTTCGATGTCACTTGCCCGTGTGAGTGAATCAATCGCACCCGTCACGCTCTGGCTCACGGTCAGCGGCATCATCTCCCTGATCCTGGCAACGGTTCTTGCATATTTCATATCAGGGATTGCGGCTAACCCGATAATGAGGCTGACGGAATCGGCCAAGCGACTTGCATCCGGGGATCTCACGGTACGGACAAGGGTTCTTTCGAGAGACGAGGTCGGCGAACTGGGCAGGGCGTTCAACGACCTTGCCGGTGCGCTCGAAAACAAGATAGTCGAGCTGCGCCACGAAAGAGACCTGCTTTCCGCAGTAATCAACGGCATGTCTGAAGGCGTCCTGGTTACCTACGCTGACGACAGGGTAATGATTTCCAACACGGCTGCAGGCAGAATTTTTTCCCTTGATTCCGATATCACGGACAGGCCGGTTGCGGAAGTTCTCAGGTATCCCGAGATACACGCGGCAATCGCAGAAGCGAAAAAAAGCAGCGCCGTGATAGAAAGAGAAATCGACCTTACGGGACTCAACAGGCGAACGCTCATGATTCATGCAGTGCAGCTGCATCTAAGGGATGAACCTTCGAGAATCGTAATTGTTTTTCATGACATTACAAACCTGCGCCGTCTCGAACGCGTCCGCAGGGATTTCGTGGCCAATGTCTCCCACGAACTCAGAACTCCGGTTGCCACGATTAGAGGTTATGCAGAAACCCTTCTGAACGTGTCCAGGGAAAAATCTGAAACCCCCATGGAGTTTATTGAAATAATCGAACATCACAGCCACCGGCTTTCAAGCCTGATTGAGGACCTGCTGGAGCTTTCTGGAATCGAGTCCGAAGAATTCTCCCTCAATCCTGAAGATCTAAGCCTGAAAGAGGTTGTTGCCGACGCCGTATCATCGGTACGGCACACGGCTGATTTAAAACAACTGGATATTACAATGAGTATCGATCCAGATACTGTAGACATAAGAGCAGACGAGAAAGCCCTGTACAGGATTCTTCTGAACCTTCTGGACAATGCAGTCAAATACACTCCGGACAGTGGAAAAATACGCGTAAGCTCAAGTGTTGAAGATGGGTCATTGAAGATTACGGTGGAGGACTCGGGAATAGGTATAGATCCAAAGCATTTTCCCCGTATTTTCGAGCGCTTCTACCGGGTGGACAAGGGCAGGTCAAGGGACCTGGGAGGCACCGGGCTGGGACTGGCCATAGTCAAGCACCTTGCAGGCGCAATGGACGGTGAGATCTCGGTTGAAAGCCGTCCCGGCAAGGGTTCCTCATTCACTGTCCGCCTTCCGGCTGGTGTCAGGACACCCTCTGCGTGAAATCGTTGCAACACACTCTCCCGTAACAATAATACTTTTTTTCAGATAGTTAAGCAGCCATGACCAGCATGATCTATTGCAGAGATATTACGCGTCCGTCACAAATTCTTCATATCTCGCATACATACTTAACCCAACCAGATATGGAGGTGGTCTATGAAAACGCACATCAAACCGGCAGCACTTGTTTTTTTCATTTTTCTGGCAGGCTCATGTTCAAAACCTCAGCCCGCCGAAGAAAAGTCCAGTAAAAACACTCTGTCTCCTGCAGAAGAAAACAAAGCAGAAAAGTTACATGAGATGAATATCCAGATCAGGGGCTCTGACAGCGAGGTAAACGTCGTACAGGCAATGGCCGAGGCCTACATGAATGAAAATGAGGGCAGCAGGATTGCCGTTACAGGAGGCGGAAGCGGAGCCGGCATAGCCGCACTGCTGAATAAGACCGTTGATATCGCCAATGCATCAAGAAAGATAAAGCCCACAGAACTGGCAAAAGCAAAGGCAGACGGGATTGAGCCCAAGCGCTTCGTTTTTGCAATGGATGCAATAGCCCTTATTGTTCATCCCGAGAATGAGACCAGGTCCATGACGGTTGCGCAGGCTGCCTCCATTTTCAAGGGTGAAGTTTCAAACTGGAATCAAGTCGGCGGTCCTGATCTCGCGATTACGTGCTACGGCCGCCAGTCAAACTCAGGCACTTTTGAGTTTTTCAAAAAACATGTTCTGAAAAGTGACTTCTCCGATCAGGTAAGGCAGATGAACGGAAACGCCCAGATAGTGGAATCCGTCAAGCAGGACAAAGGCGGCATTGGTTATGTGGCCGCGGGCTACGTGCTTCCGGGCGGAAAACCGCTTGCGGGCGTTATTATTCTTCCGGTTGCCGAAGAAGAAGGCCGGGAACCTGTTTCAATCAATTCTGAGACAGTCGCATCAGGGTCCTATCCGATAGTCAGGCCTTTCAATCAGTATATCAACGGAAAGCCGGACAGAGCAGTAGCGGATTTCCTGAGGTTCGAGCTTTCCGAACAGGGACAGAAAATAGTTGTCGAGCAGGGATTCTTCCCGGTCAAGCCCGAGCTCAGGGCATTGAGCGAGGCACTGATTGCGGGAAATTAACCTCAATCCACCCGAATCGCTATGAGGACAGAAGAAACCAGAAAAAAGCTCGAAGGAGCGACTTCCAGGCGCAGAATCAGGGAACAGATTATCCGGGGAGTTTTCGCCTTTGCCGGCATTTCAGCCATACTCATACTTGCCGGCATCTTCGGTCTGCTCCTAATCGAGTCGGTAAAGGCATTCACCATGTCTGAGGATCCGCTTGGAACAGAAGGCCTTACGCAGTCCGAAATAGATGATCTTTCGCCTTCCGAGAGGAAAACCCTTACGCAGGGAATTGAATCCGTTGAGCCGGGCAACTTCATTGGATCAACAAGGTGGAATCCGACTTCATTCGTAAAGCGAAGCTACGGAATACTTTCCATGGTCTGGTCCACTCTCCTTGTGACCCTGATTGCAATGGCCATTGCTGTTCCTATAGGAATAGGCACAGCCGCTTACCTCTCTGAATTTGCACCCGCTGCAGTAAGAGAAACAGTCAAACCCGTAATAGAAATTCTTGCGGGAATTCCATCCGTTGTCATCGGGTTTCTCGGTATCGTGGTACTCGGCCCGCTGATCGCCAGCACTTTCAACACCGCCAACGGTCTCAATGCGCTTAACGGCGGAATTCTGCTGGCCGTCATGAGTCTCCCTACCATAGTGAGTGTGAGCGAAGACGCACTCAACTCGGTTCCGGTTTCATACAGGGAGGCATCATATGCGCTTGGAGCAAACAGGTGGATGACCACATTCCGCGTTGTTATTCCATCCGCCCTCAGCGGCATCATCGCGGCCGTAATGCTCGGAATGGGCCGTGCAATAGGTGAAACGATGACGGTCCTGATGGCCACCGGAAACGCCACGGCTTTTCCGCACGGGCTTCTCGATTCGGTAAGAACGCTTACGTCGACAATCGCAATCGAGCTTGGTGAAGTTCCATTCGGATCCGTTCACTACAATTCACTTTTCGCCGTAGGCTTTATCCTGTTCATACTCACATTCGCAGTAAACCTGATTTCCGATTTAATCCTCCACAGGCACCAGGCAAAACACTCATGAAAAAAACGCCTAATACACTTTACCGGCGCATTGTCGAAAAAACGGGAATCACGATACTCGCAATCTGTGCCGCCGCGGTGATCCTGACACTGGCCTGGATTATCTTCGATCTCACAGCAACCGGTCATTCACCGATTTCGTGGGAATTTGTGTCACAGCCTCCTCGGAACGGAATGACCGAAGGCGGAATCCTTCCGGCAATAGTGGGAACGCTCATGGTGTCATCCGTAACCCTGATGTTTGCAGTGCCGCTTGGAATAGGAGCGGCCGTATACCTGACCGAGTACTCAAAACGGGGAAAACTCAACAGGATGATACGGCTTGCCATACGGAATCTTGCGGGTGTTCCTTCAATAGTATTCGGTCTCTTCGGCGTGGCCCTGTTTGTACGCGCCATGAACTTCGGCGCTTCCGTGCTTTCCAGCGGGCTTACACTCGGCCTGCTGACCCTGCCGTGGATCATCACAGCAAGCGAGGAAGCGCTGAAATCCGTGCCGGATGATTTCCGTGAAGGCGCCCTGGCGCTTGGAGCCACCAAATGGCAGTCGATTTACACTGTTGTTCTCCCCCACGCCATGCCAGGCATCCTTACGGGAATAATTCTGGGCATGGCAAGGGCTGCCGGAGAAACCGCCCCGATTCTGTTTACGGGCGTTGCCTTCTCACTTCCACAGCTTCCTTCCAGTCTGTGGGATCAGTTCATGGCGCTGCCGTACCACCTTTACATCCTGTCCACACAGCATCATTCCATCGAGCTTGTAAGGCCGATAGCCTACGCCACGGCGCTCGTTCTCATTGGCGTAATTCTGGGACTTAACGCTATCGCCGTGGTTCTCAGATACAGGCTCCGGAAAGGTCAGCGATAATGAACGAGAATGATAATAATACTGACAAATTGAGAACATCCGGACTGTGCATACACTACGGATCAAACCTGGCCCTCAGGGAAGTAAGCATCGACATACCCGAAAACATGGTAACGGCCCTCATCGGGCCGAGCGGATGCGGCAAATCAACTTTTCTGCGCGCGCTCAACAGGATGAACGAAATCATTCCAACCGCCCGCACCACAGGTGAAGTATTCCTGGACGGGATCAATATCTACAACCCCCACGTTGATCCCGTGGAGGTCAGATCCAGGATAGGAATGGTTTTCCAGAAATCCAACCCTTTTCCAAAGTCCATATTCGACAACGTGGCTTACGGACTCAGGATAGCCGGAGTAAGAAACCGGGCGCAGCTGGCCGAACAGGTGGAGTCAAGCCTGATAGACGCGGCCCTGTGGGAAGAAGTAAAGGATCGCCTTGATGAATCCGCAATGGGCCTGTCCGGAGGTCAGCAGCAGAGGCTCTGCATCGCCCGGGCGCTTGCCGTTCAGCCTGAAGTTCTGCTCATGGACGAGCCGGCGTCGGCCCTGGATCCGATTGCGACCGCAAAAATAGAAGAGCTGGTAAGGCAGCTCTGCAGCAAATACACGGTAGTAATAGTCACCCATAACATGCAGCAGGCTGCAAGGGTTTCTGATTTCACGGGCTTTTTCTACATGGGAGAGATGGTGGAACACGACAAGACGGACGTGATATTCACGGCTCCGAAAAAAACACGAACAGAAGACTATATAACGGGCAGATTCGGATAGGGGGCTGGATAAGAAATGGCAAGAGAAAGACACACCGACAGGACTTTTGAAGAAGAACTCAGAAAACTGCGCGACAGCCTGCTCAAGATGGGCGGGATGGTCGAGACAATGATTGCGCGGTCAATAGAGGCGCTCATGGACTCCGACCTGGAAAAGGCCAGGGAGACAATCGAGTTTGACCACAGCGTGAACCGCATGGAAATCGACATTGATGACCTTTGCATGCGCATGCTCGCACTCAGGCAGCCGGCTGCCTCGGATCTTCGCTTCATCACAATGTCTCTGAAGTTCGTGACAGACCTGGAGAGAATAGGAGACCTCGCAGTAAACATCTGCGAGCGATGCCTGGACCTTTCATCCAACAGTCAGCTCAAGCCTTATATAGATATTCCCAAAATGGCCGAAGTTGTGCAGGAGATGATAAGGGATTCCCTCGATGCCTTTATCGAGTCAGATTCCGAAAAGGCAGAGGATGTCGTGAGGCGGGATGATGTGGTCGATAATTATCATGATCAGATTTTCAGGGAAATAATTACGTACATGCTTCAGGATCCGTCGACCATCCAGCGTGGAATACATCTCTTTTCGGTAGCAAAATACCTGGAGCGAATGGGAGATCATGCAGAAAATCTTGCAGAGCTAGTGATCTTCATGATCAAGGGCAAGGACGTCCGCCACATGGGTAAACTTGAAGACGAATCACAGGGAAAGGGCACATAACACTGTTTTTACCTGATATTGCAGTGCCGGGTACTGATATTACTGTATCAGATGTCGATATTGAGGTGACTGGTGCCGATATTACCTTCCATGTAGTCGATATTGCTTCTCTGACATCGATATTACTTTCCCTGACAGAGATATTGTTTCCCTGACGGACATCCACAGCACAATATCGATCGTCTGACGCGTAATATCGACTGTCTGATGTGTAATATCCGCCGTCTGATGCGCAATATCGGCTTCTGCCCCACCATTATCCAGTTTACACTTTCTCTGACTACTATCCGCTGCTGAGGCAGTGCAAATTATGGGTTCTGTCTTCTCAGAGCAAACAGCCCCGCAAGCAGCATGACGATAAGCAGTTGAATGGAATAATAATTATCCGAAACCGGGCACAGGCTGCACAGTCCGCAGACATTTGCCGTATCCTGCTTCTCCGGCTTGCATTCTTCATCTGAATCAACAACTTCCAGATCCATAACACCAAGAACCAGTTGTTTTCCAATTCCGTCCAGGGTTATCGGGTCTTCTTCCTCGTCCAGTGAATACCGGTCTTTTTCAATATCCTCGCTCGGTGTCAGAAGAAGATATTCATACCTTCCAGGAGATACGCATTTATCGACATATTCTACAGTGGTGGAACAGCAGTAACATTCTCCATAACACTCCAAAACGCCGTCTTCGTCGCAGTCATTACATCCGGCATCCACACCGGCATCGCCTTCGCAATATTCACTGTCCCCGAGGTCATCGCACCAGGACTCATTAATAATAACTTCGCCCGCAATCATGAGATCATCTTTAAGGATGAAGCTGTACCTGCATGAATCAGATTCTTTTCTGCGGACAATGCTGTACGTAAGAGAAGTTATGGTGTGCCATGCATAATCTGAATCTTCCAGGTGTATGATGACGTCCTGCCCTTCCTGGAATGCTTCCGTAATACTTGCAGGATATGGAATATCGGCCGGTGATTCGCGTGAATACAGTGCTCCGGACAGAAGGACGCAGACAATCAGTGCGTTTTTGATCACGGGCATAACCGTACCCTCCGATGCGTAAGTATTTTCATGATACACAAAGGGAGCCATAAATACTATAAATACTGCTTGAGTCAGGCAGGATACTTCAGCATGTAAGCATGAAGCCTTACATTACTCTTCATCGGTCTAAATTAAATGGCTCTTCCGGAAATCGTGTGGGTAAATGGCATTACCGCCTGACTCCTTCCGGGTAGAGGTCAAGACCTCCGAGATAGAAATAGATAGCATTCTTGAAACGCTCCTTGTTACGGAAACCACGCGCCG
>Ga0272442_10000992_pt1 | contig 43846 bp, 39 predicted proteins | sample SSMForm2O_FD_200262 | JGI IMG/M metagenome (GOLD analysis project Ga0272442, IMG submission 200262) | Marine sediment archaeal communities from Little Sippewissett salt marsh, Falmouth, MA, United States - SSM-Form-2O | ecosystem: Environmental > Aquatic > Marine > Wetlands > Sediment ...
GACCGCGGCCCTGCTTGCGGTTGCAATCCAACTGCTTGTATTGCTCCGTGTTCCCGCCTCGGAGATGAAACCGCTGTCGTACGTTCGCACCAATACCGGGCGGTTTATTTCACAGGAAATACGCTTTGCCCTGGTATTCACGGCGCTCGTGTATTTTGTCGACATGCAGATGTGTCATCGCCAACTGGGGTATTTCATCATAAGCAATATCTTGTTGCAGAGCCTGCTGTATATCTTGTGGCGACAATACAATCTGGGAATTCTTAAACCGCAGAATATGAAATCTCCGGCCGGGTCGGAAAAAACGGTGCTGATCGTAGGAGCCGACAAACGCGGGAAAAATGCCGTCGACGTGTTTCTGGCACATCCTGACTTTAATATCCGCGTGATCGGGTTTGTCGATTTTCATAAGACCGGTTTCTGGCGTTACCGCGATATCCCCCTGATCGGAAACGTCGGAGAGATTGAGCAAATTATCCTGAAAAACCAGGTTGACTTTGTGATCATGGCCGCCGAACCTGATGATTATCAGCAGGGACAGCAGGTGTTCAATATTATTGAAAAAATGGGAGTTAAGATCTTCCTGCTTCCGCATGTGTACATGCAGACCATTTCAAAATGCCAAACCTCATCGCTTAACGGTACCCCGGTATTGATGTACCATTCGACTTCACCGAACCGGGCGGGAATGTTTATCAAGGAAGGGCTGGATCGTATCGGCGGGATGGTTGGATTGCTAATGTTTTCTCCGGTGTTGATCCTGGCCGCATTGGCAATAAAACTGGAATCACGCGGGGCTGTGTTTTACAGCCAGGAAAGAGCCGGGGTAAATGGCAGGTTGTTCAATATGTTCAAACTGCGGACCATGATCCACAACGCCGACAAGCATAAAGACAAACTGAAACATCTCAATGAAATGTCCGGACCGGTGTTTAAAATAAAGAACGATCCCCGAATCACAAAGGTCGGGAGGATTCTGCGTAAATTGTCCATTGACGAACTGCCGCAGTTTTACAATGTTCTCCGGGGCGATATGTCACTGGTGGGACCACGGCCGCCGCTCCCGAAAGAGGTCGAGCATTACCAGCCCTGGCAACATCGGAAGCTGTCGGTCAAACCCGGACTGACCTGCATCTGGCAGGTGAGCGGACGCAATCAGGTTGATTTTGACAATTGGATGAAGCAGGACTTGCAGTATATTGACAACTGGTCACTGCAACAGGATATGAAACTCCTGCTGAAAACGATCCCGGCGGTTATTAAAACCAAAGGGGCCTCGTAAAACGATACGTTTTGGCATGGGATTGCCGATGACATTCCGAAAATTCTCTCTTTTATTCATTGCGCTACTGCTGGTATGGGGACATACGGCGTCTGCGGCAAACCTCATCCTGCCAACCAACACCCCCGAATACCGATTCGCCCGGGAACTGGCGCAACGCGATGAAATTGCCAAACGCCCCGACCGGCTCGAATATGCCGTCGCTCCGTACCGCCTGGTTGAACTGCCGGCTGCGATACCGCTGGTCAGGCAGGCCCATAATTTGCACGGAGACCGGATTCGACCGTTCTTATTGCTGACCGAAGATTTTACCTCGCGCAGATACACCCGTGCTGAGGGCTACGAATATATCAGAGGCGGAGTGATGACCTCGCTGTCGCCGCGCTGGTCGCTTTATGGCAATTTTGTGCTTGATGAACAACTGGCTGAAAATCCCGAATACACCGGCAAAAAATGGCGCGGCCTGGCCGGCGAAGTGGACAACGCCTATTTCGCCTATAAGAACGGTGGGGTGGATGTGCTCTTTGGTCGTTTCGGGGCCGCCTGGGGACCGGCGGCACAATCGCTGGTGCTCTCACCCGAGGCATGCACGATGGATGCCCTTTCGGTGCGCCTGCGCTGGAACCGGTTCTATTTCACCTATCAGGCCGGGAAACTCGACGGATCGCAGGTCATGCGCGATTCGACCGAGGTCTTTCTCAATCGCTATTTCGCCGGACATCGACTCGACTTCCGCGCTGTGGGACAATTATACATAGGCCTTTTTGAGACTATCATTTTCGGTGGAGAAGGGCGCGCCTATGAAACCGCCTATCTCAACCCGATCAACTTTTATCATGCCTGGCAGTTGAACGAGGATACCGATGATAACACCTTGCTCGGGTTCGATCTTCGTTACTATCTCGGCCACCGTCACAAATTTTATGCGCAAGTGTTATTCGATGATTTTCAGATCGATGACGACGAGCGCGGCGATGAAGAACCGAACGAACTCGGCATCATGCTTGGGGTGCAATCACTGGACTGGTTTGACCGGTTCGATTTCAAATTAGAATATCTCCGTATCACCAATCGTACCTATAATCAACTGCATCCGTACAACCGCTATCTCAACCGTGACCAACTGCTCGGTCATCCCTTCGGCCCGGACGGTGAACGGCTCGATATCTCCTGCACGCGATGGCTCAATCCCACCGGGCGGGCACAGCTGAAACTGTCCTGGCAAAGAAGGGGTGAGGGGAGTGCCGCTGATCCCTGGACCGAACCGTGGCTTGAAACCGATGGCAATTACGACGAACCGTTCCCGACCGGCACGGTTGAAACGACCTTCTCAGGGGCGCTGACCTTTACCGGATTCGTGCGCGACCTGGCTTTTGTCGACCTCACTGCCGGCCTCGAACGAATCGAAAACTACGGCCATGTTATCGACGATGACCGCACTGTCCCGTTTATAAACGCCCGCCTGACTTTGATCCTCACCGGAGTCCTTTCGCTCTCCAGATAGAAGTTATAATTCCCCCCAACCTCCCTGGAACACCGACCATATTAGTCGGTTATAGAGGGATATGAAACAATGCATATCCCTTAAAATCGGTATCGCAGTCTCCCTGGCCCTGCTTGTCTCATCAAACTGCGAAGCCCGGCAGAAAAATGAGGTCTCGAAAATGACCATAGAACAATCGACCAATGAAAAAGCAAAACACACCAATCGCCTGGTCAACGAAAACTCCCCCTATCTTTTGCAACATGCCCACAACCCGGTGGATTGGTATTCCTGGTCCGATGAAGCCCTGGAAAAAGCCCGCAAAGAAGACAAACCGATTTTTCTATCAATCGGTTACTCGGCCTGCCATTGGTGCCATGTGATGGAAAAGGAATCCTTCGAAAACGAGACCGTCGCCGAAATCCTCAACGAGCATTTTATCTCGATCAAAGTCGACCGTGAACAGCGACCCGACCTGGACCAGATATACATGTCCGCCACCACCGCCATGACCGGGTCCGGCGGATGGCCGATGTCGGTCTTTCTGACCCCTGATCTCAAACCATTTTACGCCGGGACTTATTTCCCCCCGGAGGAACGCTACGGCAAACCGGGCTTTACATCGCTCATCACCGAAATCGCCAAAGCCTACCGGACTGATCGTGAGAATATCGAGCAAATGGCCGAGCGCGTGACCAACGCCCTGAAAAACCGGAGCGGGCTCGCCGATGGCGAAGTCGCGCTCGACACCTCACACATATCCAACGCCCGGCGCGGCATCATGAACAGCTACGACCCAATCAACGGCGGCTTTGGCAACCAACCGAAATTCCCGCATGGGACCGAAATCTCATTTCTCATGAAACGATATTCTGAAACCGGCGATGAGAAACTGCTCCTGGCGGTCAATCGCTCGCTGACCCGCATGGCCCGAGGCGGAATCTATGACCAGCTTGGCGGCGGATTTCATCGTTATTCGGTCGATGCCCGCTGGCTGGTGCCGCATTTTGAAAAAATGCTCTATGATAACGGTCTCCTGGCCGCGGTCTACAGCGAGGCCTACCAACTGACCAAAAATGAGCTATACCGCAAAACCGTCCGGGAGACACTCGATTTCGTGCTTCGCGAATTAACCGACCAAACCGGCGGTTTTTACTCATCGCTCGATGCCGACAGCGAGGGCGAGGAGGGCAAATTTTATGTCTGGCGTAAGGATGAGGTCGAAAAAGTCCTCGGCGACGGAACCCGCATGTTTATCAATTACTACAATGTTACCGATCAGGGGAATTTCGAACACGGCAACAGCATTCTCAATGTCGATGCCACCTCCGATCAGTTTAAAGAACGCAGTGGATTGTCCGCGGACCGGTTCGACACCACGCTCGATGAACTCAAACAAAAACTCTTTGCGGCGCGCTCCGAACGACCCCGACCGATCACCGATGATAAAATCCTCACCTCATGGAACGGCCTGATGATTTCCGGATTTGCCAAAGGATATCAGATCACCGGCGATGATCGCTATCAACGCTCGGCGCTAAAGGCGGCGGAATTTGTCGGGACGGAATTATATAAGGATGGAATACTGATTCATTCCTACCGCAACGGCAAAGTATCACGAGGCGAATTCCTTGAGGATTACGCTTATTATATTCAGGCCCTGGTCGATCTCTATGAAATCGCACATGATTACAAATGGATCAGGCTGGCCGCCGACCTCGCCGAAAAGGCCTGGGCCAAATTTGCCGACCGGCATGGCAATTTGTACCTCTCACCCGATGGGCAGGAGGATCATTTCATGCGGCCGGCGGATATCCACGATGGCGCCCTTCCCGCACCCGGATCAATACTCATCAACGCCATGCTCAGGCTGGCGGTTATAACGGGCGATGAATCCTTCACCCAACACGCGGAACAGGCCCTGACCGCCATCTCGGGCCCGATTGCGGCCATGCCGAACGCCATGGTCTCCGCGGTAACGGCACTCAATTCCCTGCACTCGGATCGCATCGAACTGGTCGTGGTGGGAAACGGAGATCGCCGGGCCTTTCTGGATGAAATCCACAGCTACTATCTGCCGAACCGCGTTATTGTCGTTTCATCGACCGGCGAAGAGCCAATCCCGCTTCTGGAAGGGCGCACCGCGAACGACCAGACTATGGCCTATGTCTGCCGGAATTTCGCCTGCCGGCTTCCGGCAACCTCACCCGATCAATTGCGACGCCAGTTGGATGATTTGTAGTTTCCTGAGAAATTAATATCATTTTAGACGGTTTTTTTGAATCTTTTGGCGGTGATTGCGATCTAAATCAAAAAGAAAATGAGGATATATGGTTACTGCAAAGATGAAATGGAAAGGCGGGATTCGCTTTGAAGGCATCTCCAAATTCGGACACACCATTGTTACCGATGGCTCAAAAAAGGCCGGGGGCAATGAAGACGGATACCAACCGACCGAACTGATGATGTACAGCCTGGCGGGATGTACCGGGGTCGATGTGGTTAACATTCTGGGAAAGATGCGCCAGGAGATCACCGGGGTGGAAGTCGAGGTCAACGCCTCACAACCCGATCAATACCCCAAACCGTTTAATAAAATAGAAGTAAAATATGTTTTCCGGGGAAAAAATCTGGACAAGGCCAAGGTCGAACATGCCATTAGCCTCTCCGAGGAAAAATACTGCGCGGTCAGCCAGACCATGCAGGGAATCGCCCGGATTACATCGACCTACGAGATTGTCGAGGAGTGATGAGATGGAAAACATGGGGTATGTGATTGAATCGTCAAAATCGATGGACGAGGTTTCCTCGGGATTGGAGCAAACCACCCCGGAACACGGCTTCAGTATCCTGGCGGTGCACAATGTCCAGGAAACACTAACCGACAAGGGCTATGACAGCGAACCGTTGAAAATATACGAACTGTGCAACGCCGGGTTCGCGCATCAGGCCCTCAGCAACGATATCAACGTCGCCATGTTCATGCCCTGTAAAATCGTCCTGCGCACCGACACCGACGGCAAAACCCTGATGACCCTGGTGCGGCCCTCGATGATCTCCGCGATGTTGCCGGAGTCCGGGTTGGAGAAAATGGCGCAGGAGGTCGAGGAAAAACTGATTGGAATCATGGATGCGGTTAAGTAAAAAGCACTTTGCGAAACTGGCCGGAGGCATTATATTGGGTGGACTGGCCGGTTTGGCGCTCAGTTATATCTACGGACGGGTGGGAGTCACCTGACCGATGATATGTAACACCGGGCGTGCGGTCACGCTCGGAATGATAGCCGGGGCGGCTGTCACGGTTGTAGACTGGATGAGGTAAGTATGCCGTTGTATGAATATACCTGTATGGACTGCGGGACGGAATTCGAGGAGTTGGTGTCCGGTGCGGACGCCAATGTCGTGTGCGATAAATGCAAGTCGGAAAACGTCACTCGGAAGTTTTCCACCTTTGCATCGTCGGCGTTCTCCGGCAAGTCGTCGTGCGGGACCTGCAAACCCTCCAGCGGCTTTAGCTGAGCGTCCTGCAAATAAGCGGGCCGGTCGGTTCGCGCGGCGCATCGGGCAGTATGAAAATAAGACTTGTTGCCATAGTTTGTATCGCGATTTTTGGTTTCCTCGCGCTCTCCTGCGGGGATGACTACAAAACCCCCGAAGATGTCAAGGATCAGGTGGCGTTTCTCGATGCCCGTTCCGCGCTCCCGGTTTTTCCTTTCGGAACCAAACCGATCTACCTGTTTTTCAACGCCGAGTGGTGCCACTACTGCAACTCCATGAAAAACGATATTTTCACCCGCCCGGAAATAATCAAATACATGAACAAGCATTTCACCTGTATCTCGGTCATGCCGGAAAGCCTGAGCACCTTTGAATTCAACCGGGAAGAGGTCACGATCAATGAATTCATGAAAGCCCTGAAATTCCAGGGCTATCCCACGCATTATTTCTTTGCCCCCGACGGTGAACTCAAAGGCGTGCGGGTGGGCTTCATCGAACTTCTTGACTTCAAACAGTTGCTGAAATATATCGGCGAGGGGTACGTGTACAAACACAACTTCGCGACATTCCTCAAACTCCCCGAATCCAACCTCGACACGGTCTACGGGGAGTTTTAGCTACTCATATTTACACCATCTTTATTGAAAAATAGGCCAGCTAATTTTGTGGTTCTGACACTTAATGCCCTGCATGAATAATCCTCGGGATTTCTTCAATTATCTTCCCTCATCCGTGTCCATCGGATTCTCTGACGCACCGCATTTGATGCATGTCTTTGTTAATCATACCGTCTGTCTGTGAATCGACAGTCCCCGCGCTGACCCAATTTCACTACCAAATCGATGGTGATGTTGAATCGGGACATATTATGAGATGAATAGCTATACGTACATACAAAAGGCGCACTGCGGTGCATGGGAATCCTGTCGTTTGCGATGGGCATATCCTGTTACGGACATCGTCCGTCGCATGCCCGCAATTTCACTACCAAATCACTATCGCAAAAGTCAAAAATGGGGAATCGAACCCAACTCACAGACGACCGAAAAAAAACGAAAACGCAAAGCAGACCCATTTCAAAATCGCGGTAGTGAAATGACATACATTATCTTACACGAAATTTCAGGCCTTCGAAACTACGCTTTTCGTCGATCCCATCCTGTCACCTCGCGCAAATCCTCTTTGGCTTTGCATCATACAATTTCACTACCAAATCACTATCGCAAGACTAAAAAATGGGGAATCGAACCCAACTCGCAAAGCACCGAAAAAAAAACAAAAACGCAAAGCAGACCCATTTTCAAACAACCCGCAACCATCTTTTTCTTGTTGACAAACAGGAACTTATACGGTTTTCGTGGGAGGTGAACGATTTTTTCGAATAGAATTATCAGGTTACAGGTATATACGGTGAATTACACATCGAACCATCAACATATACAAATGTCTTATGATTCATGGTTCGATGGTGATTGTCCCCGTTAATGAAAGGAGATTATCATGCCTACGCTGTTCTGGATCTGGCTTGCGGCGGCATTCATCTTTCTGATTATTGAAATCGCCACCCCGACGCTGGTGTTTGCCTGCTTTGTGATCGGTGCGGTCGGATCGGCCGTCACCTCCTGCCTGACCCCGTCCTATCTGGTGCAGATTGGCGTGTTTGCCGGCATCTCGATTGTCCTGGTGCCCCTGACCCGTCCGCTGGCCAGGAGAATCACCAAGGAGTCGCCGCAGAAAACCAATGTCGATGCCATGGTGGATCGTCCCGGGCTGGTCGTGAAAACGATTAACCCCGCTCTCGATGTCGGCCAGGTGCGGGTCGACGGGCAGGTCTGGCAGGCCACCGCCGATGGTGTTATCGACGAGGGTGAGAAAATCAAGGTCGTGAACGTACTCGGGGCCAGACTGCATGTCATCAAAGACGAACAATAACAGGCTGTAACGATCAATACGTACTGGAAAGAGAGGTATCCCAATGGAAGCATATATATTCGTAGCGGTAGTGGTGGTGTTCGCCTTCATCATTGGCGGCATGGCCATTCGCATTATCCGTCCCTATGAAAAGGGACTGGTGGAACGTCTCGGACGCTATCAGCGCACACTCGATTCCGGGCTGAACCTGATCATGCCGTTTTTTGACACGGTCATGAAGGTTGACATGCGCGAAATCGTGCTTGATGTTCCCCCGCAGATGGTGATTACCAAGGATAATGTCAATGTCGAGGTCGACTGTATCGTGTATTGCCAGATCACCGACCCGGTGCGGGCCAAGTATGAAATCTCGAATTATATCATGGCCGCGAGCAAGCTGGCCCAGACCAACCTTCGTAATGTCATCGGCGAGATGGAACTCGACCAGTCGCTGTCGTCGCGCGACGTGATCAATTCCCAGCTTCGCGACGTGCTCGATACCGCCACCGACAAGTGGGGGGTGAAAGTCAACCGGGTGGAGATTCAGCGAATTGACCCGCCGGTGGATATCACCGAGGCGATGAGCCGCCAGATGAAAGCCGAGCGTGACAAGCGCGCCGCGATTCTCGAGGCCGAGGGTGAGAAACAGGCGGCTATCACGGTGGCCGAGGGAAGCAAGCGCTCCGCGATTCTCGAGGCCGAAGGGCAGGCCGAGGCCGTGGTGAAAAAGGCCGATGCCGAAAAATACCGCCAGATCGCGGTTGCCGAGGGCCAGGCCAAGGCGATTCTGGACGTTTTCTCGGCTATTCACGAAGGCAAGCCGAATGAAGAACTGATTACGCTGAAATATCTGGAAATGCTACCGAAGCTGGCCGAGGGCGACGCCAACAAGCTCTTTTTGCCCTATGAAGCCAGCGGAATTATCAGTTCCCTGGCGGCGATGGTGGAAGGGATCAAGGGCAAGCAAAAAGACGCGGCCCCTGCTCCGCCGCCCGCGACGCAGGGCTGAACGGACGGGCCTGGAAAAAAACGCGAAGGTATTTGATGCCTTCGCGCTTTTTTATTAGCCTCCGGTTTGACAAGCCCGTAGTATTTGGTTAGATTTCAGTAACCTGTAATTGAAAGAACATATGGCTGAACAGAACGAAATACGAAAGCCCGCCGTGGCGGGCATGTTTTATCCCGCTGAACCGGCGGAGCTGGCCAGGCAACTGGCACAGTTTTACAGTGAGGCCAAAAAAAAGGCGATTCCCGGACATCCGATCGGCATCATTGCACCGCACGCCGGGTATACATATTCCGGCAAGACAGCCTCGGAGGCATACAAACAGCTCGAGGGTGAACAGTATGACACGGTGGTGGTGATCTCGCCGTCACATACCGTGTTTTTCCAGGGAGTGTCGGTATACAACGGTTCGGCCTATGAGACGCCAATCGGGACGGTCGAAGTCGACGAGGAACTATCACGTAGAATTTCGCAGATTCATCCGGGTGTCTTTTTGTCGAATAAGGGGCATACCGGTGGCTCGGTCCGGGGCGAGCACGCCCTTGAAGTACAACTTCCGTTTTTACAGCAGATGCTCGGTCGATTCAAGCTGGTGGCGATGGTTATGGGCGATCAGGAGGAGTCGACCGCACGGTCGCTTGGCGAAGTGCTGGCGTCGGTTCTCAGTGGCAAGAATTGCCTGATTGTGGCATCGACCGACCTCTCACATTTTTACACGGAAAAAGAAGCGCATCGGCTTGACGACAATATTCGCAGGGCGGTGGAGCAGTACAATCCGGATCGCCTGCAAAATGTGCTGGGATCCGGCAAGGGTGAGGCATGCGGTGGCGGCCCGATGATTGCGATGATGATTGCAACGCGGCGCATGGGCGGCGAAAAGGTCGTGGTCACGCGCTATTCGACGTCGGCGGAGGCCTCAGGTGACTTTAAAGAAGTGGTGGGGTATCTCTCGGCTGTGGTCGTATCATCGAAAAAGCCAAAATCGGCTGATATCACCATGGGGGCAATGCCGAAAAGGGAATCGGAGACACTCACCGACGATGAAAAGCAGTATCTGCTCGATCTGGCGAAGCGTTCAATCAAGGCCGGATTGGAGAAAACGGATTTTGATGAGCCGGAGCCGGTATCCCGCCTGTTAAAAGAAAAGCGCGGGGCATTTGTTACGATCAAGATCAATGGTTCGCTTCGGGGGTGTATCGGGATGATTCGCGCGGCCCAGCCGCTGTATCAGGCCGTGGCCGAAATGGCCCGGGCGGCGGCATTCGAAGATCCCCGGTTCGCGGAATTGTCACAGAGAGAATTTGATAAAATTGAAGTTGAAATTTCGGTGCTGTCGCCGCTGGTGCGAGTGAATGATTTCAATGAAATCAAGGTCGGTCGCGACGGGCTGTTGATTCGCATGGACATGCACTCCGGTCTGTTGTTGCCGCAGGTGGCATCCGAGTACAATTGGGATCGTGTCACATTTTTAGAGCAAACCTGCCTGAAAGCCGGTCTGCCGAAAAACAGCTATAAGGAAAAGAACGCCGAAGTATATCGTTTTACGGCGGACGTGTTTTAACCATCGCCAGGATGTTATTGTCTTGAAAGCCAAGCCTGTCCCGCAGTTATCTGCGGAACGGGCTTGTCTTTTTATAGTTCAAATTATACATTGCGACAATGTCAGGGGAAACTCATACCGTTTTGATAACCGGCGCTAATGGTTTTGTTGGCAGTCGGTTGTGCCGCCGCCTGATTGCCGACGGTTTTAACGTTATCGCCGGAGTGCGGAAGGGGTGTAATACCGATCGTTTGAAGGGATTGGAGCTGGAGTATCGCTATGGTGATATTACCAAACCGGAAACCCTGCCTGAAATGACTGCCGGGGTTGACTATATCATACACAATGCCGGAGTGGTGAAGGTCAACAAGCCCGAGATGTTTTTTACGGTCAATCGTGACGGAACTGAAAACCTCTTGCAGGTGGCTGATCAATGTCAAACACTCAAGAAGATGGTGTATATTTCCTCGCTGGCCGCGGCAGGACCGTCGGAAAAAGATCGGCCGTTGACCGAGGATGACCCACCGCACCCCATTACGGCCTATGGGCGTTCCAAGCTGGCCGGTGAAGAGATGGTGTTAAAACATAAAGATACGGTCAATTCGGTGATTATTCGCCCACCCGGTATTTATGGTCCCGGTGATAAGGAAATGTATGCATTTTTCCAGATTGTGAATAATCGCATCGCACCGTATTTGGGACGGTTGAGCCGGAGGTTACAACTGGTTCATGTTGATGACCTGGCCTGTGGGGTGTCGAAGGCACTTACGGCCGGCACCGAATCGGGACGTGTCTATTTTATCGCTGAAACAGCGAGTTATGGTTTCGGTGAATTGGTAAAACACCTATGCCGGGCGGTCGACAGATTCCATGTTCCGATTTATGTCCCGGGTTTTGTGTTGCGGATAATTGCTTGGCTTTCGGAGCATCTTATGAGTTTGTTCGGAAAAACTCCGATGTTTACGGTTGAAAAGGCAAACGAAATCCTGGCTGACTGGGAGGTGGATGTCTCTCGGGCGAGGAATGAACTGGGATTTGAATCGCAGATTTCGTTTCCGAAAGGCGCCAGGGAAACAGTATTCTGGTATCGTGAAGAGGCCTGGTTATGATTATCAGTTTCAAGCTTTTGACTTATTGCCTGATCGCAGGTGGAATTTATATTATCCTCGTTGATCTGCTTTGGAATTGGCTGGAACGGAAAATTCCGATGTTCGATGGTTTTCCTCGTGACTTGCTGGAATCGAAAAGCCTTTCGTGGTTTGTCTCTTCTTTTGTTGTCGAATTCGTCTTTTTTGTGCTGATGCCGTCGGTTTTGTACGGCTGGTTTTATACGGTAATCCCGTTTTACGGGATTCGCGGTGGGGTGGCGACAGGATTGTATTTGTTTCTGTTCGGAATGGTGCCGTTGGCGATTCTGCTAATGTTTCGAGTCCGCCTTCCGGGTGTGTATGTTCTGTACCTGCTGGCCGGTATGATGATACGCGTCATTGGCGCCATGGCGATTATCGGTTACCTCTACGCATTATAATCCAGGTGAAAGATGACTAAAAGCAAGCAAAATGATTTTGCCCGAATGCGACGATTATTCCCGATTACATCGGGAAAAAGCCACAAAATATATCTCAACTCAGCGTCTACCGGTCCACTGTGCAGGCCGGTTCGGACGGCGCTGGAGCGATACAATAATCGCATGGAAGTAATTGATCCGCAGATTGACGACGATGCATTTGCGGCGCTGGAACACATTCGTCGACTTGGGGCAAGGTTGATCGGCGCGCATGGCGATGAAGTCGGATTTGGTTTTCACACCGGATACGGATTAAATATCGCGGCGCTGGGTCTTCCGCTGAAACGGGGCGATGAGGTCCTGTTGGCGGATGTGGAGTTTCCGTCTAATGTATACCCCTGGGTGGCCCTGCGAGGGCGGGGGGTACGAGTGACGTTTATCAAATCCACCAATGGTTTTTTTGATGTTGATAATTTCAAACGAGCAATCAGAAAGCGAACGAAAGTTCTCTCGCTGTCACACGTACAGTTTTTCAACGGTTATAAGAATGATCTGAAAAACATTGGCCGGATTTGCCAGGATAATGACATATATTTCGTAGTTGATGGCATACAGGGTTGCGGTGTGGAACCATTAAATGTCCGGTCATGCGGAGTAGACATATATTCAGCCGGTGCGCAAAAATGGCTGTTGTCGCCACTGGGAACGGGGCTGTTTTATGTCCGCAAGGATTTGCAAACTCAACTGAATCGTCCTTTTGCAAGCTGGCTGGGCGTGGACTGGAAAATGAATTTCAGCGACCTGTTTCACTTTGATTTGCCGTTTTTTGATTCGGCGCGGCAGTTCGAGCTGGGGACCTATCCCTATGGCCACGTCTTTGCCATGGAAGCGGCGCTGGAACTGATCAATTCGCTGGGGGTTCGGAGTATTCGGGAACACAATTACGAGCTTCTCGATCGACTGATTGACTTTTTGCAGTCGACTCCTTATTATCAGGTTACGTCGTCACTGAGGAAAAAACATCGTTCATCGATTCTTTCATTTACCTGCCCTGATGCAAAAACGGTGTATGCGGCGTTGGGGACGGCGGGAATTGCGACATCATTTCGGGAGGGCGCGATTCGGGTGTCGGTTCACCTGTTTAATAATCGGGCGGATATTGATAAACTTACGGACGTTCTTGCTCGATATATACAGTAACGATTATCTTTTTGTTGTTTTCAACCGTGACAATTCAACAATTTTATCTGGCATAATCCTTTGGGAAAGGAGAAGGAAATGGCGAAAGTAGCATGCGGCGTGAGCCTGATTCTACTGCTGACTTTTGCGGTCGGTCTGGCGCAGGAAACCACACCGCCGAAGTCGGAACTGACGGTTGAGATCGAGCTCTGCACCGGAGTTGAGGAGCGGATGCCGGTCGGTATGACCGAATCTTTTACCGCCGATGTGGACCAGGTCTGGCTCTGGTGCCGAGTAACCGGCGCGACTGACACGACGGTGGTGAAGCACGTGTATTATCGTGAGGGAGTCGAGATGGCGACGGTGGAACTTCCTGTGAAAAGCCCGTCCTGGCGAACCTGGAGTTCCAAGAACATCCTGCCGACGTGGACCGGCAAGTGGGAGATCAAGGTGCTCGATGAGTACGACAACGTCCTGGCAACAATCCCGTTCACGATCAGCCCGGCAATGGCCAGCGACGACAGCGAGTAGTCAGGACAGACAAAGCCATTTATGCAGGCCTCTTCGAGGGGCCTGCCTTTTTTTGTGAGTTTCTACCGGGAGCGGAGGGATTGTTATTCGTCCGGGTAGTTGCCGGGGATGATAGCACTCGGGGTGCTTTTGAGATATTCGTAAATCGCGGTGGCCGCCACACGATGCCCTTTCGAGTTGAAGTGAATCGGGTCAATGGTAGCATTGTCGAACAAGTCATCGTACTCATCGAAAATCCGCGCCAAATCAACCAATGGTGTTTTGGTGTTTGTTGCCAGCAAGCGGGATTGCATGTTATAGGCTTCATGATAATCATGCATTGGCGATTTCCTGCCGGGGGGATAGTATTTTTCTAGTGCCGGGATTGGTGAGGTTAACAGCAGGACGCGGATATTCTGATTTTTGGCGGTATCACAGATCACTGCCTCGTTTTGATAAAATTCATTGACCGAGACACGATATGTGATAGGTTCGTCTTTGTGCAGGGTTTCTTCGAGTGGCTTTTCGGTTGTCCACAGGACGATTTTTCTCATAAGGCGATAGATTTTCAAGCGGGAGAGGGTATTTTGGAGGTCGATGATAAACTGCGACGGCATCTGTTGGTTCCGGTCGGTGATATTCTCGGCCGCGGCCCACTGGTCGTTCCAACCAAACATCAGCATGATTATATCCGGCTGTAAATTGATAATGTCCGAGATAAAGAAACGCTGTCCCTGTAACGAGCTATAGCCAGGAATTCCGGCGTTAATGATTTCAACATTCGGTAGGGAAACATCAGCGTTGATGAGTTTTTCGAGTTGCCGGGCATAGGTTTGATTTTCTTTCATCCCCCATCCGAAGGTGCAGGAATTACCGAGCGCCACGATGCGAATTTTATCGGACTTGGGGGCGATTTCACGGTTACGCAGACCGTGGGAATTAACGCTGATCGTCTCACCCTCAAAGAATCGTGAGGATATTTCCTGTGACGGCCGTAATCGCCAGAACAGGTTGGGGTCTTTTTTGAAAACCTCCGGATAGTCCAGGGCTCGGTTGACGATAAAGAAACGATTTTCAAAGAAGGTGTTAATGGGGATAATGGTGAGGATGACTTCTGAAAACAACATGAAAATGGGGATTGAGAGAATGAAAAGGGAAAATTTCCAGCAGAGGTCTCGTGAAGGTTGCGATCCACTCATGACTTAAAACAGCGAATAGATGAACGGCGCAAGAGCCGAGGATTCAGTGCATACGACCAGTAATGACAGCAGAATAAGAAAAATAAGGATTGGTCCCAGCCACCATCGTTTGGAGGTTTTAAGAAAATACCAGAACTCGCCTAGTATTCCGAAACGATCTTTTGCTGATTGTAAACGTCCCATGTTGACAATATACATCAGGATAACGAATGTTCAATGAAAAATTAATCCCGGGCGGTTTCGATTTTAAAATCTGAGAAGGAATCGGGATTTATTTTAGCTTTGCTCAGGACGCAGTTTTCCAGCGCTATGATGTCGATGCCCGATGAGATGAATGTTGAAAAGGCATCCTTCGGCGTTCGTGCAATGGGATGTCCGCGCAGGTTGAGTGAGGTGTTGAGCAGGACCGGGATGCCGGTGATGTGCTCAAACCGTTGCAGGATCATATAGAGAAGTCGATTATCGGTTTGATTGACGGTCTGAATCCGTGAGGTACCATCGGTATGTGTGATTGCGGGGATGGTGTCGCGCTGGTTTTCATGCACCATGAAGTTGAACAGCATGTACGGCGACGGGCGATTCGTGCTAAAATAATCTGACGCCTTTTCTTCCAGCACCGCCGGAGCGAAGGGGCGGAAAGGCTCGCGGAATTTGACGGCTTTATTGATTAGGGTTTTCATGGCTATGTCGCGGGGGTCGGCGAGGATGGATCTAAAGCCCAGCGCCCGGGGACCGAATTCCATCGGGCCGTGAAACAGACCGATGATGTTCTTTTGTGCGAGTTGTTCGGCGAGGAATTCCGCGAGATCGTCGAAGGCCATGTTTTCATAGGGGGCATTGATCTGGTCTAAAAATGACGCGACATTGTCCCAGGTGAAAGCCGGGCCGAGGGAGAAATAAGGCTGTCGATTGTTTTTGTTTGCTCCACTAACGGAATAATATGTGTACAGAGCCGCTCCGATTGCTCCGCCGCTGTCAGAGGATGCGGGCTGAATGTAGATGTCGTCAAACGACCCATCTTTCAAGAGCTTTCCCGCAGCCGAGCAGTTTAGCGCCACTCCTCCGGAAAGGCATAGATTTTTCTCATTGGTGATATCGTTTGCGTGAGTGGCCATGCGGAAGATTATTTTTTCGGTTACTTTTTGAATCGAGGCGGCGATATTGCGGTCGGAATCGTCAAGCTTGCTTTCGGGGTGACGTCGGGGGCGCTTAAATAATTTCTCAAATTTCTCGCCGGTCATAGTGAGGCCATGGTGGAATGTAAAGCAGTCCATGTTGAGATGGATGGAGCCGTCATCTAAAATCCGCACGATTTCCTGTTCAATCAGATCGGCGTACTTCGGTTTTCCATAAGGTGCCAACCCCATAACTTTGTACTCCGCCGAGTTGACCTGAAATCCGAGAAAGTAAGTAAAGGCCGAATATAATAGCCCAACCGAGTGCGGGTAATTCATGGCTTTTTGCAGGCGGATTTGATTGTTTTCACCGTGTCCGATCGAGGCGGTGGCCCATTCGCCGACGCCATCAATGGTAAGAATCGCCGCGCGCTGGAACGGCGAACTGAAAAAAGCTCCGGCGGCATGAGAGAGGTGATGCTCGACAAAGAGGATATTTCCCTGGAAGTGCAGCTCTTTGTGAATGCGGTGCGGGAGCCAGAGTTTTTCACGGAGCCAGACCGGCACCGCTTTGCGGAAGGCCTGGTACGATTTTGGGGCGGTGGCGAGATAACCGTTGAGAATGCGGTCGAATTTAGTAAATGGTTTGTCGTAGAAGACGATGGTATCGATATCCTCAATCGCCAAGCCGCCTTTTTCAAGACAGAAATTGATGGCGTTAACGGGGAAATCGGCATCGTGTTTCCTGCCGGTGAAACGTTCCTCCTGAGCGGCGGCAGAAATAATCCCATCAGTAACCAGTGCCGCGGCGGCATCGTGATAGAAGCATGATATTCCCAGGATTTGCATGGCCTTTAACTCTGATGTCTTGCTCGTTCGGAGTTGAATTTCCCAATATCGGTTTTTTCCCAAGTTGACCCGTCTTTGAGGCGAACGTGAAGCGGATCATGGCGCAGTAACTTCAGGATAAGGCCAAACGGAGTGAAAATCAGGTAATAAAAAAGGAATAGGATAATTTCCAATTGTATCCGCGCAAACGCGAACGCGAATTTTTTCCACCCTGACCACATTCTGGCAAAAAAACGTTTCATATCTGCAAAAGTATACGCATACTTGGTTTTAGTCAAGCTCGACTATTTGTTATAGGGGCAATATGTTTGAGCAAATTTAGAATTATCATGTGAAATAAATGATATCCATCAAGGAGGAATTGAATGAAGATTTTGATTCACATCGTGCTGGCGATAATTTTTCTGGTTGTTTTTGCCGTTACAACGATGGCATTACCTCCGGTGGAGGGGCAGTTATTTGGGATATATCCAATCACCAATGAAGTGTCATTTTATAAAAATGTCGATGATTACGGTGATGATCTGGGTTGGACTATGCAGATTATTTCGATCAACAGCTTCAAGGCCGCGACCAGTTTCAACTTCGAATTCACCGGTGATTTCAACTGGGATATGTCGTCGGAGCATTATGACTATTACGTTGAGCTGTCGTTGGTTAAGCCGATCAAGTGGGGGTTGTCAGTAAACATCCAACGGATTGAGACGACGTTTGAGGATTGTGGTATCAATCAGGTCGGAGTGCGGTTTTCTTTTTAAATACATGGGTTTTTAGTATTTTGAGTCTTGACAAGGTTTCTGGTGGGCATATATTACGATATCCTTATTCATAATCCCTCCCACCTCTTGGCTTTCGCCAGCCAAGGGGTTTTTTTTGTCATTTTAGCCGTTTTTTTTAATCATTCTGCGGCCAGACCAGTATATTATATACACAGGGTAATACTATGTATAAAACCGGCTTACTTGCCTTTTTGGTGTTCATGACAGGTTTCGCCCCGATTTTCGCCCAACAGGGCGCCGAGGGGCTTATCTCCCGGCCCGGTGCTTCAGTGCCTGTTTCCGGGGCCAAGCCGTCGCATCCGTCGGCAGTGACGGTCGCACGGCTCCATTACGGTGGTGGGGGCGACTGGTATTGGGGAAGTTCGGCAATTCCTAATCTATTGAGATTTATCGCCAATAATGGCGTGGTTGCAATTGATTCGCAGGAACATGTTATTCAGGTTATGGATGACAACCTGTTTCGTTATCCCTTTATTTTTGCCACCGGACACGGGGTTTTGCGTTTTTCGAGTGAAGAACGGGAGCGGCTGCGGACGTATTTGGCCCATGGCGGTTTTTTATTCATCAATGATTCATACGGAATGGACAAGAGTGTACGCAAGGAGGTTTCTCGTTTATTCCCTGAGCGGGAACTGGTGGAACTTCCATTCGATCATGATCTGTATCACTGCTATTTCGATTTCGCGTCGGGCCCCCCGAAGATTCATGAGCATGACAATCAACCGGCCCGCGGATATGCAATTACGATTGATGGCCGGGTGGTGTTGTATTACCTGTTTGAGTCCGATATAGGGGATGGATGGGAGGATTCGCAGGTGCATAATGATCCCCCCGAAAAGCGACAAGAAGCGCTTGAGATGGGGATGAATATTCTGGTCTACGCCCTGACTCACTAACCATGCAGGTTTGATTATGAGCAGTTCAGAGAAAATTCTCGATTTGAAAAGACGTATCAGGAAGACGTTGTTTAAGGAGCGTTTGATATTTTTTGCGGCCGGTTTGCTGGGTACACTGGCGGCGATGCTGGTGATGTCGATAATGCTGTCGCTGGTGGCGGGGATCGTGATTTTGCCAGTGTGGACCAAAACCAGCCTATTGGTTCTGTCGGGGCTTATCGCAATCAGTCTTACGATCAAACTGTCATTTATTCGGCTATTTGGTGGCTCGTATGAAAGCGCGGCGCTGAAGCTGGAGAAGAAATTTCCGGCATTGAAGGGGCGTTTAATTGCGGCGTTGCAGTTTGCGATTATACCTGAGGGGGCTCGTACCGGTTACTCACGGGATTTGCTGGCGGCGACACTGGTGCAGGCCGAGGAACGTTCGCGCGGGATGAATTTTAACGAGGTGCTGACGGTTTATCCGCTCTGGCGCAGTCTGCGAATGTTGGGAATCCTGGCGGCTCTTGCAATCTTATTATTGGTGGTATTCCCGGGCCTGTTTAACCATTCCTACAAGGTATATTCCCATCCGACCGAGGTGATCGCCCCACCGCTGGGGTATAAACTGGAAGCCTATCCCAAGTCGGAGACGGCTGTCAAGTATCGCGATGTTGATTTGGGCGGTATTTTACGTGGGGGTCAATTTCCAAAGGATGCCGTTATCTACTACCGGTTTGCAGGGGGGGGCTGGCAGGATACCAAAATTGCGCTGAGCGATCTGCCACGATCTTCGACTGTGGTTGGTGATTCGCTGTTGTTTTACACAACGATCAAGCAGGTACGCCGGTCGCTGGATTATTATGTAAAAGCCGGTCACATTACCACTTCAATTGCGCATATTGATGTGGTCGATCGTCCACGTGTCACCGGTATCAAGCTGTCGCTTTTTTATCCCGAATACACCGGAATGGAACCGACGGTGGTGAACGAAAACGACGGCACCATCTCGGCGTTGTACGGCACGCGAGTAATGATGCATATTGAAACCAATGTCCCGGTCAAAGTCGCAGATCTGATGTTTGACGATTCATCACAAACACCGATGGCAACATCCGGGCAGGCCGCCGAGTGCGCCATGCGCGTTGAGGGCAACCGTCGTTATTACATTTACCTGGAGGATATGCAGGGAGAGCAAAATCCTGATCCGATTGCGTATTATATCACGTCGGTTCCCGACGAGTTTCCGGTGATTGACGTAATGCGTCCGGGAGTGGATATCAATCTCAACGAAAGCATGGAAGTTCCGTTATTACTGCGGATTTCGGATGATTACGGGTTTTCATCGCTGGTGCTTAAATACTGGCATGTTTCCGACGGGGTAAAGGGCGATGAAAACGTGGCCGTGTTACATTTCTCGGACAATATCAAGACCGAGGGGGAGATAAGTTTTAACTGGGATGTCGAGCCGTTGAATATGATGCCGTCGGATTACTTAATCTACCAGTTTGAGCTGGCCGACAACGACCGTATTTCCGGTCCGAAGGTGACGACGTCGCGCGCCTATATCGCTCGTCTGCCCTCGCTTGATGAGATTATTGCGCAAACCGAACGGGAACAGGGTGAAATTATCAACGATGCCGAATCTTTCATGAAGTCCCAGCGTGACCTGGCCGAGCGGTTGAAAAATGTTGCTCGCAAGATTGAGGAGGAACGCCAGACCGGCGATCAGCAACCGGCCTGGCAACAGCAGAAGGAGCTGGAGGATATTGCCGCGCGCGATGAGCAGATAGCGGAGCAGATTCGGGAAACCGCTCAGAAGCTTGATGAGACGATTGACAGGATGGAGCAGGATCGTCTGGCCAGCACGGAGTTGCTTGAAAAGCTGTCAGAAATTCAGAAGTTGTTTGAGGAAGTCGCTACTCCGGAGATGCGCCAAGCTCGTCTGGAATTGCTGGAAGCGCTCAAGCATATGGATCAACAGTCGCTGGATCAGGCTATCCAGGATTATGAGATGAGCCAGCAAGATCTGATGCAACGGTTGAACCGGACCATCGCGTTGTTGAAAAAAATGCAGATTGAGCAAAAGGTGAATGCCATGACACAATTTGCCCGTGAGCTGGTCGAGAAGCAGGACAAGATGATTGAAAAAACCGAACAAATTTCTTCTGATCAACTTCCGTCGCTGGCCGCGAATGAGGACAAACTCACGGAGGAACTGGAGCAGTTGAAGGCGCAGGCGCAAAAATTAAGAGAAATGCTGAATGAGATATCGTATGTCAAGGCCAACGAGGCCGACAAGTTCTGCTCGGCGGTAGAGCAAAACAACGCGGGATCCAATATGCAGGAGATGTCTCAGCAATTGACCAAGAAGGATAAGGCGGAGGCTCTGGAGCAGGGCCAGCAGGCAAGTTCGAAGTTACTGTCGTTATTGGATCAGATGCAACAGGGGCAGTCAAAGATGTGCCAGGGGGGTGGCAACCAAGCGGCTCAGCAGATGCGCAACGCCATTGATGATATCAATTACCTCTCCGAGGAGCAGGAAGACATGATACATCAGGCCCAGGGAATCCGCAATCATTCCGAAGTATTGCATGATCTGGCGGCAGAACAGAGACTGCTTCGCGAGTCAGTTGCGGCGGTTTCGCAGAGGGTAGTTGAGATGGGCAAGGAATCACCGTTTATAGCGGCGGAATTAATAGGTCTGATTAACAGCGCGTTGAATAATATCGACCTTTCGATTGATCAGTTTGCGGAGCGACGCCGTACCGACGGGGTTCAGCATCAGATGGAAACGTTGTCCAGTCTCAATCGTGCATCAGTACGTATGCTGGATGCCCTGCAGAAACAGAAGGATTGCAACAAGGGGGGGAGCTGTTGCAACAAGCCGTCGATGAAGATGAATTCGCTCTGTCAAAAACAGAGCCAGCTTAATCAGCAGACGCAGTCGCAGTGTCGTAATCCCGGCAAAGAAGGACAGGCCGGTCAGGATGCCCTGAAGCGGCTGGCCTCGGAGCAGAATGCGATCGGCAAATCGCTGGGGCAACTCGCCGAGGAATTCGGCGACAGCCGGGAGGTGTTAGGGCGGCTTGATGCAATTCGGGAGGATATTGACAAAGTCGTGGACGCGCTCGCCAGTGGCGAGGTCGGCGAAGAGACCAAACAACGTCAATTGCGGGTATTGTCACGCATGCTTGATGCCACCAAGTCACTTCAACGCAAAGATTACAATGAACAGCGGCAGGCCAGGATCGGTCAGGATATAATGCGCTCATCCCCGCCGGCTCTTTCGGGGAGCCAGCTTGATGGTGGCCTGGATATTGAAGATCGCCTGCGGAAATTCCTCGACGAAAATTATCCCGAGGTGTACGAGACACATATCAAGGCGTATTTTAAAGCTCTGCTGGAAAATTTCGATTTGAATTCGGCACAACCCACATATGAACCGGAATAAGACAACATTACTATTTTTGCTATGTTCACTGATCATGACCCTGCCCGTGGTGGCGGTGGATCAGGGTAACACGGCGCCCTCGGTGCGTATACCGGTCGTATCTGACAGTACCAAAACCGATCCGGGACGAAACGAGAATGTTGCACTGGCACGGCAGTTGGTCTCGCGCGGGGCATTCATGAGTGCGGCGGATTTGCTGGAAAGCGAATATGCCGGCAGGAACCGCTCCCCGGCGGTAATCAATCTTCTGTTAACCTGCTACCGGGAGTTGAAAGCATATTCCAAGGCTGAAGTCCTGTTGAAACGTCAGATTCGCCGTCAGCCGGGTGTTTTTATGTACTATTCTAATTTATTGGAATTGTATCTCATTACCGGTGAGGATGCGGAGGTTGAGCCGATGCTGGACACGATCAATGCTCATTTCCCGGTGCATCAGGATTACATGAAGATCCAGCTACGTCTGCTGATCGAATACGGCCGAACCGGGCAAGCACTAGCCTTGATTGAGGAGGGCAGACGAGAGCTTCAGCGCGAAGACCTGTTCAGTTCGGAGGCGGCATCAATTTATGAAATCCTGCAAGATTACCGTCATGCAGTAAACGAATATTACCGACTTGCGGCGGGTGATTCTTTGATGTCGAAGATAGCGGAACGGGGTTTGTCGACACTAATCAGGTATCCCGGTGCGGCTCCGGAAGTAATTTTGGCGCTTACTGATATTTTGAAGGACGAGCCCACCAATGTCTTTGCCAACAAGATGTTGCTGGAGGCTTACAACAGGAATCAGCAATATGTCAAGGCTTTTGCGATCTGTATCGCTCTTGATTCTCTTATAGAGGCGGGTGGTAAGGAGGTATATAATTATATTCGGCGTTGCTGCGATCGCAAACTCCACCAGCAGGTGATCGACGCCTCGGAATTCATAGAGTCTCAGGATTTTGACAAGGGAGTAATCTCACAGTACAAGTTTTTCTATGCCGAGGCACTGGCTGGTGTCGGGCGCTACCGGGACGCGCTGATGCACTATAATGAAATTGAAAAAACCTACACGCATTTGCGAGACAAGGCGGCGGCTCTGCTGGAAATGGGCAATATACACCGTTATCATCTGCACGAAGTTGATTCCGCCCGCCATTACTACAGGGAGATCACCAACCGATTTCACCAGGGGGTGCCATATATTAAGGCGATGTTGGAACTGGCGAATTTGCATGTGGTTGACGGTAATCTTGAGAAGGCCCGGCAATCCTACGAGGCCCTTTCGAATATTCAATTGAATCGGGATTACTTGGAATACATCAGTTATATGCTGGCCATGATTCATTTCTTCGAGAAGAATTTCGCAGAGGCGGAGATGGGATTTCGCAAGCTGATTGAGGACTATCCTCGGGGATATTATGTCAACGATGCCCTGATGCACAGTTTGATTATCGGTGAGAATGCTCTGGGAGCGGCGCCGGCGCTTGAGAGCTTCGCCGATGCGGAGTATTTTGCGGAGCGATTGATGCCGGATTCCGTGGAGCACCGTCTGGTGCGGATTCGCGAATTGGATTACAGCCCGATTTTGGGGCTGACCGGGTATCGTCTGGCGACGTTTTACCTTCAGTCGTCAGACACCTCGACTGCGCTGGCGATTATCAAAGACATGGAAGACAATTATGCCGAAGATTATTATTTCCCATATTGCCTAAAACTAAAAGGTGATATATACGCCGCAGATGAGACAATGCGTGAATCGGCCATAGAGATATACAGAGTGCTCCTTGAGAAATATGGTATGTATCCTTTTATCGGGGAAGTTCGGGATACATTACAGAGGTTGAAGGGGTATCAACCTCCGGGTCATTCCTAGAAATCCGACGGACTGGCTTCTTCCAGTTCTTCCATATTCTGCAATTTCATTTCCAGATTTGCGACTTTCTGCTCGGACTTTTCGAGTTTGCGGGCTTTCATTTTAATGGTTGTCCGCATCAGCAATCCCAACGAAATCAACATGAACATGACGGAATTGATCTGCCGGAAGATGTTGCCGTAGTTGAATATAGTATCCATAAACGCCGCTATTCCCAACAGGAATAATATGCCGCACCAGACAAACATGTTGGCCTCCTACTTTTTAAATCCTCGAATACCGTCGAGGGTATAAATTTAGGTTGTAGATTCATCAAATCTGCTTATATTTGACGCGATGTTACCTTATCGAAATAATATGACTATTATATTATCGGACATATAGATACTGAACTTTAGGAGGTCGTCTTGCAGACGAGTAGCACCGGATTTAAACGCAGTTTTGATAAAACCAACGCCATTATAGCGGCGGGTGTTTTTATTTTTGCCTTTATCGTGTATCGATTGACAGTAGCGCCGACGCTTTCATTTTGGGATTGCGGCGAGTTTATTGCCTGCGCCTATATTCTTGGCATCCCACACCCACCGGGATCGCCGTTGTTTATATTGTTGGGGCGAGTTTTTTCCATTATTCCCATGGCGGGTGATATTTGCCTGCGGATAAACCTTATCTCAGTACTGTCATCGGCCGGGACGGCACTGTTCGGTTACCTGGTGGTCGTCAGGATGATTTCTTTCTGGTATCGAGATGTTGTTCAAAGCGGTTGGAAACGGATAATCGCCTATATTGGAGGGATTGTGGGGGCATTTTTCATGGCATTTGCCACGACCAACTGGGCCAATGCCGTTGAGGCTGAGGTGTATGGATTGGCAATGATGTTGATGACAATCATTTTCTGGTTGATGTTGAAGTATATCGACACCGACGATATCGGGCGGTCACGGAAGATTATTATCGGGGCCTGTTATATCGGTATGCTGGGTGTGGGACTGCATTTGACGACATTTTTAATTATGCCGCTGGCGGCGGTCTTTTTTGTTTTGAGAAAGGACGCTCCGACCAAAGCCTGGATTGCCATCTGCGCGTTTTTTGTTGTGGAGTTATTGCTGATTATTATTTTCTCCAACGGTCGGGGTGGATTCGACGCCTTTCTGGTGGTGACGGTGTTGATGTTGGGGATCACGGCGTACCTAGTATATCGCCATATTAACTGGGCGGTATTGATAGCAATCGGTGCCTTTTCAATGATAATGATAGAGTTCTTGCCGTTCGTTTACGGGATGGTCGGAGGAACAATCGCCCTGATTATCATGGGAATGGTACAGAAGCACTCTGACTGGAAGACGGGATTAACGATATTGATGCTGGCAGTAATCGGATATTCGGTGCATGCCTTTGTTCCGATTCGTTCTTCACTTAATCCGAGGATCGACGAAAATTTCACATCGCGCAATTTCAGTTCCATGATTGATTTTCTCGACCGTAAGCAATATGGCAAACAGTCAATGGTGGAACGAATGTTCGAGCGGCGGGCGGAATGGGGTCACCAGTTTGGTCGCCATGCCCATATGGGATTCTGGAGTTATTTCGAGGAGCAGTACGGCATGTCCAAGGTCTTCGGGGTGCTGTTTGTTCTGGGTTTGTTCGGGATCTGGTTTGCAATTGGGAAGAAGGTTGAGATCGGGTTACCATTTTTGATATTACTTATAATTGCGTCGGTGGGATTGGTTTTATACATGAACTTCGCCGATGGCTTCAACTACAATTCCCGCACAGGTGATGCTTACATGGAGGTGCGCAACCGGGACTATTTCTTTACGCCGGCCTTTATTTACTTTGGCCTGGCCATTGGGTTGGGAGTGGCGGCTATCATGGAGAGTATCCGTGCCTGGACGGAGCAGAAGAAGATGGGTTCGTTACAGAAACCGATTATGATTGCCTGTTCGCTTCTGGTCCTACTTCCGGCATTCCCGTTGGCGGGAAATTACTTCGATAATGATCGCTCAAACAATTATTATCCTTACATATATTCATATAATATTTTACAAAGCTGTCCACCCAACGGGGTGTTGTTCACTTCCGGAGATAACGACACATTCCCGCTCTGGTGTGTCCAGGAAGTGTATAACATGCGCAAGGACGTGCGGGTGGTGAACCTGTCGCTGTTCAACACTGACTGGTATATTTACCAGATGAAGGAGCAGTTTGGGGTACCAATTGCGCTGAACAATGATCAGATATTCTGGGAGCCGTTTGAGTTCCAAGGGAATGTGATCCAGCGACCGAAGGAACCGTTCTATGATCGAGCTCGGAAACGCTGGACGTACCTAGTTCCAATGCCACATGAGGGGCGAGTGGTGAAGCTTCAGGACATGATGGTCGACGAGGTGGTTCTGGAAAGCAAGCTGGAAATTCCGATGTGTTTTACATCGGAACCGTACGGCGAATCGCCGCTCAAGCTACGTGATCTTTCGGTAGCCAATGGGCTGGTATATTCATTGGAAAAGGAACCGCATGAACGTCATATCAATGCCGATGAGGGGTACCGGCTGTATACAGAAGTATTCAAGTATGATGGAATGGCTGATCCGAATATCTATCGCGACGAAAACTGCACCGGGGTTTTATTGACAATGGGATTCAATGCCCTGCGAATCGCCGAGGAGTTCCGACGTTCCGGTGATACCGACAAGGCGAAGGACATGTTGAATTTCATCATTGAGAAATATCCTGAGTTTTTCCAGTCTTATTTGTTGTTGGGGAATATTTATCGCGAGGAGGGGGAAATGGCGAAAGCCGACAGTGTTCTTCAGAGCCTTGAAGTTACACTGGTCGAACTTCACGAGAATAATCCTGCCAACATATTTTATCTTCAAGACCTGGGAATGGTCAAGCATTATTTGGGGCGATCGGACGAGGGATTGCAGTATTTATGGGCGGCCTTCGAAATGAATCCCAACAGCGGATATGCCTATCGCAAGTTAATGCAGGTTTTGCTGGAACTTCAGCGCGGAAGCGATATGTATCGTGCGACCCAGATGCACGCTAATTATAAGATCAATCGGACTGACCCGCTGGTTCAGCAGGTACTTGGAAGTGGGCAACAGGGTGAGTTGGCGCCACCCTTGACACCATAAACAGGTCAAACGGCCGGCTTTGCAGTCGGCCGTTTTTTTATGGCAATTGCAGTCGCGAGGTGAAGTGGTAGCTGTTGTTGCGGCGGTACTTGCCCTGCGCGCGGCTCATCATTTTCTCACAGATAAACTCGCGTCGGACGAAGCAGTAATCTTCGAAATATTGCAGAATAATATCATTCACCTCTTTTTCGTCATACACGCGATTTTTCTCAAAATGTTGCAGAATGTATTCGAGTAGATAACGGCGGCGTTTACGTTGTGCCGGCATGGAGATAATCCGTCCGTTTTTGGTGAAGCGCCCGATAACTTTATCCGCCTCGCCCGGGCGGTTTTGATTGGAATGTTTATTCAACCATTCCCAAAAATCCTTTTCCGCAACCCGCCAGTCCTTGCCGATTTTGAAGCCGGGAATTTCGCCTTTCTGGACTTTACGCGCAATAACCTGGACATTCATTTTGAGAATGTCTGCGATTTCGGCGGTGGTATAAAACACCGGGAAAGCTTTGTTTTCAGTCATTTCCATATTATTGACCTTTTTCTATAACATTATTGGCAATAATAAAGTATTATAAAGTATAATAACGTATTATTGAAGATAATGTTTCATGATATTTTAATTTATTTCCCGCATTGACTTTTCGTTTATTGGCCGTTTAATTGGCCGCCATGGCCGCGTATTTGATATATGTCTTGCTCTGTTTGATTTGGGGTTCGACCTGGCTAGCGATTAAGATAGGATTGGAGGATTCGCCGCCACTCTGGTCAGCGGGTTTGCGGTTTGCGCTTGCAGCGGTGATCCTGTATATCATCAATGTTTTCAGCAAAGTATCTTATCCGCGAGATTGGAAGACCATCTGGCGGATCGCATTTCCCGGAATATTCATGTACAGTATCGCCTATATAATGGTTTACTGGGGGGAAATGCATATAGGATCGGCGATGATGGCGGTTTTGTATACCACTTTTCCCTTTTTTGTCGCGGCGTTTGCGGCGATCATGCTTAAGGAGGAGCGACTGTCGCTAGTGGCCTGGAGTGGTCTGGTGATCGGGTTTGGGGGAGTAATTGTTATCTTTTATGATTCCTTGAATATATCACAATTGGCGTTTGGGGGGACAGTAGCCGGGGTGGCTAGTTCGGCATCGTCGGCATATGCAACCGTATATGTTCGGTCAAAACTGAGAGAGACGCCGATTCGAGTTATGGCCATGCTTCAGATTACATTGGGGGCGGTGCTGATCATTTTGATGGCGGCGGTGTTCGAGCCGCTTGAATCTATGCGGGTCACGGCTAAATCAGTCTCGGCGCTTTTTTACCTTGCGATATTTGGGACGGTGATTGCGTTTTTGTCTTATTACTGGTTGTTAAAAAGAATGCGTGCAATTTCGGTGTCGCTGATGACTTTTTTCATCCCGGTGATTGCGATTGTGCTGGGATATCTGGTTCGATCTGAGACATTCAGTTATCTGGCGGTGATTGGGACGGTACTGATTTTGGCTGGAGTGGGGTTGGTATTTAAGAAGAAGAGTTCTCATATTGAGACTTAAATTGAATAAACTTCCTTCCTCTGTTGCGTTTTGGGATGTGAAGCGTATATTAAATTACCATTCGGTTTTACTAAAAAGAATAGGATGAATCGTTTTTTTGAATTTTCATCGGCGCAGTTGAAAGTCCTTGTGTTTCTCGTCTGCACGCTGGCAGTAATTTCGACTGTTCGCATTATTCGCGGTTTTGCCCGGGAGGACAGGGCAGGTATGCCTATGCAGGTGCAGGTTGGCAATGGTGATCAGTACTACGCACCATTATTCAAAATCGATTTGAATTTATCTCCCGCGGATTCCATGGAATTGATTCCCGGTATCGGCCCGATGCTGGCGTCGCGCATTGTTGCCTATCGTGACAGTGTCGGCCCTTTCAGGGAGGTGGCGGATGTAATCCAGGTCCGTGGTATCGGAATCAAGACATATGAGAAAATCAAGCCGTATCTTGAGGTAAGGCCGTGGTGGAATTGACATCATGCCGCCTCGGGGGTGATTTGACCGGTGACCGGGTCCGGCTGGCCTCGCGAGTGCGCACCGCCGGTGCGACATTGATAAATGCGGTTGGTGATTATGACCTTACTAATGGTGCAACAGAAATTCGGACGACGGACAGCGAGTTATATTTTTCCGTATCGGAATCTGAGGCGGTTATCAAGCGGGTGGGCTCCTGTTCGGACAGCAATCTCGATCGTCGTCAAGCGGCTTTATTTGAGTTGACGGTGTCGTTGATTGACGATACCGCTCGATATTATCTCGATGCCTATGACCTGAACGGCGATGAGGAGAAACTGGCGGTGGCATACAACCGTCAGTGCGTTGATCGAAACATTTCACTATTGACGGAGCAAGTGTGCAAGCCAACCGGATTCAAGTTGCGGTCGTTGTCATTGGCCGATGGTTATCGGCATTATTGCCGACCAGTGGGCGGTGAGTTGATCTGTCTACTGGATTTTTCATCCACGGTTTGTTCTTACAGCTTTTTGTACCATAATCGACCGATTCTGCTGGGAGCGGTGGCGGGTTTATCAAAAAACGCTGATGCAACAGATGACATCAACGAAGCATGCATAATTGATATTACGGCCACGCTGAAGTTTCAACTGGCGGCGCTGTTTGCATCGGGCAAGTCGGCGCTTTTATCACGAATAGTGATATCAGGTCCCAATGCTGACGAAAAACTGCTGGAACACATCAGTAGTAAGATGAAGGCTCCAACGGAGTTTCCAACATTGAATTCAACCTTGTTCGCTCCCGGTGTGGTAGCAGAAGCCGGCTCGTATCTGGTCAGCCTGGGTTTGACGGTAGATGGATAATGCGTATAACCGGCGGCATATTACGCGGTCGCGTTTTGAAGGCGACGCCGGGTTTAAAGGTCCGGCCCACTTCGGACAAAACCCGCCAGGCCATTTTCAACATCCTGATGAATGATATTGCGGGAGCGCGCGTGCTGGACCTTTTCGCCGGGAGCGGTGCCATGGGTATTGAGGCGCTTTCGCATGGGGCGGAAGATGCAGTCTTTATCGAGGTAGGACGTGCCCAGGTGAATGTCATTCGCACGAATCTGAAGACAATGGGACTTGAGGGCGAAGTTATTGCGGGTGACTACAAGACGTCCAGCCGCGCGCTTGGGACAGCCGGACGAAATTTCGATATTATCTTTGCCGATCCGCCGTACCAGGATTTTGCTCCGCTTGAGATCATCGACACGGTTCTGCAATATAGCTTGCTTGCGCCGGGTGGTTTGCTTATTATTGAGCACAAATCCGGGCAGGAAACCGCCACGGAGCGAATGTGGCTGATCAAGCAGAGGCGGTTCGGACAAACCGAGGTGTCGTTTTATGGCGAAAAAAAGCAACGGCCGGCATAAACTGGCCATATATCCGGGGACTTTTGATCCGATTACACGGGGGCATGTATCGTTAGTGCAACGGGCTGTTCATCTTTTTGATCATTTGATTGTCGCTGTTTCGAAAAACGCCGGCAAAAGTCCATTGTTTTCCTGGAAGCAACGATATGAAATGGCACGTGACAGTCTAGCGGGAACACCGAAGGTTGAGGTGATCCAATTCGACGGTCTGTTGGCGGAGTTGGCCAAGAAATTACGGGCAAAGGTAATCGTTCGAGGTTTGCGAGCGGTGTCGGATTTTGAATTTGAATTCCAAATGGCGCTAATGAATCGCAAGATGGCGCGTGAGGTGGAGACGGTGTTTTTAATGCCGTCTCTGTCATGGGTATATCTGTCGTCGACCATCGTCAAGGATGTTGCCATGAACGGCGGTGATATCAACACGCTGGTGCCACCTCCGGTGCTGGTGGCAATGGAAAAGAAGATAAGACGAGGCAAGGGAAAATAGCAGCGATTATGACAAACAAGCAGGATAAGAATCAGCAACCGGTTGAACCGCAGTTAACACTTGACGAGATTATCAAGAATCGTCGCGAAAAAATTGCGGCGTTGCGGGTCGAGGGAATCAATCCCTATCCGTACCGGTATACACGCAGTCATGTGATTTCAGATGTGCGGGACAATTTTGACGAATTGGCGCAAAAAGAGACGGTGGTTCGCCTAGCCGGGCGGATGATGCTTAAGCGTCGGATGGGTAAGGCGGCTTTTGCCGATATTCATGATCTTACCGGTCGAATTCAGATATATGTCAAGATCAACAATGTTGGAGAAGATCAGTTCGCATTGTTCAACAAGATGGACCTTGGTGATATTATCGGGGTGGAAGGAACGCTGTTTATCACTCGCACCGGCGAGAAAACAGTGCAGGTGAGCAAATTCGAATTGTTGGCCAAGTCATTGCATCCGCTTCCCGACAAGCACTCCGGTTTGGTCGACAAGGAAATGCGGTACCGTCGGCGGTACACGGATTTGATCGTTAACCCTGAGGTGCGCGAAACGTTTATCAAACGCAGTCGCATAATACACTCTATCCGCGAATTTCTCACGGAGCAGGGCTTTATTGAGGTTGAGACTCCGATTTTGCAGCCATTGTACGGTGGCGCGGCCGCGCGACCGTTCGTTACACATCACAACACACTGGATATAGAGCTATACCTGCGTATTGCGGACGAATTGTATTTAAAACGGTTGATTGTCGGCGGGTTTGACAAGGTATGGGAGTATTGTAAAGATTTTCGCAACGAGGGGATGGATCGCCTGCACAATCCAGAGTTTTCCATGGTTGAGTTGTACTGGGCGTATGCCGACTACAAGGACATTATGCACCTTTTCCAGAATCTGCTTCGCAAGGTGGTGTATGATTTGCATGGGTCGTATAAAATTCCGTATGAAGAGCATGAAGTTGATTTTGAGCCGGAGTTCAGACAAGTGTCGATGGTGGATGCGATTCGGGAGACGACCGGGGTCGATTTGATGCCGCTTTCGTTTGAAGATGCCAAAGCCAAGGCCAAAGAGACGGGGGTGGAGGGCGATGGATTGATAAACTGGGGCAAGGTAGTTGAGGCGATGTTCGAGCAGTTTGTCGAGCCGACGCTGATTCAACCTACTTTCATAATAGATTTTCCTCTGGATATCTCTCCGCTGGCGAAGGTCCATCGGGATAACCCGAAGCTGACCGAGCGATTTGAACTATACATCGCCGGGCTTGAAATGGGCAATGCTTTTTCGGAATTGAATGATCCCGACGATCAGCTGGCGCGTTTCGAGGCGCAGGTTGCGGCGGGCCGTGCGGGTGATGATGAAGCTCATCAGCTCGACGAGGATTACGTGAGGGCGTTGTCGCATGGGATGCCCCCGACAGGTGGATTGGGATTTGGCATTGACAGGCTGATCATGTTGCTAACCAACAGCCATTCCATTCGTGACGTTATCTTTTTCCCGCAGATGCGCCCGGAGGAATAGGCACAACTCAGACGCCATAGTTTATGTATTATGAACGATTCATAGCCGGCCGGTATCTGAAATCCGGCCGCTTTTTTACTTCGATATCCACTTGGATTACTATCGTCGGCGTTACCCTTGGAGTGGGGGTGGTCTGTTTCGTGATGTCCATGCACAACGGTTTTGAACGAGAGTTGAGGGCCCGCCTGCTGGGAACAACGTCGCATATCACAATCTTTCCTCGCGACAGCATGACCATACCAAATTACCGAGATTTGATGGAAAAAGCGGAAAGCATTGACCATGTAGTCGCGTCTTCGCCATTTATTTATTACAAGGCGGCGATCCAGTCGGCGTCGGTCGGTGACGGTATTGTGGTACGCGGGATTGATCTGACTGCCGAGAGCAAGACCGCCAATATCTCTGATGATATCGTGGCCGGCGATTACAGCTTCGATTTTGCCTTTAGAGACAGCACTGAGACGGCGGATGGGATGCTGATGGGAATTACGCTGGCAGATCGGATGGGGGTGGGAATTGGTGACCCGGTAGTTCTCTATTCGCTTAGTGGGGAAGATTTACGGCGTACCTCGCGGCCCCGAGTGGCGCGTTTTTATATCACGGGTATTTTTGAAACCGGGATGTATGAGTTTGACGCGCAACTGGCCTATGTCCGGCTTGACGCGGCGCAAAGGCTGTTCAAGATGGATGATGAAGTAACCGCCGTGCACCTGAAGTTAACCGATATTTATCTGGCGGATGAAATCACACCGATTTTGCAGGGTGTAATCGGCTATAGCTATGACGTGGTGCCGTGGAATGTGCTACATCGCAATTTATTTACCTGGATAGCGCTGGAGAAGAAGATTCTCTTTGTCGGTTTTATCCTGATCGTCCTGGTGGCGGCGTTTTCCATTATCTCGACATTGGTAATGCTGGCTATGGAGCGACGGACGGATATTGGCATTCTCAAGGCGATCGGTTCGACCGCCGGGTCGATTCGTAAGATTTTTGTTATCAATGGGTTAATCATTGGGACAATTGGCATAATTTGCGGGTGGACATTGGCGCTGGTGGCGGCCTGGGTGCAAAATACGTATAATATTATATCTCTTCCATCCGAGTTATATTTTATTAATTATCTTCCGATTGATGTCCACTGGTCTGATTTTCTTCAAGCCGGATTGGTTACGATTGTTATTTGTTTTGCGACTGCTCTGTATCCTGCACATCGGGCGGCGGGCCAATCGGTTCTTGATATAATTCGTCATTAAACACCGATTTTTCGCTACTTCCTAAATTATTTGACGATAATGGCGAAAATACTTATATACTATGTTTTACAGGGAAGTTAAAGGAGATTTGTGGAATTGGATTCGACCGGGACAGATACATCCCTCATTGCCCGTGGTATTTACCGCAGTTTTGCGACCGCAGAAGGGACACTTGAAGTTCTCAAAGGGGTCAATTTGACGGTGTCACAGGGAGAAATGGTGGCTATAGTGGGTGAATCCGGCGTTGGGAAGTCGACCCTTTTGCACATACTGGGCGGTCTTGATCGTCCGACTCAGGGGGATATCTCATGTCGTGGCAGGCAGTTCCATCTTATGGGTGAGAACGATCTTTCTCATTTTCGTAATCGACATATCGGTTTTGTTTTTCAGCATCATTACTTAATGGATGACTTTACGGCTCTGGAGAATGTAATGATGCCGGCGCTTATTGCCGGCAAAACCAGAAAAGAAGCTGGCAATCTCGCGGAACAGCTTCTCCATGATGTAGGTTTAAAAGATAGAATAAATCATGTCCCGCGCCAAATGTCCGGTGGTGAACAGCAACGGATAGCAGTTGCCCGGGCGCTGGCCAATAGTCCTGATTTTGTGATGGCGGATGAGCCGTCGGGCAATTTAGATATACGGACGGGAGAAATGTTACACGGTTTGTTGCGGGAGTTAAATGACAATCGTAGCATGACGATGCTGATTGCGACTCATAACGTTGAATTGGCAACAAGCTGTGATAGAGTTGTAAAACTAATAGACGGTCTCGCCTCCGGAGAAGAAAACGGGAAGGTGGTGAGTTGATGCTTTGTCAAAAATGCAAGAAAAATCCGGCCACGATTAACCTGACGCAAATTGTGAACAACGAGAAAGTTGTCATGTCTATTTGCAGTGAATGTGCGGCCAAGATGGGCTTTCATTCGCCGCTGGAAAGCGTGCCATTCCCGCTGGCCGAAATTCTCGCGGGGATGCTCCAGCAGGATTTCTCCGGTGAAACCGGTGAGAGCATGCCTGATTTGAAGTGTGAGAATTGCGGGTTGACATTTGAGGGATTTTCCAAGCAGGGGCGGTTTGGGTGTGGTCAATGTTACACGGCTTTTCGTTCCAAGCTTGAGCCAATCATGCGGCGGCTTCATGGATCATCACTTCACAAGGGAAAACCGCCGGTTGCAGATCAGGACCAGGCTCATTCGATCCAGGAGGAGGGGCGTCTGGAAAATGAACTGAAAAAGGCCATTGAGGCTGAAGATTTTGAACGGGCCGCCGATTTACGGGATAAGCTCAAGGCCGTACGTGAGGGAAATCTTGCTTCCAAAGGTGAATACTGATGCTAATGTTTGAAGATATGGCCAATACGCTGAGCGGCTGGCTTTCCGGAGAGGGCGAGGAAAGTATGGTAGTTCTGTCCACCCGGGTTCGGATGGCTCGCAATTTGACCAATGTTATTTATCCTGGGGCGGCGGGGGAAGATGTCAAGAGCAATGTAATCGGCTTTTTCGAATCGGCTCAAGGCCGTTCCGAGATGCTTTCCGACGGCAAGCTATTGAAAGCTTCAGAGTTAAACGACATTGATCGCGACTTTTTGGTGGAACGGCATTTAATGTCGCCGGTATTTATGCAGGATAATTCATCGCGGGCTCTTTATGTTCGCAATGATGAATTGCTTTCGGTTATGATTAACGAGGAGGATCACTTTCGTATTCAGGCTCTGGCGCCAGCCTTGAATCTTAACAAGGCCTTGCATATTGCCACTGAATTCGAAAACGAGTTGGGCCAGTATCTGGAATATGATTACGATTCCGATTTTGGCTTTTTAACCGCGTGTCCGACCAATGTGGGAACCGGGATGCGGGCTTCGGTGTTAGTGCACCTTCCGGGCCTGGTGATTACCAAGGATATAGACCGGGTGATCGCGCGGATTTCCAAGATGGGGGTGACGGTTCGCGGCTTTTATGGTGAGGGAACCGACGTATTGGGTAACCTGTTTCAAGTGTCGAACCAGACCACGCTGGGAATAACGGAACAACAAATTCTCGAACTAATTGATCGAGTTACGCGTTCTATAATAAAAGAGGAGGTCGCGGCGCGTGAGCGACTAGTAAATGAAGCGTTGAAGCAAATGGAGGATAAGATCTGGCGGGCATACGGTATCTTAAAACATGCGCGAATGCTGACGTCGGACGAGGTAATGAATCTGTTATCGGCGGTGCGACTTGGAGTTGCAATGAACATTATCGATTTTCTTGATATTGCAACCATTAACGAGATGCTTTTGCTATCGCAACCGGCCCATTTGCAGAAATATTACCAAAAGGAACTGAGCCCGGATGAGAGAGACCTTGTCAGGGCGGAACTGGTAAGAAACAGGCTGGCCTAGCCGGCATAGAATTGCAAATATATACTATAAATAGGATGGTGTATTATCATGAATGAGATGTTTACGGAATTGGCTCGCAAAGCGATCGAGTATGCCCGCGACGAGGCGGCTCGACTACGCCATGACTACATCGGGACCGAGCATCTCCTCCTGGGCCTGATCAAGCTTGGAGAAGGCCGCGCCACAGAGATAATTAACAATCTCGGCATTGAACCTCCAGATTTGAAAAAGTCTATCGAGGAAGTGGTTCAACCATCCGGGGGCACCATGACGGTGGGGCAGTTGCCGCTGACGGCACGCGCCAAAAAAACATTGGAAGTTTCCGGTCAGGAGGCACGGGCGTTAAAGTCCAAAGATATCGACACCGAGCATATACTGCTGGCCCTTCTGAAAGACGAAGAAGGTGTGGCGGCGCAAGTATTGTCGATGTATGAAATTGACTATAAGGATGTTTACGAGGAACTGAAAAATATCCAGAGCGGGAAGCCGTCGTCGTTCAAGAAGAAACGCAAGAAGTCAAAGACGCCGGCGCTGGATCATTACGGTCGTGATTTAACCGAGCTGGCTCGGCGCGGGAGGCTGGATCCGATTATCGGCCGCGAGGACGAAATCGAGCGGGTCAGCCAAATTCTTTCCCGACGGAAGAAAAACAACCCGGTGTTAATCGGCGAGCCGGGCGTCGGTAAAACCGCGATCGCGGAGGGACTGGCACAGCGGATTGTGGAGGGCAAAGTGCCACAGACGCTGGAAAACAAGCGGGTAGTGACGCTTGACATGGCCTCGCTGGTGGCTGGAACCAAGTATCGCGGGCAGTTCGAAGAACGGCTTAAGGCGGTCATGCAGGAAATTATCAATTCCAAAGATGTGATTATTTTTATCGACGAATTGCATACCATCGTCGGAGCTGGCGGCGCCGAGGGATCGCTAGACGCCAGCAATATTTTCAAGCCGGCGCTCTCGCGCGGTGAATTGCAATGTGTTGGCGCCACCACGCTTAATGAGTACCGCAAATATATTGAGAAGGACGGAGCGCTGGACCGTCGATTCCAGACTGTGATGGTGGAACAACCGTCGTATGAAAACACCATTCATATCCTTCAGGGATTGCGTCAGAAATACGAAGAACATCACAAGCTAGTTATTTCCGATGAAGCCATTGAGGCATCGGTGAAGCTGTCGGATCGGTATATTAGTGGCAAGTTTCAGCCGGATAAGGCATTGGATGTGGTTGATGAGGCCGGAAGCCGAGCGCACCTGGCGACCTTTGTCAAGCCGGATGAGTTCAATGAGATCGAAACGGAGATTGCCAACTTGCAGGAAGAGAAGGAGAAGGCGGTCAAGAACCAAGCGTTTGAGACGGCCGCGCAACTTCGTGATGAATTGAAGTTCAAGAAAGAAAAACTTGAAGAGATGAAGAAAGAGTGGGAAGCGCAACGTGAAAAGGAAAAGATTGTTCTTCAGGCTGAAGATATTGCGCAGGTGGTCTCCAAGATTACCGGAATCCCTCTGTTTCGTCTCGAGGAAAAGGAATCTCGCCGCCTGATGCGGATGGAGGAGGAACTCCAGAAGCGTATTGTTGGGCAGGATGAAGCCATTACCACAATCACGCGTGCGATTCGCCGTGCTCGTGCCGGATTGGGTGATCCCCGTCGACCAATTGGTTCATTCATGTTTCTTGGCCCGACCGGAGTCGGCAAGACTGAGTTAGCCAGGGTTCTGGCGGATTTTCTATTTGAAGATGCCGATTCACTGGTACGGATTGATATGTCTGAATACATGGAGAAGTTTGCCGTATCGCGCCTTGTCGGTGCACCTCCGGGCTATGTTGGCTATGAAGAGGGTGGTCAACTTACTGAAAAGGTTCGCCGTCGTCCTTACTCGGTGGTCCTGTTGGATGAAATCGAAAAGGCTCATCCGGACGTGTTTAATATCCTTTTGCAATTGATGGATGACGGGTCATTGACCGATTCCTTCGGACGTCGGGTCGATTTCCGCAACACGGTAATTATTATGACCTCCAACGTTGGCACACGCCGGATTAAGGATGGCAAAACGGTTGGCTTTGATGCCGAGAATATTGATGAGTCCTTTGATGCGATGAAGCGTAAGGTGAATGAGGAGTTGAAAAAGCTGTTCAATCCGGAATTGCTTAATCGCATAGATGAGACCGTGATTTTCCATCCGCTGAGTATTAATCACATCAAGGAAATCGTGGATATTTTGGTTTCCGAGGTTGCCACTCGTTTGGCGGAGAAGGGCATCAGTTTCAAGCTTACCGATGCAGCACGTGATTTTCTGGCACGGAACGGCTATGAACCGATGCTGGGGGCGCGGCCGTTGAAACGGGCTATCCAAAAGTATTTGGAAGATCCGCTGGCCGAAGAATTATTGCGTGGGCAGTATGCAGGTGATTGCAACCTGAATATAGGTGCGGACGAGGAACGGCTTATATTCACGTTCAATGATCAGTCGACTGAAGACCAGCATCAACAAAGGTTGCCAAATAAAGCTTGATTTTTTTGGAAATATCGTTATACTGTTGCGGCCCGGAATTTCCGGGCCGTAGCTTTGCGTGAGAAAATTATTTTTTCTGGAGTATACGATGGCTCATAAAAAAGGTGTCGGATCGTCCCGCAACGGCCGTGACAGTCACGGGCAACGGTTGGGCGTGAAGGCGTATGCCGGTGAAGCCGTCCCTGCCGGTTCGATTATTGTCCGGCAACGCGGAACCAAGTTTCTCCCTGGTCAGAATGTGGGAATTGGCAAGGATGATACGCTCTTTGCCAAGATCACCGGGGTGGTGAAGTTTTCGCGTCAGGGACGCGACCGCAAAGTCGTTTCTGTCTGGGAATAAGTCGGTCATAGTACGATTTTGGCAAAATTCCAGGCTGTGGTGAATGGTCACCATGGCCTTTTTGTATGTACTTCAGGCCAAGAACAACACAGTCACGCCAATGACGGCCAGCATTGATCCCACCACAGCGCGGGGGCTTACTTTTTCCTTAAAAAAGATAATTACCAACGGTATGACCAGAATTGGTACTGTTGCCATGATGGCCATGGCAATGCCGGCTTGGGTATATTTAACTGCTGTCAGCGACATCCAAACGCCCAGGAAAGGGCCGCAGATCGCTCCACCAACGCCCAGAGCCAGGGCCTTATAGTCCTTGATCTTGCTTTTAAATTCCTTCAAGTCGTTACGTAGGAGGCCATAGATCCAAATGGCAATTCCGGCGGCAACCATACGCATGAAGGTTGCAGGGAGGGGATCAAGGTGATCGCCCATGCCGGCTTTGGCGAGAACCAGTCCGATGGCCTGACAGGCGGCGGCACCGAGGGCGAGGATAATACCGAAGCGCTTAGTGCGCGGTTCGATTGCCAGTTTGCCATTGTTATGCTGTCGTTCTCTGGTTACCCAGATCACGCCGGAGATGGTTATGATGATGCCGAGACCACCCAGCAGGCTCAGATGCTCACCCAGCATGAACCAGGCGGTCAAGGCCGCGATGATGGGGGAGACGGCGAAAATCAGCAGGGATAATCTGGTTCCGATCAGTACAAAGGAGTGAAACAGACAAGAGTCGGCCAGGGTAAGACCGACGATGCCGCTAGCAATTAGGTAATAATATGATTCGGGATTGATATCTGCCGGGAGCAGTCTTCCGGTTGTGGCATACAGTGTAATTCCCAGTAAAATAACGGCAAACACCAGACGAAATTTATTAAGCCAGTATGAACCAATGCGCTGGCTGGCCAGAGTGAAAAATATCGAGGTAAACGACCAGAGTGCGGCGGTAGCCAGTGCGGCAATTTCTCCCGTATATGACATTGAGTAATAAAGCAAAGAATCATCTCATTCACAAGGGGAAACCATACCGACACTGGTTATCATGGTCCGGATGGGTTGAGGTGTGAGTCCCGGTTTTAGAGCAATCGGTCGAGTTGACTTTGGCGATTGGATTCGCTATTATCGTTTGTATACGAGAATCAGGGGAGAACACAGTGGGGTGCCTTTTTCTGGCGCTGGCAGTTATAATGGCGGTCGTCCCGGCGGGCGGTGAGGCGCCTGAGATTTTGTCGGATTCGGTGCCAATCCAGATCGGTGACAGTGTTGTTGCGGTTTCAGTGAATATGGCATCGACAGAATCAGATGGTTTGTATCCGCTATCTGTTGAACGTCGCGAAAAGCTAGCGGCCTATGCGCGGTTTCGAAATATCTGGCGTTTTTTCAGCTTTTTTATTGAAATTATTGTACTGCTAGCACTGTTATATACCGGTCTGTCGGCTCGTTTGCAAACGCTGGCGGAACGAATCGCCCGGCCACGCGTGGTGCGATATTTTCTATATCTGCTGTTTTTAAGTGTGATAGTGTTCGCGGTGAATCTGCCCTTTGATTATTATCGCGGATACGTGGTTGAACACCAGTATGGTTTTTCCAATGAGAGTCCCGGTGGCTGGTTTGGGGATGTTATCCTGTATGAGGCGGTATGGTTTGTATTTTTGTATGTAGTTGTCCTGGTATCTTACCATTTTATTAATCACTACAAGAAATGGTGGTTATGGTTGTCGGCAATTGCCCTGCCATTTATGGTGGGGATTATCGTGATATACCCGGTGTTGATTACACCATTGTTTAATACGTTTGAACATTTGCAAGATGAGGAATTGGCGGGCGAGATGCGATTGCTGGCCGCGAGAGCGGGTATTGACGATCCCGATATTTATCAGGTTAACGCTTCGAAACAGTCAACCAAGCTCAATGCGTATTTTACCGGTATGCTGAACACGCAACGCATCGTGCTGTATGATAACACGATTGAAAAAATGACGGTTAATGAATTGAAGTATGTTATGGGGCATGAGATCGGGCATTATGTGAAGCGCCATATATGGCTGGGATTGGTAGGAGAGATATTTCTCCTGCTGTTCGGGTTGTTTCTCTTCAATCGATACGCCCATGCGTTGATATTGCATCATGCAAGGCGGTTCGGCTTTAGTCGGCTCGGTGATATCGCAAGTCTGCCGTTGATACTGGTATTCATAACGGCGTATTCTTTCGTGATCCAGCCGATTCCGAACGCGGTCAGCAGGCATTTTGAGTACCAGGCGGATGAGTATGGATACCGGCTTTCGGGGGTTAGTGTGAAGACGGCTGAAACCACGTTCGAGAAGTTGTCGGCGTACAACCTCAGCGCCCCATCGCCAGCACCATTTATCGAATTCTGGTTTTATGATCACCCGTCCATTGAAAAGCGAATAGAACATATCAGGTCTTTGCAGGATGACAATGTTCCTGGAAAGAAAACATGATTTGACTGATATACACGAGCGAATGGAGAAGATGTATGAAAGAAATCAGGACAGAAGTAATTATTGAAGCGGTCCGCAAGATCACGATCGAAGCTTCGTATGATCTGGGGCAGGATGTGATTGATGCGGTTAAAAAGGCCAAAGCTGTGGATGAATCTCCCGTGGCGCGCGGAATTCTCGATCAGGTGCTGGCCAACGCCGAAATTGCCAAAAATGAACAGGCCCCGATGTGCCAGGACACGGGTTACGCGGTACTTTTTGTCGATTTGGGGCAGGAAGTACATGTGGTCGGTGGTGATTTTAACGAGGCGCTTAACGAGGGTATTCGCCAGGGGTACAAAGACGGATTCTTGCGCAAGTCGGTTCTGAGTGACCCGATCGAACGCAAGAACACCGGTGATAATACGCCGGCGATCGTTCATGTCAATATCGTTCCCGGCGACAAAATGCATATCGTGATGGCCCCAAAGGGGGGGGGGTCCGAGAATATGTCGGAAGTGAAGATGATGAAACCGTCCGACGGTATCGAGGGCGTCAAGGATTTCGTGATTGACCGGGTGCGCCGTTCTGGCGGCAATCCCTGCCCGCCGATTATTGTCGGGGTCGGAATTGGGGGGACATTTGAGAAGGTGGCGTTTTTGGCGAAGAAGTCCCTGCTCCGCGGAGTGGGGGATCGTCACCCGAACAAGTTCTATGCCGATTTGGAGCTGGAGCTTTTAGAGAAGGTCAACAAGCTGGGGATCGGCCCGCAGGGTTTGGGTGGTACCACCACAGCACTGGACGTGCATGTAGAGGTACATCCCTGTCATATCGCCAGTCTGCCGGCGGCTGTGAATACGCAATGCCATGCCGCGCGGCACAAAGAAGTTACGCTTTAAGGTGAACATTATTATCCGGAGATATATATGTCGGAACAGAAAAAAATAACGACGCCGCTTACCGATGAGATTGTCGAGGATCTCAAGATCGGTGACCAAGTGTTGATTTCGGGAACGATTTATACCGCGCGCGACGCGGCCCACAAGCGGCTGGTGGATTTGCTGGACAAGGGCGAGAACCTGCCATTTGATGTCAAGGGGCAGATTATATACTTTGTCGGCCCGACGCCGCCCAAACCGGGGCAGGTGATTGGTTCGGCCGGCCCGACCACGTCGTATCGCATGAACGCCTATACTCCGCGCGTAATCGAAGCGGGGCAGAAGGGAATGATCGGCAAGGGTGAGATGGGCGCGGACGTGGTGGCGCAGATGAAGAAGCACAAGGCGGTATATTTTTCCGCGGTTGGCGGCGCGGGAGCACTGATTGCGAAATCGATCACGGCGGCCGAGGTGATTGCGTATGATGATCTCGGCGCAGAGGCGATTCGCAAGCTTACGGTGAAGGATTTTCCGGCGATTGTGGCGCTGGACTGCCATGGTGGTAACCTGTATGAAGAGGGTATTGCCAAGTACGGCAAGTTGTAAACGGACAGATGTCTTGTAAAGCCGTCGGGGATTTGTGACCGGCGGCTTTTTTCTTTGTTCCGAAACCATTCGATACTTCTTATATTCTTTCCATGCAAACGGCACTGCACATATATGCGTTAACGGCCGAGATGAAAAGCGTTTTGGTCGGGGCGAAATTCATGGCGTCCGAGTTTTACAAGAAGGAACGCGAGGCGTTACTGTTTTTCAAATCGCGCAAGGGACATTACGCACTCGGGCTGGCGTATCACCCGGTGGGGTTCGGGACATATCTTGTTGGGCGAAGCAAGGTGCGGATGAAGACCAGGGAGAAGCCGTGGTCGTTTTTCCAGCCGGCGCTGGGGGGGATGGTGACGGAGATTTCGCAGTACGATATTGATCGCATAGTGCGAGTAGAGATCGAGAAAGATAAGGAGAAGTTTGCGGTTATTATTGAGGCGCTTGGCCCCAACGGTAATTTCTGGTTGCTTGACGGCGACGATAAAATCATCGCGACACTTCGCAACAAGAAGTACGATCCGGGGCAAGTGTATGTGCGGCCAGCGGCGATAGATAAAATGAATCCGATGGACATCACCAGTGGGGATATTAGGGATAAGAAAGATGCGGGGGGGCGGCTTGATGCATTTTTGCGTAAGATGGTGCTGGGGGTGGACGCGGCGCTGATCGATGAAATTATCGAGCGGGCGGAGCTGGAAGAGGATATGGCGACAGGTGAGTTGAGCGATGAGGCGGTGGATCGGCTGACGGTGGCGGTGAGGGGAGTGGCGACGCAATTTGCACGATATGACGCGGGGTATGTGTACCAGTTGCATGCGGGGCGGGGGGCGTACCCGTTCAAGCTCAAAAGTGTC
>Ga0272442_10000995_pt1 | contig 43809 bp, 30 predicted proteins | sample SSMForm2O_FD_200262 | JGI IMG/M metagenome (GOLD analysis project Ga0272442, IMG submission 200262) | Marine sediment archaeal communities from Little Sippewissett salt marsh, Falmouth, MA, United States - SSM-Form-2O | ecosystem: Environmental > Aquatic > Marine > Wetlands > Sediment ...
CATTTCGCGCACAGACTCCCTGTCATCATCCCCGGGAGGTGGAATCGGATCGAAGAATCTCACTTCAACAGGAACTGCCCAATCCTTTTGCGGAATCATCCTTCCCGGAGGAAGAGCCATTTCCATGTTCTTCAAAACGGCTGGAACTATGGGCACTCCACTCATGCGGGCAAGGTGAAAAGCCCCGGGACTGAATCTGCCCACTTTTCCGGGTTTGATGCGCTCGCCTTCGGGCATGATAAGAACGGGTCTCCCTCTTTTCAACGTATCCCTGCATGCAACAAGGCCGCCCAGGCCGTCGTCATCGCTCTGCCTCCTGATCGGGAAAAATCCCAGGGTTCTGAGCACCATGCCGAGTCCCGGAACCCTGAAAAGATACTCCCTCGCTATCCCTGAAAGCTCGGGCACTATTGAAAACAGAAGTGGAACGTCCAGGAATGAACTGTGATTCGTTACAAGGACGAAAGCCGTGTTCGACGGAAGCTTTTCAGCCCCGTGAACGCGGATGGACAGAAACGGAAGGCGTGCAAAGTACCATTTCCAGAACCTGTATTTGAAATGTTGCGTCTTCTTTTCGAATCTGTCCCTGTCGCGGATGAAAATCCTGAGAAAAGCAATATAGACCGAAAAAAAACCAATTCCGGCGACAACGGGCAGCCATCCCGCAAGAGTGAAGTATACGATGCGAATCCACCGCATTGTGTATCTATGATTTCCCGTCCGTCGCTGAAGACTCAAGGGCCTTTTCAAGCAGGTAGCGGGCTTTTGCCATAAGGTTTTTCCTGTTGTTTTCCTGCGGGTGCTCCGTCACGTGATCGAGCAGCATCTCCAGCAGGGTTCCTATGACGGGCCCGGGCGCGATTTGAAGCCCGTCAATCAGATCGGACCCTTTCACGGCAAGGTCTGAAACGTTTATTGCCGACTGTTTCGCAAGTTCTTTTTCGACCCTTTCTCTGAGGGTGTTAAGCAGGACGAGGGACTCATGCTCCATGCCCTCTCCATGTGACACGATGTCTGCCTCCCTCAGGGCGTGGAGATCCTCCAGGTGCTCAACGCCCACTTTCCTGATAAAACGCCGCACGGCCGCGTCCGTCCACTCATCCGTGTAGTGATAACCATGGTAGCGTACAAGGTGCACCACGCGCTCCCTGTCGGCATTTGAAAACTTCAGTTTCTCCATCCACCTGTCCACGATTCGGGCACCCGTCTTCTCATGACCGTGAAAAACATAGTCGTTTTTCTTTTCGTCCATCACTCTCACAACGGGCTTTCCCACGTCGTGCACTAGCCCGGCGAGTCTCAGCACGGGATCCGAAGCCGGCAGATTCTTACACGTGAGAACGCTGTGTCTGAATACATCATACTTATGGTATGCGTTCTGATCGCTTCCGACGCAGTCCGCAAGCTCGGGCATGATTTCCCTTAAGAGCCCGGTTGACAGCAGCACTTCCAGCCCGGCGGCAGGATTGTGGCCGGCAATGAGTTTTACAAGCTCCATGCGCACACGCTCGGGCGATACTTTCCTGAACGTATCGAGCGATCCGGGAATCGCCCTGAGTGTCTCTTCTTCAATATCAAAATCCAGCACCGCGCTGAAACGGGCCGCCCTCATGCATCTGAGCCCGTCCTCGGCAAAGCGTTCGGACGGGTTTCCCACTGCCCTGATTAAGTGTTTTTCCATATCCTCCATTCCGCCGAAGGAATCGTGCACTTCCCCGGTTTCCGGTTCGTACGCAATCGCATTCATCGTGAAATCCCTTCTTGAGAGATCATCATGAATATCGTTGACGAATGAAACCGTGTCGGGCCTGCGACCGTCAGAATATATTCCATCGCCCCTGAGCGTGGTCACCTCGTATGAGCCCTGCCCCAGTCTCACTGTAACTGTTCCATGGGCGATACCGGTCGGAATGGTCCGACTGAACAGTTTCTCAACCTCTTCGGGCCTGGCCGTGGTTGCAACGTCAGCGTCCCCGGCGGCACGCCCGAGAATTATGTCGCGGAGCCAGCCGCCCACGACATAGGCCCTGTGTCCTGCTCCTGCGAGGACGCGGCACACCTCCCTCAGATTCTCTGAAAGTGCTTCGGCCGCCAGATCTGCAAGTTTCTGTTTATCCATCATTACACCGGAGTATAGAACATCACGGACCTGTTGTATTTGATTAATTTTTGCTGTTCTGGCAATAGTTAGTATTACTTTTTTGGAGATTGAATGATGGAAGGCCAGGTAAGGTTCGGACGATACAACCTGATGAAACGCATTGCCGTGGGGGGAATGTCCGAAGTCTTTCTTGCACATCACCACGCCACAAAACCTTCGCGCTCAAACGCCGTGGTGCTCAAGCGAATTCTGCCTTCACTTGCTTCGGATCCCGCCTTTGTGGCCATGTTCATCAACGAAGCATCCCTTGCCGCTCAGATGCAGCATTCCAACATAGTGCATGTTGAGGATTTCGGAGAATTCAACGGGCAGCTCTACCTCGTAATGGAATTCATCGACGGCGTGGATGCATGGCGGCTTATGCGCTACGGACCACAGCTCGGACCGGAAATAGCCGTGTACATAATCAGCGAAGTACTCAAGGGGCTCAGGTACGCCCACGAGTTCACGGACATCAACAAGAAGCCCATGGGCATCGTCCACAGTGATGTTTCGCCTTCAAATATCTACCTGTCCCGCCTCGGCGAAGTTAAGCTCGGAGACTTCGGCATAGCCAGGGTCGAAAACGAACGCGGCCCGAGCCGCAGCGTCATACCCAAAGGCAAGTTCGGATACATGGCTCCCGAACAGGTGGTCGGAGACCCCTTCGATTACAGGGCCGATCTCTTCGGTACCGCCGTGGTGCTCGCCGAGCTCCTTATAGGAGAAAAAATATTCTCCGGGAAAAGCCAGCTTTCCGTTCTCCTGAACATAAGGGACGTAAGGCTGGATCCGCTTGAACGTGCGAGGGATCGCATTCCTCAGAAACTCTACGACATTCTTCTGCACGCGCTTACGCAGAGTCCGTATGATCGTTTTCCGGATGCAGGCGCTTTTCACGATGCTCTTATGGATTATCTGGCCTCGGATTCCACGGAACCCACAGCCGGGGATCTCGCTTCCGCGGTCAACGCGGCACTTCAGGCGCTCAGGGATATTCACAAAACTCCTTCGAAGGTTGATCAGGCCGGATCCTCCAGCTCGATCCCCGGGCCTTCCCCCGAATCCCTTACGCCACCGAAGAGAGAAGCCCGGCCCGACTTTTCGCTTGCATCCACTGATTTCTTCAAGGGACTGGATGCGGATTTTCTTTTCGGTGAAAATGCGGGATCCGATCTCATTGAAAGAGAAGAATCAATCGGAAAAACTCCAACCAGACCAGAACTCTGTTTCAAGCTTAAAACGCCTGATGACAAAATTATAACCGACATGAACCTGGCAAAGCTCATCGAGGGCATTTACACGAATACCATCCCGCTCGACACTCTTCTGTCGGTCAATGACGGACCTTTTCTGCCTCTGCATGAAGTTCCCGAGGTTTCCAGGCACATTCCGGCGCATACGCCCACTATGGACGTCAGCGAACCGGGACCGCCGGACCGGCGCGGCGTCGTGAGCACCGAATCCATACCCGGGATCCTGCTGTCCTTATCCGATGCCATGGAGACGGGACTTCTCATTTTCGACAGAAAACTCCTTCGAAAGGAACTTTATTTCAAGAATGGTAAACTCATTTATGTGACTTCCAACATCCCCCAGGAGCTGCTGGGCGAGTTCCTGGTATCGGAAAAGGTGATAACGCGAGAAAAACTGGACGAAGCGCTTGATCTTCTTCCCAGGTACGACGGTCATCTCGGCGATACGCTCGTGGGCATGGGCCTTGTCCGGTCGATTGACCTTTTCAGGCATATACAGAATCAGGTAAGGGCAAGACTTCTGGACCTGTTCGCCTGGACCCGGGGTGAGTATCAGCTCTTCAGGGGAGTTCCCCACCCCAATATTGAATTTCCCCTGGACATCAACATGGACGAGCTGATTTCCCAGGGACTGAAATCCGCGATTACGGACGATGAACTGGCGGAACAGGTTGAAACCATTATGGATGAATACGTGTTTCCCGCCGAAACACTGCCCATGCTCAGGCGTTTCGGCTTCGATCAGGACATCATAGACGCCGTGGAATCCGTAAATGGAAAAATCAGGGTCAGCAGCTGGATTTCGGGCGGTGTGGAGGTGATCAGGAACAGGGCCCTTTACGTGGGACTGCAGCTGGGCAGACTTGAATGTTCGGCAAAAAAGCTCCCCTGGTATGAACTGGAATGATACTTACGACCGCTTTGTGCACTTACTGATACAGAAATGCCGTATTCAGCAGCAAAACCAAGAATACTTCTCACGTCCGTGTATAAACCGTATGCCGTGGAGGACAGCGCCAGCGACGACACAACGCTGCTCATGGAACTGTTCCATAACCAGGTTACGCGGGGTCAGGAACTTTTCAGCTTCAGGATGTTCCACCCGAACATGGGCCTTCACGTAATCGCACAGAACATCAAGGCCGATTCCACGGTGCTGGATTTTCCCTCGCTTACGGGCTTTGTAAAGCACCTGTGCAGGCGGCGATGGGACTACGTGGGAATCAGCTTCATAATGCAGAATGTTGAAAAAGCAAAAATCATGTGCTCCATGATCAGGCGCTACGCACCGCAGGCCGAAATAATTGCAGGCGGTTTCGGTACTTCACTGCACGGCATCGAAAACATGCTGGACGCCGATCACGTATGCAGGGGAGAGGGAGTGAGATTCATGCGCCGTCTTCTGGGCCAGGATGAAGAGGCGCGCGTGCATGCTCCGGAGATTAACCAGCAGCTTGAGGGCAAGGTCATGGGCATTCCGCTGCGCAGGGTGCCGGCGGGAGGTCTGCCCGTTACGCTGGGCTGCACCGGGAAATGCGATTTCTGCGTGACATCGTCGTATTACAGGGGTAAATGCATCCACCTCATAAATTCGGGCACCGAACTATACGATACCATGGAGCGCATGAGCGCTTCCCTGAAGACGCGCAACTTCATTCTTTTTGACGAGAACTTCCTGCTGAATGAGGACAGGGCCAGAGAGTATCTTGATATCTGCAGGCAGCGGGGACGTCAGTTCATACTGCAGATTTTCTCGTCAGCCGATGCCGTAAGCCGTTTCACACCTGTGGAGCTCGTGGAGATGGGTGTGGATTTCTGCTGGATCGGCATTGAGGGGAAGTATTCGAGGTACAGGAAAAACCGGAATATCGATCTGAAAGCTCTAATAGACGATCTTCAGCGTCACGGCATCTCGGTTCTTGCGTCGGGAATACTCTTCATAGACTCCCACAATCCTTCGAACATCGACGAAGAAATCGCCCACATCTGCTCCCACAATGCAGATTTTATCCAGTTCATGCAGTACGGTCCCATTCCGGATACGCCCCTTTACAGAAGGATGAAAAAACAGGGCAGAGTGCTGGAAAACAAACCCCCTGTCGAATGGACCGGTCAGGGCGAGCTGTGGTACACGCATCCGCATTTCACGGCAAAAGAAGGAAAACACATTCTGGACAGGGCCTTCAGCCGTGAATACGAATCGCTCGGGCCCTCTCTTGTAAGACAGGCAGGCACAAAGCTCAGGGGTTACAGGACGCTGGCACCGCTCGCACGAGACAATGAGCTTATTGCATCTTACAGGCAGTGGCTTCACCGTCTGTGCATGATCTTTTATCCGATGCTGTATCCTGCCGGCCGGCACGTACCAACACAGCGCCTGAAGGAGCGGGTCGCCTCTCTGAGAGCCGAGTACGCAGAGGAGTTCGGATCCCTGGGCGCCAGGGGCGTTCTGATTCGAACGGCGGCCGAGATCCTGTCGGAAATCGAGAAGCATTCCCTGTCCATATTCGGAGACCGCAGGGTACCGAAGACCGTGGTCACGCATTATTGAAACGTTGCGACGAATGGCAATCGAACGGGCAGGCACTGGGACCTGCCCCTGCGACGAATGGCAATTATTGACTCATTTTAATCGTTTGGTAATCTCCGGCGTGGAGAGATGACCGAGTGGCCGAAGGTGCCAGACTCGAAATCTGGTGTGTGGCTTGTCTGCACCGTGGGTTCGAATCCCACTCTCTCCGCCGGATACTTGAGGATACATCCGGAGAGATGACCGAGAGGCCGAAGGTGCACGATTGGAAATCGTGTGTACCGCAAGGTACCGAGGGTTCGAATCCCTCTCTCTCCGCCCATTCGCCATAAAGGGCTTTTAATGTGAAAATGCGTAATATTTGCGCATTTTTTTCGCATTGTTGCAAAATAGTTAATATAGTACCAGTAGAACAGTATAACTGGAAAAGAGTACAAGTATTTAAAATGTATATAACATTTAATGTACTACAATAATATAGAAATACCCTTTCCTTTTCAGAAAACAGATTGCGCGCCAGCGGGAATGTTTATTGCATTATAAAGATGAGGAGCAGGACGCAGTATGATGAAAAAGGTTAGAATTCCGGGCAGAAACAGGGCAGCATTCACCATAATCGAGTTGCTCGTCGTCGTGATCATAATAGCTATTGCCGCAGGTCTAAGCGCCGGATTCCTGGGTCAGGCATCCAAACAGCGCATGCTCACCCAGGCGGCAGACAATGTGCTCAATCTTATGACACGTGCAAAGTCCCAGGTAATGGCGGACGGCAGAGCGTATACTTTCTGTTTCATGGGAATGCCGGGAGACCCGAATAACGAGTTTTTTGTCAACGCGCTCGAGGACGGAAACTGCTGGAGCAATATCAGGACGCACTGCATACACCGATGGGATAATCTGAATACAGAGCCCGGGGAGAATGCCTACACAAGGGCCGGGGTAATGATAACAAAGTCCACGGTGCAGAGAACGCCGCCGGGCAGTGCCTGCCCAAACAGGCAGGACATATCGGCCAATGAATTTACAATATGTTTTTCCCCCGACGGTTATGCATATATGAAGCTTTTCGTGGATCAGAACGCGACCTGCGACAGCATAACCGGAACCGTGCCCAACATTCCCGACCCATGGAACAGAATCTGCGGGGACGGCGCAAAAATAACTTTCAACCGCATGCTTAACGGCATTGAGATGGACGTTGACAGGACCATAGTGATACCGCCCACGGGCGTTGCATACCTTACAACGGGAACGGACGGCGGGCCATGAGAAAGCGAGTTAATAACAAGCGCGTTGAAAACAGCCGGGGGTTCACCTTTGTCGAGGTCATGGTGGCCGTACTCGTGTTCGGAGCCAGCGTTATAGGCATAATAGCTTTTCAGAAGGCGGCCATCGTGGGCAGCGCAATGGCGCGCGATCGCACGGTTGCCACGAATATCGCCAAGTACATGCTCGCACAGTTGCAGAATGAAGCTCTTTCGTACACGGCGTACGGCCAGATGACGAATTCGGACGATTATTCGCTTCCCCTATGCAGAACTGCTGCAAATGCCACCCGCTGCAACTGGATGAACTACTCGTGGAATGCCGATACGCCGATGCGCATAAACGACATGCTGCATACGAATGAAGAGAATGCGAATTACAACGACGCCCGTTTCTGCATGCATTACAGGCTGGTCAACGTCGGCCCTGAAACCCAGACCGGGGGAACGGGCGTAATACCGGGAGACGTGATAAGGGCGGATGTCAGGGTCACATGGTGGAAGCCGGGCCAGATTCCGGGAACACAATGGACCGATTGTCAGACCCTGTTTGATGAAGCTTTTGAAACATACGATCCGGACACAGTCCCGACATCGCTTTACGGAAACATGAACAAGCTTTATCTAAGCCGGTTGATGTTCATAAAGGCGGGGAGAGTACCATGAGGAAGAAGCCGATGATGAACTCCCCGGGCAGTGGATTCACGCTCATCGAGCTGCTGCTGGCCATGTTCGTGGGAACCTTTCTCGTTGTGCCCCTTTTCGCTATCACTTCGGGCATTGCAGACTCATCCGCACAGCAGAGGGAGCTCAACGAGGCCCAGAACGCGGGCCGCATCGGCATGGACAAGCTCGTTCACGACATACAGAGGGCGGCCTTTCTGGCGTCTCCAAACACCATGCATGACAGTTCGGCATGCGGCAGCGTACAGTATGCGCAGTGGCGGCCCGGTTTGTATATGTATAACGGCGTAGTCGACATCGCCAGCGAGGATGATAGCCATCATTTTGCCGATTATCTCGTAGTAACCGGAAACCTGACGGGCACGTGGCAGCATCACCTGAGGCTGGTCAACGGAAACGTTCTGGAGATAAGGGACCTTACGCCCGACTGGCAGAACTGGCAGGGAATTCCACCCAACGACTGCATGCAGGCATTTCATGGAGCGCTTGCGGCATCGTTCCCGGGCGTATCGGGTGTACATATCGTCAACAGCACAGGATTCAGGATCGACCTGCCCGTTACCAATGTACAGGAAACCAATCTGGGCGGCGGCCTGGTGGAATGCGATGTTACGGTCGACGTGGCTTCACTTCCGACAGGACTGCAGGCAGAGGGCCCGTGCGGCGTGGGTGGAACCGGCAGCCGGTCGGTAATGGTATCCCCCAGCGTATCCGTACTGTACAGGCTTGTTCCCTCGAAGACCATCAACGGGATGTTCGACCTGGTAAGGGAAATGCTGCAGGTGCAGCAGGCACCCACATCAGACCCGGCTTCTCTTACGCCCGTCCCTCAGACGCGGGAAGTAATCATGAGAAACGCAGTGGATTTCCAGGTATGGTTCAGGCCCGCACTTACGGACGGCAACGTACCCCAGAGAGTGCGCTACATGGATTATTCAACCTCGTCAAACCACATGACGCCGGGCAGGGACTCCTGCCTTCTCATACACAACGATAATGATTTAAACGACTTGTATGCAGCAGCCGGTGGAGGAATGTCTTCTGACTGCGAGCTCGTAGGATTCAGCGGCGGCTCGGGCAGCATAACGAGCATGCGTCCCGAGTGGATGCGGTCGGTGATGGTGCAGGTTTCCGTTGCATCCACAAGCGAAGACCCGCACCTGGTGGCACAGGGCATAACGGATCAGGACCTTTACATGTACGACCTGAACAACGCCGGGGTCGGACACGCAAGGGTCACGACATACAAGACTGAGCTTCAGCTTCATAACTTCCTTGCAAGGGAAGGGTTTGAGCTTCCTCTATCAACGGCATCGTGGCCATGATCAGGATATGAAAAAATGAAGTACAGCCAGATGGAAAACACACTGAAGACAATGAGCCGCAAACCGGAAGGCCAGAGGGGCACGGTGCTCCTGATGGTGCTGGGACTCGCCATAATGCTCAGCGGCCTCGGGCTCCTGGCCGTACAGCACACGAGGTACGAATTGCAGTCCGCGGGAAACTACTATGACAGCGTTCAGACCGAGTACGTGGCAGAAGGAAGCCAGGTGCTCAGTTCCATGATTCTGTCTGCAAATGTCGGATGGTATCTTCCCGAACTCAGGAGCCTGGCTGATCAGAACCTGCCCAGCGGCGCGTGCCCGGCCGGCAGTATAGAGATGAACAGCGGCACCTACGCACAGATCCCGGCATTCAGCGGGCTTTGCGGAGGCTGGGACGGCGGCCTTGCAACAGGAGAACCCATGTGGGGCAGGGCCAATGTGAGCACGTGCATGTCCTCGTGCATTTACCGGCCCATCAGCCATCCGCCCCCGGCGGGTTTTTCACATGATCAGTCGGCAAACACGGATATAAGCTTCAAAAAATTCGAGGTCTGCAGTTCCGGCACCTTCGGCGGGCCGGGAATATCCGGCCCGGCTGCCCGTTATCTCCGATCGAGATCGGGAATAGGAGGAACAGTCATGATAGGTCCGGTAAACGAGGAATAACTGATAAAATGAATAGAATTGTCAGAGATAATTTTACTATTATGTGTTTTGTCAGAGCGCTCACGCGCGCGCTCACACTCGCGCCTGCCGCTGTCTTCGCCCTGATGATGCTGTACCCGGCGGGAATGGCCCATGCGCAGGAAGAGCACATCAAGCCGCAGGTCATGCTCCTGCTCGACACTTCGGGAAGCATGCAGTGGTCTGACGACTACAACGACAATCCGGTGGAAGGAATTCAGGGTTCACACGATTACTGCGAAATAGCACCCAAGGGCGGCGCCCCGGACGCCGGCTGGACAGGCGATCACGGTTACCGCATAGGAAGGTCCAGGTGGAACCAGGTGCTCGACGTCCTGCTGGGGCCCATTATCGATAATTATAATTGTACAGAAGTGCCGGCCAGGTGCCACGGCGGTCCGACCGATAAATGCCAGAACGGCCACTGCACCGAGACACTGGGACCGTGCCGTATTGAGCAGGCCTACTACCCCGACATCCCGCATTTCCTGGATACCGGGCTCAGGGATACATCAAGAGGAATCCTCAACAAGTACAGGGAACATATCCGATTCGGCCTCATGACGCTGGATCCCAGCCCTGATCCGAGGCCTGATCAGATCGGTGTTTACAGCTACGGCGAAGACAAGCATTTCTGCGATCCGCCTGATCCGGCCAATCCCGAATGCCCCCTGGTCAACGCAGGCATCCGCAACGACCTGCCCGATGCCGGACGGCTCATATCTCCTGAAAACGACTACGGCGGAAGGTCGGCCATGGAGATAAATTTCGAAATCCAGGGCGAGCTTCATAACATTCAGCCCATAAACTGTTCTCCGCTCGGAGCTGCCATAGATGACGCGGAGTTCTTCTTTTCGCACGAACCCGATGTACTGGGGCCGATGACAACGCCGCAGGGCAGCGACGAAATGTACCATTGCAGGGAAAAGTACGTAGTCATGCTTACGGATGGAAGACCTTCATACGGACTTGAGTTCGACGCGGGCTGCGATCCCCAGGCGCCCACGCCGCTCAACCCGGAATGCCCGTGGCGCAGTTCCTTTGAAGAAGCAAGGGAACTTTTCGACCTGGCTCCCCTGATAACGGATCCCGGCGTATGCGTTCCCAGGATCAAGCTCATCGTGGTCGGCTTCATGGTGCCCGAAAATCATCCGGCCAGGGAGTGGCTTCTCAGGCTGGGTGCATGGGGATGGCACGAAGCCGACGACGGAGCTGGATGCATCACCGAGCCCCCTCCATGGTCTGACCCGGTATGGATAGGCCTCATGGACGGCGGAACGGGCGAGCCCGGCCACTGCCCCGAGGTATGCGCCTGGAAGGAATTCGAGGATGCCGGCCCCCCGCTGAACGAGTTTGACGAAGGCTATGCACTTTTCGCGGACAACGTGTATGAACTTCTCGATGTCTTTGACCTGATTCTGGGCGTAATAGGCCACTACCCGTCTTCATGGGCGCATCCTGCGGCAACCACAAAAGTGCATTCGTGGGTGGGTTCCCATAACGTTGACACCGAACACGACGCACAATACGAATTCTACACGGAATTTCAGCCCGGAGCAGGTGTTCCATGGCGCGGTTTCCTGGACAAGAAAGTGGGTAAATGCAACCCGGACGAGGTACAGGATCAGAATCCCGAAGATGAGCTGTTTTTTGCCAGGGATGCATCCGTATTCTATGCGGAGGGGCTTTTTCAACAGGCACAGAATCCGGAATCAAGAAAGATATTCACGTCAGACGGAGGCACCAACTCACTCATAGACATCCTGCCCGGTAACCTGAACGACAGTGACATATGCATGTGCGAAAACAGTACCGAGTGCGACTGCCCGGATGAAAGCAACGACTACGAGGCGCTGGAAAAACACCTTCGCGGAAGACAGTTCACGAATACCGAATGCACGGGAAATGCAATGGAGCGTTATTCAGCAAGACGCGATCATCCTCTCGGCGACATGTACCACTCTAGCCCGGTGATTCTCAACCCGGCCACACAGGACATACCCGTACCCGCCTATAACCGGTGGCGTAATGCAGAAACCCTGACCGGCGGCAGCAGAGGGGGGCAGACATACGGCCCGTGGTCACCTTCTTCACGGCCGCCACAGGTGTTTGTTGCTACAAACGAGGGAATGCTTCACAGCTTCAATGCGTGGTGGGACCCTGCATCCCCGGGGATTCAGCAACTGTGCGAATTCTGGGGATATGTTCCGCGATCACTCCTCACCACGGTTCCTCATCAGTTTCCCATGCCCCACAACGGCGAGGACCCCTGCCACGGCTCACACTCCCATCTCTGGGGCATTGACGCCACGCCAGTTGTAGCGGACGTGCGCTTCGTGGCCTTCGGCGAAAGCATAGAAAACGAAGGCGACTGGGGGTCGGTACTCGTAGGCGGATTCAGGCAGGGCCAGAGAGGATACTATGCCGTTAACGTAACCGATCCCATCAATCCGGTTCCCATGTGGGAAAAGAACAACATGATGACGAACTTTCATGATCTCGGTGAGACATACGGTCAGCCGGCAATAACTTATGTATGGGCACAGCTTCCGGGTGATGCCAACCCGATGGAGCATGCGGTTGCGCTGCTTCCGGGAGGTTACATAGGACGTACCAGTCCGCTCTCGGGCGAGAACATCGACTGCGAGGACGCACTGTATCACGACTGCTTACAGGACTGCTACGAGGGCGGTTACTGCAGGCAGTGCAAAAAAAGCAGGCGATACTGCACAGAGTGCCAGAGCTGCCTTGACAGCTGTATATGTCCTGAGCATCAGAAATCGGAACAGAGCCGCGGACTGTACATAGTCAGGCTGCTGGACGGAAAATTCATCAAGTACCTGGATCCCGATAATGTGGGTGACCTGTGCGGAAACGGTGCCGGAGAGATGCATTTTGATCCTTACAGGCCCGGGGAACATTACGAAGCGCAGCTCATCGGAACCCCCACCGTGCCGTACGGCAGCATCCCTCTCAAAATAGCCGGAGAGGCATACATAGGCGACGACAGGGGCAGGGTATGGAGGGCTGACTTCAACGATGTGGGACCTGACGAATGGTGTCTCGAAGTATTATTCGATACCAGGATAGCGATTGATTACAAGGAAGGAGATCCTGACCCGGGGGCCGAAAAGCACTTCCAGCCAGTAGCGGATCCTGTTACGATAGCGAGCGATTCCCAGAAGAACAACATTCTCATATTCGGAACCGGCAACCTGCATGACCCTAATCAGATTGATCACAACCGGATTTTCTCACTGAAAGTCACTCCAAAGGGAAACACTGTCGACTGCAGCCTCTATATGTACCAGGACCTGCAACTTTACAGAAACTGGAAAAACGATCGATGCGTTTCCATCAACTGGTGGCTTTCCGAGTATTCCTCTGCTGTCGAGACGGCCTGTCAGGGATTCACGGTGGACGGCGGTGTTGGAGACGCAGGACTCGATGCCGGCGCACCAGTAGGTTCATTCGGAACGCCCGTTAACTTCATGCATCCGGGAGAAAAACTCTTCGGCATACCCATAATATTTGCGGAATCCGTTTACTTTGCCACCTATACTCCTCCCAACCCGGAGGATCCGAAACAGCCTTCTGTTATAATAGATCCCTGCGGAGGCGGCCACAGCCGCATATGGGGCCTGCACTACATGGATACTGATCCACACGGTGACGGAGAAAGCCATGTGTGTAACGCATGGGAAAACGACTGCACCGGTATCACGGTGGAATTTCAGAAACCCAACAACAAGCCCGTTACCGGCGAGGACGAGTTCGGCCGTTTCATGACGGACGGCGGCATGTACAAGCGCTTCATGGGCAACGGCGACGGCATGAACTGCTGTGAAGGCTGGTTCTGTCATACCCTTATACCCGGGCTCAAGATAATGAGAAGACCATCATGCTACGGCGATATCTCCGGCGACTTTACGCAGACGAGTAAAACTACTTACGAAATCGTGGCCCAGCGTGTAGTGAAGCCGGGCGGGACCGAAGCGCCTCAGGTAAAACAGACAAAGATAAAACCCATTCAGCCGGTAAGGAGCTTCAGATTCGATTCATGGTCGCGCGTGTTCAACACCTGTCCTTCCTCCTGTCAGTAGGACTCTTTTTTTCAGCCTGCGATAGGGGCGGATCCGGGGCGGAAAATGCGTCCGGCTCAATGCAGCAGGACACTCAGTCCCTGGAAACAAAGGGTCCCGGCTACCTGCCCTCTCGGGGCCATAAGCGGCCGGGTAAGAGTTCAGACCGCAGCAGCGAAATCAATTCGGAGTGGGAAAAAAAGCTCAACCTGCCGATACCGATTGGAATGACCAGCCCGGTCGGGGTTCCCGTTCCCGAGGGATTCCAGTTCATGAACAGGTTCAGGCATATGTACCGGTATTCGGGCCGGGTGAATTTCAACAAGACACTGGATTTTTACCGGCGTGTACTGGACACGATGCATATTGAAGAAAAAGAAGAGGGATACTGGGAGTTCAGCAGGGCCGGAATTAAAACTGGAATACAGAACGATCCCGTTATCGTAAGAGTGAGGTCAAACGCTCCCCGCGGCGTGGTCATAAGCATGGGCTACCAGGATCCATCCCGGGCAGCCGGGCAGAAAAAGGAATCTGTCGTACCGGAAAAAAGACCCAGGAAGAAGGGTTTCGGAGAACTGAAGGAACTCTACGATTTCGAAAACCGCAAGAACCAGCCAGTGTCACAGAAAAGCCTGCGGTCTCCACAGAATTATTGATTCAACAGATCTATTGTTGTGCGGGGCGGCCCGTCGAAGGGGGGTCCGGGCCGAGCCTATACGGCCGGCCGGAGCCCGCGAGCCGGTAGCCGGGGGACCCCGCGCAAGCGCCTCTACAATGATGCTGCTTTTTCGGCGCTGAAGGGTGAGATTTCCCTGAGCCTCGAAATGATGCCGGGCAGGTGTTCGAGTACGAAATCAACATCCCCGTCCGTGTTGTAAATGCTCAGGCTGAAACGTATCGACCCGTGAGCGAACGTAAACGGCACACCCATGGCCCTGAGCACGTGCGAAGGATCCAGCGAGCCCGATGTGCAGGCCGATCCGGATGACGCACATATGCCGAGCTGATCCATCAGCAGGAGTATGGCTTCGCCTTCCACGAATTCGAAACTCACGTTACACGTGTTCGGGAGCCTGGATACCGGGTGCCCGTTGAGCTTTACGTCGGGAATGCTGTCAATGATTCCCTTTTCGAGACGATCTCTCATGGCACGAACCCTGATCTGCTCAGTATCAAGATTCTCTTCTGCGAGGCGGGCGGCTGCGCCCATGGCCACTATGCCTGCAACGTTCTCGGTGCCCCCGCGTCTCCCCCGCTCCTGATGGCCCCCGATCACGAAAGGCCTGAACCTGGTGCCGCGCCTGATGTACAGGGCGCCAACACCTTTGGGAGCGTGAAGCTTGTGACCGGACATGCTCAGAAAATCAATGAAGTTCTCGTCCACGTTTATGGGAATCTTGCCCACGCTCTGAACCGCGTCGGTATGGAAAAGGGCGCCTTTCTCATGGGCGAGGCGCCCGATCTCCCTGATGGGGAAGATGACTCCGGTCTCGTTGTTGGCGTGCATTATGGACACTACGGCCGTATCATGGTTTATGACCTCGGCAAGCTCCCTCAGGTCGAGAAGGCCCTCGGAGTTCACCCCCACCCTTATGACCGTGTATCCGTCCCTTTCCAGTCTCTGGCACAGACTGAGCACGGCCGGGTGCTCCACTCTCGTTGTGACTATCCTCTTTCGATCGGGCTTTGACCTCAGGGCCGAAAGAATAGCCGCATTGTCGCTTTCGGTCCCGCAGCTTGTAAAAATTATCTCGCTCGGATCGCTCGCACCGATTATGCCGGCCACGCTCTGCCTTGCCTCCTTCAGTGCAACGGCCACCTGGCCGCCGAAGGTATGAATGCTCGATGGATTGCCGTACAAATCCTTCAGGTACGGAATCATGGCCTCGATCACTTCATCCGACACCTGCGTGGTGGCATTGTTGTCCATGTAAATCACTTTTTTATCCGGCATCACTGCACCTCCCCCGGCTCCACTTCCTGTATCGTTATGCTTTCATCAACCAGCTCTCTTAACAGATCCTGCATCCACTTGAGGGTGTTTGCGGCAGAAACGCACCCCCTGCACATTCCCACCAGAGAAACCTGCACGCTGGGCCCGTCTATGTCCACCAGCATTACATCCCCGCCGTCCTTCTGCAGCATTGGGCGGACGTCCTCTTCGAAAACCTTCTGTATCTTCTGGATGCGCTGCAGGTTTGTCAGCCTGGGCCGCTCCTTAGAAGGCCTGAACGGCCTGTCCATCTCGCTGCGTACCTTCTTTATGATCTGCTCAATATCCTCGTGGCACGTGGTGCATCCCCCTCCGGCCTTTGTAAAGTTCGTGACCTGCTCTATCGTGGAAAGGTTGTTCTCACGCACGGCTTTTGCGATCTTGTCCTCGGTCACACCGTAGCATTTGCACACCAGCCTGCCTTCTTCGTGCTCTTCGGGCTTCTCCTGACCCCGGTAGTCCGCGATGGCGGCCTCCAGGGCCTCCTGTCCCATGACTGAACAGTGCATCTTCTCGGGCGGAATGCCCTCGAGAAAATCGGCTATGTCCCTGTTCGTAATCTTTTCGGCCTCTTTTATCGTTTTACCCTTTATGAGCTCGGTAAGTGCGGATGCCGAGGCCACTGCGCTGCCGCATCCGAAAGTCTTGAACCTGGCGTCCACGATGCGCTCTTCCGGACCTTCCACCTTTATGGACAGCTTCAGGGCGTCGCCGCAGGCCACGCTGCCCACGTCGCCCACGCCGCTTGCGTCTTGGATCTCACCCACGTTACGGGGTTTTAAAAAGTGATCCATCAATTTTTCCGAATAATCCCAGGCCATATGCGCCTCCTGTCGTAATTTGCAGTGAAATCAATATATATTCGATCTCAAGCCGTTTTTACAATAAGCATTCAAAAAGGCAGGCGCAAGGCACGCTTAGTGCCATAAGCCTTATTGCAGCATGACTCTGGCATGTTCGTTTTTTTTATTATAGTCTGTTCCCCGTCATTAAAAGGAGGAACAAACCATGCCGGAATATAAATTCATCAAGCTTGAAGACAAAGGCGAACGCGTCGACATAGTTCTCGACAAAGAAGGATTGAACATACTCGACATCGTTATGATGGGCGAGATCAACAACGCACTGGACAGTCTTAAGGGACGGGACAGTCTAAAGGTCGTCGTGTTCAGGTCCATAGGCAAGGCCTTCAGCGCCGGTGTCGAGGTTCTTGATCACACACCTGAAAAGGCCCCGGACATGATCGATACATTTCACGGCATGTTCATACGCCTGCAGCGCCTCGGAGTCGCAAGCATTGCGGCAGTGCAGGGAGCCGCACTCGGCGGCGGAATGGAGCTGGCCATATTCTGCGACATGATAATTGCATCTGAAAAGGCCAAATTCGGACAGCCCGAGGTCAAGCTGGCCTTTTTCCCGCCAATCGCGGCCGTGGTCCTTCCTCAGCTCATCGGAAGGCCAAAGGCCATGGAAATGATGCTCACGGGAAATACCATTAAGGCGGACGAAGCCCTGCAACTGGGCCTGGTGAGCAAAGTGGTTGCTCCTGACGAACTCGATGCTGCAACCGATGCGCTGGCAGAATCCATATGCTCAAACAGTGCATCTGTTCTGAAGCTTAACCGCAAAGCCCTCGACTCATCCCTTCACATGCCCTTCGGCGAGGCGCTGGAAAGAGTATCGAGCCTTTTCCTCAACGACCTGATGGCCCTGGAAGACGTGAAAGAGGGCCTTGCGTCATTCGCTGAAAAACGCCCGCCGAAGTGGAAAAATAAATAGAATGCGCGGGGACCCCCGGCTACCGGCTCGCGGGCTTTCAACTTCGCCAAGGCTTCGTTGAACCATTCAATTGTAATAACCCGACGAAGCTGCCAACGCAGCGAAGTCGGGCCGGCCGGCCGCAAGGGCTCGGCCCGAACCCCCCTTCGCCGGGCCGCCCCACGCATTAAATTTTTTTTATTCGTTTTGATTCGCAGCAGGGGCAGAGCACTGTCTCCGCCCGTTATTTCATTTGATTTCGTACGTCACGGGTTCCCTGAACATGAGGCAGCGTTTCTTTTCGCACACGCTGAACTTGACGAGCATTTCGATTTTACCCTTTGCAGCATCTCCGCCGGCGGGTGAATAGCAGACGTCGAACTCTGCCAGCGTCTCTTTGAACGTGACTGCGTCCGTCTTCCTCAGTTTGCCCTTCGCAAAAGACAGGGTTGAGTCTCCCTTTACGGTAAGCTTCCAGGGATACTCTTTATTAATCTTGAAGACGCCCGTGGGCTTTACGGTCAGGCGCACGCCGTCCTTTTTGCAGGTCGCGGCCTTTTTATTTTCAACCGTGATCTTGAACGGCCTTTCCTCTGCCTGAATGCTGAGTGCGAACATGGGGACAATGAGTAGAATAAGTACGGTTAAAAGTGCGCGGTGTTTCATTTATTCTCTCCTTGTTCAGGCTTCCGGCCCGACACTGTGATTAGACGGAAAGCACTTATTATTCTTCATTTTCATCAAAGAACAGAGGAAAGGCAACTGTCCGTGAAAAAATCAGAAAAATTCCCGTTTCCATAAAAGCGAACAGAACCGGGACCAGTGCATTATTTCAATACCGTCCTCCGTTCTACGAGGCTCACTGCTCCTGCAGATGATTACGGTCCTTCCGGTATTATGCTCCTCCTTCAAGGCTCTCAGTCCCCTGAGATCCGTGTTGTGTATTTTTTTTCCTGACTTGAATTCCAGGCACACGTCCATATCGCCAATAATCAGATCCACTTCAAAACCGGAGCTCGTTCTCCAGTATCTAAGCGGGACATCAATACCACGGTATGAACTATATGCCCTGATTTCGTTTATCAGAAAGTGCTCGAACGCGCGTCCGTAACTGTCCGAGCCCTGCGTGACCGCGCCGAGCTCGGGATTCAGGAAGTTCGCCACCCCGGGATCGAACAGGAAGAATTTTGCCGTTTCCACGAGCCTTCTTTTCTTTTTCCTGCGCCAGGGCTCGAGCTCAAACCCCAGGAGCGTATCTTTAAGAATCTGGTAGTAATTCCTTACCGTCGAAGCTGAAACACCGCTTTCCCTTGCCACGTTTGCATAGTTAAGCTGGCGGCCGTGCGTCAGTCCAACCACCTGCATGAAACGTGAAAAGGACGGAATGTTTCGTGTCAGGGATTCATCAATGATCTCTTCTTTTATATACGTATTAAGGTATGACTTCAGGAGAGGCTCAGGGTTTTTCACCAGGTAATGTACGGGCAGAAGTCCATGATTCAGTATTTTTTCCAGGTCCGGATCATGCAATTCCGCCGAAGTAAGCGGAAACAGATGATATTCAACCGCCCTTCCTCCAAGAAGGTTGCGGGCCGTCCGCCTGAGCTTCCGGGCGCTTGAACCGCAGAGTATGAACTTTACGCCCGTGTTTTCGAGCAGCCAGTGCACCTCCTCCAGGATCACGGGCACCTTCTGTACCTCGTCTACAACCACCAGTTCAGGATTCAGTGCAAGAGCGCGTTCGCGAAGGAGCGAGGGCCTTACGGAAAATTCGGCGCTCAAGGAAGTATCCAGCATGTCATAGTAGTCCGCTTCGGGATAATGCTGCTTCAGAAACGTTGTCTTTCCCGTCTGCCTGGGCCCCCACAGGAAAACTGCAGCGGATTGAGTAACAGGATTGGGTATGAATGATATTTCAAGCTTTCGTTTTATTGGTGCAATTCGTTGTGGCATATGCTGATTTTCATGTAAATCAGCAACTATGTCAACGATTTTACATTATTCTTTTTCATCAGTCTTGCCTTTAAGGGCAGTTGCTTCGTACACTTCATCTGTCAAATGAAGCACACCTTTATTTATGTATCCGTTATATTCACTGCAGCATGCATCCCGGCATGCAGCGGCAATTCCTCCGAATCATCCGATGCCGGCTCCCAGCAGAACAATGATGCGGGTGACAGCATGGATGCGGGCGCTGACTCAGGCTCTGATTCCGATTCTGATTCAGACGCCGATACTGACGGCGATACCGATACAGACACCGACACGGATGCGGATGCAGACGCTGACGCGTCCGTAGATGCCGGCGCGGACTCTGGCGGACACTCCGAAGGCGGCCCCTGGATAATGGGCTACTATGTCGGTTACCAGAGCACAATCTATCCTCCCGAAGCCGTTGACTTTGACAGCCTCACCCACATCGCAATGGGAGCCGTTCTGCCCAATGAGGATGGATCGCTGGATACAAGCTTTTACCTGGATGCGGTTTCAGGACCGGTGCTGGCCGAAGAAATAGCCACGTGCGCGAGTAACGCTGACGTGATACCCATATTGATGATTGGCGGCGCAGGCACTGTAACCGGTTTCAGGGGAGCAGCCTCGGCCGCAAACCGTGATACCTTTATCTCAAACATTCTTTCGGAAATGGACAGCCTCGGATATGACGGACTCGATCTCGACTGGGAGCCGATATCCACAGAAGACGAGAGCGTACTCCTCGCGCTTGCGCAACAACTTCGATCACAGCGGCCGGACATAGTCCTGACCATGCCCGTTGGCTGGATAAACGCCAACGCCCCCGGCGTTTCGGACTTTTATGCGGACGTGGCTCAATATCTCGATCAGATAAACATCATGAGCTATGTGATGGCGGGCGCATGGGGCGGCTGGCAGACGTGGCACTCGTCCGCGCTCAAGGGACACGCAGCCACATATCCCAGCTCGGTATCCAGCAGCGTCGACGCCTATGTCGACGCGGATGTGCCTGCCGCAAAACTGGGAGTGGGTGCCGGTTTCTTCGGCCAGTGCTGGGCCGGCGGCGTTGACGGGCCTGGACAGGATACGGCGGGCGCGTGGATCGCGGCCGTGGACAGCCAGATGAGCTACACCATCATCATGGATGAATACTATGAAGCGGTGTCATTCAATTACGATGCAGACGCCGAAGTGCCCTACCTGGGATATGGGGCCGGACACGGAACACACAACTGCACGTTTATCAGCTACGAGGACGAAGATTCGCTTGCCGCAAAGTGTGACTACATGAAACAGAACGACCTGGGCGGGATAATCATCTGGACGATAAACCAGGGCTACATTCCATCGGCCCCGGCCGGCAGCCGCAACCCGCTTCTGAAGTCAATCTCCGAAACCCTGCATGCCAGGTGATGAACATGCATGCAGACGTCGAATAATCCCCCCGGAGGGCGAAGGGCAGCGGCTTTTTCAGCCAAACTCTGCATTTTGTGTTTTCGGGTTACGATATTCGTAACCTTGATGCAAGCTTTATCGCTAATCCAACCGCACAATATAACGCGATGCAGATCAGGCTTCGAATGGATCGCGGGATTTTATTCCTTTGAACCGCATGAAGTCTCGATCGGCCGTGAGCAGCTCGCTCACGCCGTGCTCAAGCACCAGCGCGGCGATATGGGCGTCGTGGGCAAGGTTGCCTGCCGCGCGCATGGACACAACTGTGCGAATGAAATGCCCGCGATGAGCCGGACCCTCGCCAAGGAGCACGAGTGAGGGCGAATCGAGCAGGGATTCCAGATCATCCAGAACGGCTTCAAGATTGCTGGGTGGATCAAAAACCCTCGGGTGGGTCACAACCCTGATGAATTCATAGATGCAGGGCCACGGAATCGCCCACGGCAGGCTGCCCTGGGCCAGATTTTCAAGCAGTCTGCGGGCCGCGCCATGGTGCGGGGTTTCCTCGCGCCTGGCATACACAAGTATGTTGGTGTCAATCGCGATCACGCGCGGTCGTCCATGAGATCAAACAGGATCCGGCGATCCGCCAGGTCAATCCCGGGTCTGAGCCTGCCGCGTTCGGTCTTCCATGAAAGCCTATAAGCACCGTCTCCCCTGCGACCGGATTTCAGCTGCAGGCGCAACGCGCGCTCAACCAGCTCGCGCAGAGGGATGCCCTCCTCGCGGGCCTTTTTTCGTGCATCACGGTAAAGTTCATCATTGATGTCTATTGTCGTTCTCATACATATAAGCATAATTGACAAGGCATAAATATGTCAAACTATCCTGCAATACGAAAAATCAATAACCAAGGCATATCACAGACAGTAAGCTGTTAATATTATTAGTCTTCGAGGTAGTTGCCACTGAGCGCCCAGTCCAGGAAATCGAGAATATCCTGTGACTGCATGATCAATTCCGCCCTTTCTTCCGGGTCCCTGGGCAGAGGCCGGGGCCATGAATCCAGCTTTATGAGCGCGCCCACAGCCGAACTCAAATCCCGCGTCAGGTAAAGGGACGTCCGGTTAATTCCCGTCCATAGTTTCCGGATGATGTTCTCCATCTCATCGACGTCCGGATGTTTTTCGCTAAGGAGATTTTTAAGCTCAATGCGCTTATCACCGGACAGCTGATTGATGAAACCGTCGAGGTCCTCGCTTTCGTGCGTCCTGCCTTCATCAAGTATCTGCCTGATCCTGTCCAGTAGCTCCAGCACTTCCCCTTCATCCAGGTTGCTGATTAGGAGAACGCCCGCCTGCTGCGCCAGAATTCCCCTGATAAGGAGAAAGAGCCTCTCTCCGGCATGCAGGTCAACTATTCCGGATCCGACGTGTAAATGATGCGAGCCCCGTGGAAGCAGGATATCCACGGAACCGTCCTCGACCCACATTACGTTTCTTTTGCTTATGCCCGTTATGTCCTGCGCAGTCTCCAGTGAATGACGCAGTGCTCCGGGACTCGTTGTGCCGACCTTGTCCGCATCGGCAGGCGCCCTGGAACCGGCCAGTCCGGGAAACACTCCTCCCGCAAGCGAAAATATTCTTAACCAGTCAGTGTCCTTTGAATCCGTGAACTGCCACGACCATTCAGAAGCGGCCTTTCGCGGTCTGGGTTTTCCGGGAACGGGCATATCCCTGATAAAACACGCCAGCGCCCTGTAGGCGTTCGCCGCATTCAGCTCGCCATCTGACCTGTACAGGGCCGCAAGCTCTTCAATTGTGTCGGGGTTTATGGAACCCGCTTTCCTGGATGCCTCGAAAGCGGCTGTTGCAAGCCGTGTTGCATAGGCGGAAGGCATACGCTTGAAACGCCTGCCGAGATCTATCAACACCTCCCTGGAGATGCCCGCATCGGCCGCCCTGCCTATGCATTCGATGGCCCTGTCCGGATCCGGGGCCGGGGTAAGGCTGCAGGCCCGGGCCAGAAGAAGATGCGCCTCCGGATCAACATCCGGACGGCCCGCCGCCTCGGTCAGATGCCTGATCGCATTCTCCTTGTCCCCCTGCTCGAGGTACTGCTCCCCGAGATGAAGTATGAGACCGGGCCTTTCGCTCTCATTCATCATCTCCAGGGAATTTTCCTTGAGAGAGAGCAAGTCCTTTTCGCTTCCCAGCTTCTGTAATGTACTTTCCGCCTCCTCCAGGTTTCCGCTGATTATGTGGGCATGGACGATTCTTTCCGCGGCCTCGGTTGATTCTGCATTTTCATCGAGGGCTTTCTCGTATGCCTTTATCGCGCCTTCAGTATCCTGCATCTGTTTAAGTAGAACGTCGCCCAGCATGAGGGCCGAGGCAAAGCGCGTGGATGAATCACCGGACGATTCAGACCTTCTTTCATAAAGAAATCTGAGTGCCGCATAATCCCCGCGGTCTGTCAGACACTGCTCAAGCTCAACGAAAGCATCTTCGTCATCGATGTCGATCTCGAGCAGGTTGGACAGAGCCTGTTCGTGTTCCCGGTCACGGCCCTGTTTTTTCGTAAGACTTGCAGCCGACTTCCAGTAGGAAATCCTCAGCCCGGGGGAAAGCGCCCCTTCGCCCACGCCCACCCACTGTATGATCTGTGCGTATTCGTCCCCGTCCTTCTCAGGATCCAGCAGCGAAAGCAGCTTCAGGGCCGTTTCGGGCTCAGGCCCTCCCACATTCAGGATTTCCCTGTAAATGCCTGCTGCTTCAGTGCTGTCGCCGCCTTCAGCGGCAATTGCGGCCGCCTTCTTACCGAACTCCACACGCTCTTCGAAATCGATGTCTTCGTAGGAAAACAGTGTTTTAAGAAAGCTGAGCTCATCCTGACGCGCGCCGTAATCCTCCAGTGCAGAGATCAGCTTTCTGAGAACTGTCTCGGGTGGACGCTGACCCCATAATGATGCGGCTTCCTTGAAATCGGCTATGGCTTCCTCGTAACGTTCCAGTCTGTCCGCCCTGACTGCTGCGCGTTCAATCAGAAGTTCGTACCGCGGCTCGCGCGACGTGACATTTTCAAGTGCCTCGGTGATGACGGATTCCAGCTCTACGTACATCTCCTGCTCTTGAAGGAGCGAGATAATCTTCCTCCATTCCTCGAGGTCGGATGGATTCAGCCTGGCCGCTTCCACAAGTTTCTCGAGCCCGCCGGCGTTATCGTTCATGTGCTGCATGAGTATGCGCGCCTGCTCTCTCATCAGTCGCGCCCTGTCACCGTCATCCTTTTTCAGATCGAGAAGATGTTCGATCGTATCAAGTGCCCGGTCCCACTCTCCGGAATCCGCATAAAGCCTTGCGAGCACCTGACACGGCATGGGGTCATCGGGCCATGCCTCGTTCAGTCCACGCCATGCGCTTACGGCTTCATTCTGCATTTTCAGTTCCACGCACGCGGTTGCATAAAGAATGGCCAGGTCATGCTCCCGCTTTGCCGAGGGCAGTGGCCCGTATGAAACAAATCTCACCACGTCCTTCCATCTTCCGGCTGTTCCGGAAATCTTCACCGCAGCGGCCCTTGCCTCTTCGTTTTCCGGATCAATGCCGAGCACTTTCTCGTAACTCATCACAGCCTCTGCCATGCGCCCCTGCTTTTCGAAAAGCCTTGCCAGCCGCATCCTGTCCTTGATTGACCTTTCCGGATCGCCCAAAGATACAAGCGCACTCAGCGCCCTTATCGTGTCAGCCCTGTTTCCCGTCTGATCGGCCGTGGAAAGCGCCCTCCTGGCGCTCGCACGTGCCCTGTCCGCATCCTTTTCCATCCTGGAGGATCTGAGAAACGCCTCATAAGCAAGCACCGGATCCTCCAGGGGACCAGCCGCGATCTCTCCCAGCTCGAAGTACACGGAAGCCCGGTTGATCCTCTCGTCATCCGACTCGACAAGCATTTCCAGAAAATACGCCAGGTGTTCCCAGTCCTTGAGGCTTCGATAAACCTCGACCAGCGACTTGATGACGCCCACGTTGCCGGGTTCAGCATCGAGCACATCAGTGTAATATTCCGCCGCTTCTTTTGGACGGCCGAGACGCCTGAAAAGAACCTCTGCAAGATCCGCCCTGAGCGGCAGTGCATCTTCTTTCGAAAGCCGGGATATCATGGTCGCGAGCCTGGCCGCCTGCTCCTCGTAAGCGCCCGACTGCCCGAGCATCTCGACCAGTTCATACTGAATGAGTATGTTCCCCGGATCCAGTTCAGAAGCCTTTTCGAGAACTTCGGCCGCACCGGCAGGATCATCCAGCCTGCTGCTGTAAATCTTTGCCGAGCGATGCAGGAAACTGGAAGCCGCCCGCTTTTCCTCGCCTGTTCCGCTTCCGAACACGCCCGCGGCCTCGCGCATAAGGAGAATAAAATCATGCCATTTTTCCTGCTTTTCGAGGATCATGGCCAGCTTCTCCACCGCGGCCGGCTCCCTGGACGTCGCCCAAAGGCGTCGCAGAACCTTTTCCTGCCCCGCCATGTCTCCGGCCGCTTCGTATGCCGCGAGAGTCTCATTCAGGAGATCCTGTTTTTCATTCTCGTCACCGGCATCCGAAAGTTTTTCCAGAAGGTCCCCGAGTTCGGTGAACCTTCCCTGTTTTTTCAGCAGTCTCTGCTGAATCGAAAGCGCCCCTGCATCGTCAGGATACCGGGCCATTGCCATTGAAAGATACTTTTCGGCTTCCTCTTCCTGATTCAGCTCGTCAAGGTAAATGCCCGCCAGGGTGAGCATCGCTTCCAGCGGTTGTTTTCCGGTTGCGGATGCCGTATCCGCAAGAAAAAGCCCGCGGGCAAGAGCATCGGCCGCCTCCCTGAAGGAAGCGGTGACTACGAGCGCCTCTCCGAGAACAAAATGAGCCTGTGCATTTTCCGGCGAAGCGCTCACCGCCTGCCTGTAAAAGCTCAATGCACGCTCAGGCCCTTCGATATCTTCCACCGTCTTCCCGATCGCTACAAGGCCCTGTGCCTTCATCTGTGCATCGCCCGCTTTGTCAGATTCACGGACAAGTCTTTCAAGAACATTTCTGGCCTTTGAATGACTGCCCTGTTTCAGCAGACACCGTCCCATGCCCAGCATGGCCCCGCAGTTATGAGGATCTCTTTGAAGCGCTTTTTCAAACTGTTCCATGGCGGCGGCTGCATCCATGTCGAGAAGCGCCTGACCCGCAAGCACGTATGCATTCGTTTTCGCAGCGGCGTCACCGTGGGCAGCCACGAACCCGGGACTTATCTGTCTGATGCCCTGAACGTTTCCCGTTTCCGAATACAGAATCAGAAGCCTTTTCAGAGTGGGAAGATTATCCCTTCTGACAGAGAGAACGGCCTCATAATGACGGGCGGCGCCTTCGGGATCATGCTTTTCGAGAATACTTCCGGCAAGGTGGTGAGCGGCAGAGCGTTCAAGCGGATGGCTTGAATCTATCAGGGATTCAACCGCCGACAGCGCCTGCATATCATCACCTTTTAAAAGCGCGGCCGCCAGACGTACAGGTTCCATGACGCGTGATGCTGACCATGTCTGCTGCTCCTTCTCAATCAGCGCCCACAATGCCTCGGTAGAAAGCGGGTCGGTGCTGTCTATCCATCCAATCCTCATCGAAAGCAGATCGTTCTCGGAATGCCTCTCCAGTGCCGACAGGTAATACGCCCTTGCGTCTTCGATCCTGCCTTCTGCAAGCAGAATGTCTCCCGCCCTGGCCGCATCGAGCTTTTCCCTGTATCTTCTGCGATCTTCCAGTCTCTGCGTATCCACGTAAACTGCATCATCCTGCGATCCATAACCCTCCCTCTGGAAAAGAATATGGGCACGCTGCGACTCAAGGCTGAACCCCTTAAGACGAACGCTTTCGTACTCCGGAAGCCGCCAGCCGCGAGGAACAAGAAGACTGACCAGGGCATTCTTCAGGATCGAATCGAACACGAGGCTCAGACCGGAGATGTTCATGAAGTCGCCTGCAATAATCCCTGCAAGCTGCGCAGCCATGACGGGCGCCGGAATCCTCGCCGGAGCGTACACCCTGAAATCGCACATATGAAGCACGGGCAGAGGAGCGTCATCATCCGGAACAAGCCTGAAAGAAACGGGAACGGCCGGCTTTGTACCACCGCCCGCAGAATAGACTACGGCAGAATCGTTGTCGCACGAAATCCTTAATTCGTCAGTGAATCCCTCCCTCAGGAGCCTTTGTCTGAGGGCGGATTCGAGCTCGAAGACATCGACCGTGACAAGCATCTCGGCCAGCGCCAGCCGCTGATGCCTGACATGCTGCATTCCGGATGAGAAATCAAAGCGGGTTTCCATGCGGGGTATTTCCATGTCCAGGTGTTCGCAGACAACGCCCGGCGCAAGAGTCTGCCCGGAAAGCCTGAGTATTCCCCTGCCCTGACTCAGCCTTACGCTGAATCCCTGCGACTCGGGAGTCCCGGGATCATCAGATCCCGGCGGTGGGCCTCCCGGGTCGCCCGCATTCTGAACCGGCTCGTTTACGCGCCGAATCCGTGGCATCAGTTCAGGCTCCTTCAATAAACAGGATTCCTAATTTACCACCAAGTTTCAACCTTGGCGAGATTGTGTGGAAATTGATTTTTCAACCACTGCCTGAAAGGCCGTCGAGCATTTCGACAAGGACCGCCTGACTCGTAACCCGGCCCAGGTTTCTTCTGAACTCAGCAGCCCCTGGAACACCCCTGACCAGCCAGGACGCGTACTTGCGTATCTCAAGGCATGCCCGTTTCTCACCAGCCCATTCGATATAGTAATCGAACATCTTTCTTACCGTGCTGATCCTTTCCGGGTCCGTTACCTTCTGCATCCGCGAACCGCCGGGGCTGAGTGCGCTTTGAACCGCGGAAAATATCCAGGGATTCGTCATGGCGCCCTGTCCTATCATGATCATGTCGCATCCGGTTTCGCTCAGCATGCGGCCTGCGTCTTCCAGCTCACGGATGCCTCCGTTTCCCACGACCGGAACGCTCACGCTCTGTTTCACACTCTTAATAACCTCAAGATCCACGGGACCTGAATGAACCTGATCCCTGTACCTGCCGTGAATGAACACGGCAGATGCGCCTTCCCGTTCTGCGATGCGGGCGGCTTCGGGCGCGGTTGCATCACCCTTTTTCCACCCTGCTCTCAATTTCACGGTAACGGGCACGTCAACGGCCCTGACAACGGCCCTTACAGAGGCCGCAATCCTGTCAGGGTCTTTTGCAAAGGCGGCGCCTCCGCCCGTCTTTATAACCTTTCTCGAAGGGCAGCCGAAGTTGAGATCAACAATGTCGGCGCCCATTTCAACGATTACGCCCGCGGCCCCGGCAAACTGTTCAGGGCTCCTGGCCAGTATCTGGCCTGCGAGTATTCTTTCTCCCGGCGCCTTTTCGATTCGCTCCCTGTGGCGCACCGCGCTTCTCAGAAGAGCATCGGCGCTGATCATTTCAGTAACCGTGAGAGCTGCTCCGAGCTCAATGCACAGGCGCCTGAACGGCACGCAGGTGACTCCCGCCATCGGCGCAAGCACGGCTCCCCGGGGTATTTCGATATTCCCTATGCGCATAAAAAAAGCATCCTGATATCAGAAATCAACGGGGTCATGAAACAAGGCTACGGTTTTTTTCAGTCGTCGTAAAGCTCAAGGGCCGCCCTGAGCGCCGTCCCCGGAAGTTCCATTTTTTTCGGCCGGTTTTCCCTGCTGTTGTTGATTTATTTTCGAAAGGATGTCCAGAAGTCTTTCAGCCTCTTCGGCCTGTGCCCCCCGCAGAAAAGGAACTGCGGTTTCAAGATGTACGCGTGCTTCCTTCCATTGTTTCCTGGACATCAGGCTGCATCCCCTGACGTAGTTCATTTCCCCTTCGCCAGGTATCGTGTTTACCATGTCCTGCTCCCGCCCCTGAAAAAGGGACAGAAGGCGGAGGTTGCTCTTAAGGCTTTGATTGTAGCCCATGACATTGCCCCTGGGCGTGGCATATTCGAGATAGAGGTCGTCATCCGTGGAAATAACCCTGTCCGGATGTATTTGCAGCTTGTCCAGCATGAAATGAAGATACTTCTGTATTCCGATCTCTCCGATCAGCTCCTCTCCGAGGAGACAGAGAAAATTTGAGAAGGGAGAAATGCCTCTTAAAAACTCGTAATCGTCACGGTTTTGATATGAATTAATCCTGGCGTAGGGAATGCCAAGAGGCTGCCCGGAGGCCACCAGGACGCCCTGTGTCCCGCCGTAGAACAGCCTCACGTGCGGAAAAACGCTCCTCAGCGTCCCGATAATGGACAGGACATCCATCTGGGAGATATGGTGCAGCTGGATCCATTGCTGGAAGACGCCATGTTCAGTCAGATTCCTGCGGGCCAGCTCATAAAACTCCCTGCTGTAGAGCGATGCGGCTCCGGAAAACCAGATGCTGGATATTTCCATCGTAATCAGATCGTAAGGCGTTTTGTTGAGAAGCAGGTAGTTCCGGCCGTCGGTGACATGGAGATGCGAACGGGGATGATCCAGCACGCCTCCGTTCTGCTTCGTGAAATACTTTTTCGTCGCCTTTACGATCCCGGGTGATATCTCCACGATGTCCACCCTGCCGAAACCCATCTCCAGGGGAACGCGCGCGCTGGCGCCCGTTCCCAGTCCGATGACGAGCGATCTCTGGAGTCTGGGCAGAAAGAGACACGGGTAGAGGGCAAACCTGTACTGGGCCCGTATCTCAACAGTGTTGTCTCCCTGGAATTTACCGTTCGTCCAGAGCGTAAGTTTTTCTTTATTCGAATACCGGTCTTTTTCTATCGTCACTGTGGTAAAACCGCCGTCCTTCTCCTCCCAGTGGTCGATCACTCTGCCCCAGTGCTGCGCCTCGAAATATACATTTGTGCCAAGCGAGAGACTTGTGAGGTCCCACCTCGGCATGAAAAAGAGAAGGAGCAGCGTAAAAGCAGTTCCGGCCACGGCAGCTGGCAGGCGGTACCTGGAAAGGGACCGTGAAAGGACAGAAAGACCGACAAGGAGGGATATCACGGCCAGTATCCTGGTGGATTGAAAGGAGCCTGCAAAGGGAATGAGAATAAAACCCGTCACAAGTGTCCCCATGATATTACCCGTAGTGTTGTAGAAGCTTATCCTGCCCAGCCGTGATCCGAGGGATTTCATGTTCTGGGAAAAAAGCGCAGCCATCACGGAGAAGGCGAAGCCGATGGTGATGGTGGGAAACACCAGCATTCCAAAGCTGATGATGAACCGGACGAATTCTCGACTGGCAAAGGTGGGAGCGCTGATTTTCAACGTGCCTAGAAAAGGAGGTATTCTGTCCCACAGGGCCAGCTGTAAAAGGAGAAGGACCGCCAGCGCGGTCTGAAGATAAAATACAAGAGTCAGGCTGTCCTTCAGGCGCATATTCAGGCGGCCGGCCATGTGGCCCCCGATGGAGAGTCCGGCCAGGACCGTGAACAGCATGATACCGAAGGCATAGACGCTGTTCCCGATAATCATGGCCAGGATATGGGTCCAGAGAACCTCGGCCCCGAAGGACACGAACCCGAGCAGGAAAACGGCGACGGCAAGATGGTGGTTCATCCGTATTCGTGATCCGGCATGCCACGCGGGAACCGCTTCTTCAGTGGATTCGTTTTCATGGATGTCCGTTGAGGCGGGTTTCTTTCGGGCCAGGTGAAATGCTGCCAGGCACACGGCGAAGTTGATCGCCACGGCCGTGTACAGAGTGAGGGAAAGCCCGAGGCTCGGAATGAAGAGGTAGGTGGCGACAAAGGTCCCGGCGGCCGCTCCGATGATGTTGGTTGAATACAGCCTGGGGATGCTCTGTTGAATCTCGGACCTGGTCTGGGTGACGTATCTTGTTACCAGGGGCAGTGTGGCGCCCATGGCGAGGGTGGGAAGCAGAATGAAGGCGGCTGACAGCGCCATGCGCAGCGCGGACAGAGAGACAAGGCCGAGCTGCGTGTTCTGCCCGATATGCACATAGACATCCTGTATCATGCCGAAGAGCAGAGGGGAAAGGCTGCACACAGCGCCGACGATGAATTCCAGGTACCCGTATGTCCTGACGGGGGAAAAAACGCGATCCGCCAGCTTTCCGCCCAGGAGATGCCCCAGAGCCAGCCCCATCATGTAGGAAGCAAGAACCGTTGTCACGGCAAGGGCGGTTGAACCGAAGATCAATGAGAGTTTCTTCATGAAGAACATTTCATATACAAGCGCGGTAAAGCCGGAGAGAAAGAAAATACTGTAGATTATTAAGGGTATCCTGAGCGTTGTTACTTTCGCTTTTTCACGGCAAAGGTGCAGCCACGGGAGCGGTTTCCTGCCGGACAGGAAAGTTTCCGTCAGCGAGTATACCAAAATGATATAAGGGACCGCCGCCAGGAGATCGATGACGTAATGGAAGCGGAGGAGCAGCGTGGATGCGACAATTGCCGCACATGGGATGAAAAAGTATGCAAAGACCCTTCTTTCGTATTTCCAGGCATAGATGAGAACCAGGCAGATCCACGAGGTATGCAGTGAGGGAAAGCAGTTTCGAAGCGCAATGGAAAACTGTGTCAGGCCTCGGACTTGTTCGTAGTAGACGGGTCCAATTGCCGGAACAAACAGGTAGAAAATCCATCCCCCGAAACCGCATAGCAGAAAAGAAAAATTCACCTTGCGAAGCAGATGAGTTTTCCCCTTGATGAACAGGACACCTCCGAGAACGATGGGCATCAGTATGAAGAAGTCATAAAAAAACGACAGCCAGCCGGCAAGGATATCTATTTCCCCGAATGTTCTGAAGAAGCTGTCAGGATAGCTGCCCCACATGGCGATATCGATCTGTTTCAGCTGGCCGTCGAGGGTAAAGGGCGTGAAGAGGGTGATGACTTCGAGGCCGGTGAAGCTCAGCGGGATAAAAACCAAGTATATCCAGAAGCTTTTAAAAAACAGCCATAAATCCTCTGCTGTCCGCCGCGCGGGACAGCGACGCGCAGCCATACCCCAGAGGACGACGAGCATGGACAAAGCAAACTGGCAGACGATAAATATGATCGAGATCCTGCGGTACTCGAAACGGCTTACCAGCAGCACGAGAAGCGCCATGGCAATGATATACGTCAGGGGATTCGAAAGCCTTTTCAGGAACGTGGCCAGGTAGCCGTACTTTCTGCATGTCCACAGGGCGAATATCGCTGAAAACGTGGAGGTTACAACGCACAGGTATTCAATGATGAGCCATAATGACTTCGACCTGCGGGGTTCGGGAAGAATACCGAATATCCATATCAGCAGGACAAGGGGAAACAGGAACAGAAGGACCTTTTCCTCTGCTTTCAGGCGCGTCATGAGAGACAGTCGAAGCTCCTTATTACGCGGGGTAGGGTAGCATAAGGCCCGGCGGGCTTCAATTTGAGCATGGAGCCGGTGCTCAGCATCTGAGCGGTGTCAGACACTTTTCAGGCGCGGTGTCAGACACCCTTTTGATCCCCCTCAGGCGGCAGGATGAACTTACCGATATAGTCCATGATGGTCCTGAATACCTCGTCCGCCTCCATGTCCTGCATCATCTCGTGTCCGGAACGCTCGAACCAGTGAATCTCCCTGTGTTCCGAGGAAATACGCTCGTAGATGATGTTCGCGGCCACCGGGGCAACTATCTGATCCTTCCTGCTCTGCAGCACGCACACGGGCACTTTCACCTCTTCAAGGCGTGATTCTATCTCCCGGCTGTACCTGTACAGGGACGCGAATGCGTCAGTTGCAAAACGGGGATAATTCTCGCAGTTCTCCTTCAGATCAGGATCGTTGAACGACTCCGGGCTCGGCCAGCTCTTGAACACCTTTGCCATCAGGGGCGTCAGCCGGGACATGGGATCCTTGAAGCGCAGGGCCGCGGCCACGCTCACGACCGCTGCAATGCGCTCCGGCTTTTTCATTGCAAGATCCAGCGCCACCAGGCCGCCCATGGAGAGCCCCACAACGATAACGGCATCGACTTCACCTGAGAGATCCTCAAATGCCTCCCTGGCGTCCTCAAACCAGTCCTCTGACGTCACACCGCGCAGATCCTCCCATGAGGAACCGTGTCCGCGCAGCACGGGCATGCGGTAGGGAATTCCCGCCTTTTCGAGATGGGGAACAAGGCCGTCCACCGCCCTCAGTGCCGACGTGAACCCGTGGAGCAGGAGCACGCCGACTCTGCCGTACCCGGGCAAAGGATCAATGGGAACCTTGATCGGAATGTAGTTGCGCTCGTGATCGACCAGTTCGCTTATCTTCTTCATCAGGCGTTTTGTCTCACGGGTGAGCAGGTCCCTGTCCAGCTGCCCGTCAGCCGGGGGATCAAAGGTCAGTGGAGGGCCGAAGCGCACGGAAATGGAACCCCTGCGCGGCGGCTCAATGAGTTCAAGACGCGGATATATCTCCGGCGGCAGCACCGCACCCGTACCCGAGAGTCCGACCGGGATCACGGGAACGCCCGCGGCCATGGCCAGCCTGACAACGCCCGTCTTGCCCGGAAGCATTCCGGTATCCGCCTCCACCGCATGGCGCGGAATATCCTCTTCACCCGGGATCGTACCCTCCGGGAAAATGCAGATCACGCGTCCTGACTGCAGCGACTTCACGGCGGCTTCGAGTCCCTCGGGATCGCCTCCGCGGATTATGGTGGGCGAATCGGTCAGTCGTATCAGGTGGCGGACCACGGGCCAGCTTTCGAGCTCGCTTTTCGCCAGAAAACGAAGCCGGCGGGGTGAAGCAGCACCCAGCACCTGCACATCGTCCCAGCTCTGGTGGTTGGAGGCCAGGATGAAGCCTCCTTCTTCGGGCACATTTACCTCGCCCTCCACCTTCAAATCGTTCTGTGTTTCAAAAAGCTTCCTGAGCACGACCTTGAGCCTGTCGTAGACGGGGTCGCTTACCTCGTCCAGCTTGCCGAATCGAATCAGCTCGTTCACTGCCAGTCCGACAGTGGCATCAACCGGTTTAAGGGCGGTATTTGTCAGTTTCTGTCTATCCATATCAATTCTCCCTGACGGATAGATATACGTTTCAGAAGCCCGAGACAACATGCAAATATACCCACCACTAATTGCTGAGCCGTTCAGGTTCATGCCCGTGCTCCGGCTCAAGCGGTTAACGGATTTCTTATTCTTTCCGGTTTCGTTCCTCGAGCGTGGCAATCAGAACGGGCAGCATGGCCCGATCCTTTGCGCGGCCGCTTCGCTGCTTGATCTCTATGAGTTTCGGCAGGCTCAGAACATGAATCTGCACAGTGCCGTCGGTGACCAGCTCGGTATCACAGAACAGGGCTTCATAATCTTCGCCGTGTTCAAGCTCGCAAAGCACATCCAGGGGCCCCAGTTTTGTTTCAAGGGTAAGGTGGCCCGTACCTGAAAGCATCTCGGATGTCGGCCTGAGCCGCCTGTTCTGAGGATCAGGACGGAAAACCCCGTCAACGCTTTTCAGCACGGTCATGAGAGCGCGGATGTTTTCAGGCGTCCTGCGATGCACGATGTCGAGGTCGCGCGTAAGCACGGGTGAACCCTGCAGCACGCCGGCCACACCGCCTACGACGATGAATTCCACTTCTGCATCGCACAAAACAGAGATCAGATGATCTGTTGAATCACTTTTCGACACGGTAAAACCGGGACAGGTACTCTGCATCGAGGCAGGCCGAACGTACGCGCTCGAGCGGCGGCATCTTCATGCACATCCGGATCAGGGATCTGTCCACTTCCCCGGCAGCCAGCATGACATCGGGATCGCTCTGTGCGATTTGAGCAAGAAGCTCGCGCTCATCAATCCGGCCCGTGTTTTTTCTCTTCATTGAACAAATAATAAGCCGGCGTCTGTCAGTGATCAAGAAAGCCCTTTTTTCATTCATCCAAGAAGGAGCTCGTGCAGGGCTTTTACCGACGGTTCGATCTCGGCGTTGTCCACGAGAAAGGCCACGTTGATCTCGGAACCCGACTGCGAAGCCATTCTCGCCTTGATGCCGTGCGAGGCCACCGCGCTGAAAATGCCGCTTATCACGCCCGCCTTTCCTTTGAGTTCCTCGCCCACCACGCAGGTGATGGCTTTTTCCCGCTCGACCTCCACATGCCCGAGGCAGGAAAGCTCCCTCAGGGGAGCCTCAAGCTCTTTTTCGGAATACGCCCTGTCCGTGATCATGGACACGGTCGCTTCCGACGTTGTTGCCATGTGAATGCCCACGCTGTGCCGGCTGAGCAGGTTGAATGCATCGGACAGAAGCCGCACGGCCGACGCCAGCCTGGGCCATGACAGATTTATTAGACACACGTTTTCCCTGTAAACAACGGCCTTTGCGATGCTTTCGCTTATTACGGGCTCTTTTACGATTTTTGTGCCGGCATTTTCCGGATTCAGCGTGTTCATAACGCGCACGGGTATGTTTTTCTCAATTGCAGGCACAAGCGTGTTCGGATGAAGAACTTTTGCACCGTAGTATGCAAGCTCGCCCGCCTCGGCAAAGGACAGCACGGGAAGGTTCCGCGCCCCGGAGCATATGGACGGATCACAGCTCATGACGCCGTCCACGTCGCTCCATATCTGTACTTCGTCGGCATCCACTGCAGCGCCGATGATGGATGCGGAAAAATCACTCCCGCTTCTTCCAAGCGTGGTGATAGTGCCTTCGGCATCCCTGCCTAAAAACCCCGTTACCACGGGAACGAGCTTCAGCTTTTCTATTTCCTTTCTGATCGTCTCCCCGCATCCTTCGAGAGGCACTGCGCCTCCGTGTTCGGGCGTGGTCACAAGCCCGAGGTCCCATGCATTGACCTGAACCGCGGCCGCCCCTTCTGCCGAAAGGGCCTGTGAGAATATCAACGACGAAAGCCGCTCGCCGAATGACATGACACTGTCCATCGTGCGCGGCGTAAGCTCCCTTATGATGCTTATGCCGTGCAGCAGCATCTGAAGCCTGTACAGCAGGTTTTCGATTATGCTGCGGTCGAGGCTTAAGTCTTCTGCAATGCCCAGGTGAAATTCCTCTATCTCCTCCATGTGCACGCCGCCCTCGAGAGCGCCTTTCGCGGCCGAGACTAGGCGGTCCGTGGTCTTTCCAAGGGCCGAGACCACGACCACGGGTTCTTTTTCAACCTGCTCAAGCACGATTCGCGCGCAGCGCGTGATCCTGTCCGCAGTACAAAGCGAGCTTCCACCGAACTTTATCACTATCATTTTTTCCTCCCTTCCGGAGACGCGGAAGGTCTCAGCGGTCTCTCCGGCGCGCGCTCCTTCAGAAGACGCATTTCCCTTTCGGATCCCGCACCCGGGAGCTTCGCCACCGGCCGGGCAACTTCGAAATCGCCGCCCTGAATCCACTGTTTCAGTATGCCCGCGATCTCCCTCGCCTTTGCATAGCTGGAAAGCGAAGCCGTGCGCACCCTGCGTCCCTTTATCTCTATGGAGCCCGACTTCAGCTCCCCATATGAAACCAGACCCAGGTTCCGGCCCGCGTTATTGGCGTAGTCCTTTGAATAATCCACCACGGGTGCAAATATGTCCCTGTCCCGTACCGAAGTGAAACGGGCCATCTCCTCGTCCAGGACGGGAATGGGTACGCCGATGCCGACGGCAAGGGAGACGCCGTAACCCGTGATGCTCACGCCCCGTAAATAGTCCGCACTCATGCCCTTCATGTCTCCCGTTACTGCAAGAGTGCCCGCTCCGCCCGTGGGCACCCCGCCCTGCGTACGCTCTTCGTCCGGCGAATGCTGAGTGCCCCACAGGTAGACGTGGCCCACGCCTCCGCCCAGGAATATGCGCGTGCCTATGCCGATGGTCCTGTAATAAGGATCGTTCAAGAGCGGCGATAGCTGTCCCGCGCTCGAGTAAGTGGCGTTCGTCATGCGCGGCCTCAGCACGCCCATGTACGTGTAGACCGGGCGGCTGGACTGAGCATTAACGCCCACGTTGTAGTTCTGGTAGGCATTTCGCGGATTCAGAAGGCAGGCGTCGTTGAGATCCCTTATGTTTATGAGCGTCTGAAGCTTTTTGCGGGGATAGCAGTCGGTCCCGTATGCCTCGGCCTCGAGCAGCACGTCCCTGCCGCGCACGAGGTCTTCTATCACGTGACCCCCGCCGTAGGGAAATTCCCCCGGAAACACGCTGTTTGCCGGGTCGCCGGCCGGAATCTCGGCAGCGCCGATGTAAAGGTCCACGGCCGCAATGCCCGCGTAAGCGCTTACGCCGTTGAGCCATGCGCGCTGAATCTTCATTCTTGGCGTGGTGTGACCCACGTTCAGCACCGCACCGCTCGAGCACATGGGTCCGAACGTGCCCGTTGTAACCACGTCCACTTTCCGGGCAGCAGCCTTTGCCCCGCTGTCGCCCACGATTTCAATCATCTCTTCCGCAGTGACAACGACGGCCTTCTTTTTTCGTATTTTTTCATTTATTTCTTCGTATGTTTTCGTCATCACAGTTCTCCCGTTCTTTTAAGATGATCGGCGATTGATTCGACGGCCCCGTAGGAGCAGGCGGGTATGCACAGCTCGCACGCAATGCATTTATCGTGTTCGAAAACGACCTTCCGGGTTTCGTCTTCCACATGAAAAGCACCGGACGGGCACTGGCCCGCGCAAGCGCCGCAGTGAACGCAGGCGTCCTCGTCCCATACAAGATTCCTTGCAGGCAGGATCACGCGCACCCTGTTCTTTTTCAGATAATCAAATGCACTGTCCACGGCACTGCGGCTGCCGCTGAAGATAGCGAACATGTGGCCGTCCTGCTCGGGCGTAATCCTCGCCTGCAGTATGTTAACCTCGACTTCGCAGTCCCTGATCACGTGCGAGATCAGGGGCTTGTCGGCCCTGTCTGCCGGAAACCTGAATATTGCACCTGTCTGTATCATTTTCTTCCTCCTTTCACTCTCTGCCGCACTCACACGAGTTCGACATCGCCCCATATGCCGAGGCGGTCGCCGCAGCAGGCCACGAGGCCCCTGAGCGCGCCGTTCTCCTTTGCCCCGTCCACTTCCACCGGCACGTCAGCGGGTTTTGAAATCCTGTTTGCGATTGCGGTTGCGGCTGCGTCCGCAAAGGCCGCATCGTCCGCAATGGCGACTACAGCGTCCGCCTTTCCAAAGGATATCGAAGGGCCCACGCGTCCGCTCGAAGTGCACACGCCAAGGCCCCCACGCGCGTCCACCTCGAAGCTCACCCTGTCTTTGAACGGAGAATCCTCGCCGGCATAAAGGGCAAAGCGGACTTTTCTAGGCGCCTTGAGAAAAACGTCCCCGCCGTTTTCCACGATCACGGTTGAGGATTCTTCGAGGAGACTTTCTCCCACGTACTGCGAAACCGCTCCCGCGACTGCGGCCATGGGGCCCACGTTCCAGCACCTTCCGGCATGCCCCATCCGCCTGACTATTCCGGCCGCATCTTCATCCACATCCACGGGCTTCATTGAAGCGCCGAATTCACGGTTGATTTCGATGTAGTTCTCAATCTGCGCCCGCGCGTCACAAAGAGCGTGGTGTGCGCTGTGTTCGAGATCCCCTTCGCACAGAATAAGAAGATCGCTCTGCTCGACCTTTACCTCGAAGCGCGAAAGTGAACGAGCGCCTACCCATTGCCTGTAAAATCTCTCAACATACATGACGGCTCCTTTCGAAAAAGCCTGCGTGTTCTGTTTTTTAAGTGATTTAAAATAAAAAAGCCCCGGACGGGGCTGCGGAACGGATTACTGGAAGTAAGAGGTCAGCAAAAGCTCCGAGTCCCCTTGTGGGGCCCGGGCATTATCATGAGACTGGTCTTTCTTCCGTAAGTGTTCATACCCCGTGAATATCCACATAAATCGCAATCTGGCAAGAAAATTATTGCGCCCTGCATGGGTATGAAAAGGTGTCTGGCACCACATTAATAGTATTTTATGGATAATAACTCCATATATTAATATTATTTTATTGACATCTAATCCATATATTACTAGTTTTTACCTGAAATGAGATATCTGAGACGTTTTTATGATAATCTGCAAGCTCTGCTGAAACCCGGGCGTGTTCTGCTTCTGTACGGTGCAAGACAGGTTGGAAAGACCACGCTGGTCGAACGTTTTCTTAAAGACTGCCCATGGAAATACAGGCTGGATTCGGGTGACAACATCAGGCTCAGGGACATCTTTTCATCTCAGAATTTCGATAGAATTCTGGAATACGTCGAGGGATATGCACTCATCGTAATTGATGAAGCCCAGAACATCCCGGACATAGGAACCGCCCTGAAGATCATTGTTGACCAGGCCCCCGGAACAAGGGTCATTGCCACGGGTTCTTCATCCTTTGACATATCGCAGAAAGTGGGCGAACCGCTTACAGGAAGAAAGCATACTCTGATCCTGTATCCTGTTTCCCAGCTGGAGCTTTCAAACATGTTCAACCGGAACGAGCTGAAGGAAAAGCTGGAAGACTACCTTGTTTTCGGATCATATCCCCGGGTGCTTCTGGCAGAATCCCGAAGGGAAAAAATCCGCATACTCAGAGAACTTGCCGATTCGTATCTGTTGAAGGATCTCCTTGCATACGAGCGCCTGCGATCTCCCCGTGTACTTTTAAAGCTCTTAAAACTCATTGCATTGCAGGTCGGCAGCGAAGTCTCCCTTAACGAGCTTGCACAGAACCTGGGTGTGGATGTCCGTACAGTTGACAGGTACCTTGACCTCCTGGAAAAGAGTTTCGTCATTATCCGCATCGGCGGGTTCAGCGGAAATCTGCGAAAGGAAATCACTTCCAAATCAAAGTATTTTTTTCTTGATAACGGAATACGAAATGCGATCGTCTCGCAGTTCAACCATCTGGAGGACAGAGACGATACCGGAAGCCTGTTTGAGAACTTCATTGTTTCAGAGCGCCTGAAAAAACTCTCTTTCGAGGAATTCTACGGCAATACATATTTCTGGCGCACTTATGACGGACAGGAAATAGACTGGGTTGAAGAGATCGAGTCCAGCCTGACGGGCTATGAGATCAAATGGTCTCCCGGCAAACGGCCACGTCCTCCCCTTGCATGGAAAAGAGCGTATCCCGACGCTGAATTCAGGGTGGTAAACAGGGATACATACCTGGATTTCGTTGCATCCTGACGGCGTCAGGCTTTAACTATCAATCCTTTTTTATCTCGACTTCCGCGGAATAGGCGCCAAAGAAAATTTTCATTTTGCCCGTGTTCATAAAGTTCGTCCTTTTATTTACCGTGTCCATCTGAAGCCAGTTTTCAGCCCCTTCAATCATGCCGTTCATATCCCTTGCCCGGACATAGGCGCTGTCAGCAACCGTTCCATCCATAAGAACCTCAACAACACTGGCTTCGCATAAAAGATCCCCGCCGCAGTCAGAGGCGAAATCTACGACTCCGGTATCAAAAAGACTTTCAGGAATTGTAACCTGCAACTGCCATTGCGATGTATTAGAGCTGGCGACATACAAGATTGCCGCCAGGACACCATGCTCTTCATCGTCAAAACGCCAGATTATTGACGTCGTAAACTCAATATCGATACTGCCTACGGACAGATGAACGGGATTATCAGGCGAGTCAAAATAGTGTCCTTCCCATTTTGCCGCCCAATCAGATTCAAGATATGCAGTATCAAGGCACACGCCTTCATCATTGCCATCCATTCGCGGCACACATGAAGTCCCTTCGGCATGCCCTGCGTCAAAATCGCAGGACGCGTAGCAATAGCTTGTGACTTCCGCTTCCTCGCCCATTAATCCAGGGCAGACGAGCCACTGTCCGTGCGGGCAGTCACCGTCCACCTCACATTCCGAAATGCCCCCCGAGCCGCCGACGCAGCTCTTTATGACATCGGGTCCGGAATCAGTCCCTGAATCCGCATCGGCATCAGCATCGGCATCCGAATCGGTGTCGGTGTCGGTGTCGGTGTCACCGTCAGCGTCGCCCGAAGCATCAATTCCTGCATCCATTTCCGGCTTTATGCCCGAATCCGGATCCGAGGCCTTTTCCTCACTGCAGGAAAAGGCAGCAAGAACAAGCGGTAATGCGATAAATTGAATGCGCCTCATGCAGCCTCCGGTGGTCATAGAATAATTATACATGAAACGGTGTCCGGCACCGAAGGAAGAAATATCCTCAGCATCAGTCCCCTATAACGGTGTCTGGCACCACAAACATGGTTAAATACCTTGCAAATTGATGATGCCATCACTAAAATACAAGGTAAACATGTATGTAAATCGCCTTATTACTGAACGTCTGAACAGCCTCATTGGGACTTTTCCCGTTGTCGTCATATCCGGAGCCCGCCAGGTGGGCAAAAGCACCCTGATCCAGAACGCTTTTCCGGAAGGGACTGACTACGTGGTTTTCGACCCCGTTACTGATATCGAAAATGCACGCCAGGATCCTGATCTGTTTCTTGATAATCATCCGTCAAGACCGCTCCTGCTTGATGAAATCCAGTACGTTCCGGAACTTGTTGCAGCACTGAAGCGACGCATAGACAGGAATCGTTTCCCTGGCCAGTTTATTCTTACAGGATCGCGACAATGGCAGGTAATGAAGTCCATGGCTGAAAGTCTTGCAGGCAGAGCCGTTTTTCTGGATCTCGAAGGTTTCTGTATCGCCGAGAGCGTTGACAGCGCCGGCATGGGCGGATGGCTGGGCGCCTGGCTGGAGAATCCCCTGGATTTTGCAGGAATGGATCATGAAGTCTTCGAGACCGGCAGAACACTTTTTGAAATGCTCTGGCGCGGATGGCTCCCGCAGGCAGTGCTTATGCCTCTGGAATCCATCGCGGATTTTCACGAATCATATTTGAGAACATATGTGGAAAGAGATGTGCGGCTTCTCGGGGATGTTTTCGACTGGCAGTCATTCGGGCGTTTTGTCCGCCTTGCATCAGCTCTCACAGGCCAGGAAGTCAACTACAGTCAGCTCGGAAGAGACATCGGCGTATCTCCACAGACATCAAGGCGATGGCTCGATATCCTCATAGCAACTTTTCAGTGGTTCGAGGTTCCGGCGTACTCAGGGAACACGGTCAAGCGCATAAGCAGCAAACCCAAAGGATACTTTGCGGACAGTGGTTTTGCATGTTCACTGCAGCATGTGTCATCGCCCGGAGCGCTGGGAGGACATCCGATGCTGGGTGCCCTGTTTGAAACATGCGTAGCAGCCGAAATAAGAAAACTGAGCGCCGGCATTTCGCCCAAGCCCGCGATCTGGCACTGGCGCTCACGCGGCGGGGCCGAAGTTGATCTTGTACTTGAGAGGGACAACAGATTTTTCCCTGTGGAAATCAAGGTAAAAACCCGGCTGTCCAGGCATGATACAAAAGGAATCTCGGCTTTCAGAAAAACCTACCCCGACCTCAATATTGCGCCCGGCCTCGTTCTGGCCCCCACGGAAAGAATGCTTAAAATTTCGGACCAGGACTATGCAATGCCATGGAATGTCTCGGTGTCCGGCACCGTCTGAAAACCGTCTGAAAAGCCTGAGTGCCCATTTGCGGCGCACTTTAAAAACGTCCATGTTTATTGAATTATGAAATTATCAGCAAAAAGGGCTTTTTGGTATGAACTTCATACTATTTGGGCTGTTTTACTGATAATTTCGTAGCAAAATGCTCATTTAAGTATGAATTTATCAGCTGGAAATATTTTAGTTGCTACCGTAGCAACTGTAGCAACAGACATCTGAAACGGGTTCAATTTTTTTTTATTTCAATAAGTTATGTCTGTCTTAAAAACTGCCCGTTTAAAATCATTTTTTTTCATGGAGGGTGCCGGACACCCTGTTCTTGGTGCCGGACACTCTTTTTAGGTGGCAAAAGCCGGGCGCCCTTGCCCATAAAGTCCGAATAATGTACACGTTAATGGCCATGAGGACCGCATTTATTACAGCGACCGTTTTTGCAGCATTTCTGATTCTGTCCTGCTCGCCAGAGCCGGGCACGCCCGAGTACGTAGTCGCAAAGATCAGGACAGGCGAAAAACCCGAAAAAAAGGAATTCGAGCTACTTGGCACAGAGCAGGTGCCCGCACTTCTGCAGGCGGTTGAGGACAACGCCCTCGGCGTGCCGGCCAGGACAGCGGCCCTGGACGTGCTTCTGGCCCTTGAATGGCCCGATCGCGAAAAGGAACTCAGAAAGCTTTTGTCCCACAATGACCCCCAGGTTCGAATCCGGGTTTCAAACCACTTCAGGTCCAATGCGAATCCCGAAAGTGCCGACAAGCTTCTGAATGCACTTAAAAATGAAAAGCTCGAACTGGTTCAGGGCCATCTTGCGCGCGCACTTCAGCGCATAGGCATGAAGCCGAACCCGAGTGCGAAAATAAAGGACGAGCTGATCAAGATGGCGTCATCAGGCAGCACGAATTTACGGCAGGCGGCGGCAACCGCACTCGGAGGCTGGATGGGAAAGGATGTGTCAGAGCTTCTCGAAAAGATCGCCCTGAAGGACATAGCAGCAGGAGTACGACATGAGGCTGCAAGGAGCCTCGTGATGCCGTCCGTCCGCTACCTGGATGATCTCATTCCGCGCCTCGGGAAAATCCTGGACGAGGGAAAAGGGGAAGTGAAGATGTGGGCCGTGGTCGGGATCCTGCAGGCCACGCGAAAGGAGAGGGGGCCTTTCAACAAGCCGTGCGATGAAGATCAGATGATAAAGGTACTCAACTACATCCCACAGCTTGAGAGAAAGCTCGAACACATCAGGACAAC
>Ga0272442_10000997_pt1 | contig 43782 bp, 38 predicted proteins | sample SSMForm2O_FD_200262 | JGI IMG/M metagenome (GOLD analysis project Ga0272442, IMG submission 200262) | Marine sediment archaeal communities from Little Sippewissett salt marsh, Falmouth, MA, United States - SSM-Form-2O | ecosystem: Environmental > Aquatic > Marine > Wetlands > Sediment ...
CATTCACCAGACGGATCGCGCTGTTACGATTCCCGGTTATTTATTCAACGGGAATCCGGATGCTTTCGCCAAAATGAATGAATGTGGGGATCTCATCATCACGGTGAGCCGTTCTGTTCCTGTTTCCATAAAAAAATTGGATTTGCCGAACGATGCATGGGATATCGAAATAATTCCGTATCATCCGGACCTGACCGCGGCAATCACCCGGGATGAAGACGGAAAAGCGGAACTGACGATATCCACACAGAGTGAGACCGAACTCGAAGTGCAGGCAGTGCGGCTGATGCATCGTCCTTAAATAATCGACGTTTGTATTCCTTTCCGGATTTTATCCTCGGGATCTGGTATGCTTTGATAACAGAAAAATAAACAAACAGTCACTGGATGTACGTGATACGCATAATGGCCGATCAATTCCTCACCTTTCTTATCATATTATCAAGAGCATTTCAAATTTGAGGCAATAATCCGATGAAAACCATATTAAAACTCATTTTGCATGGTGGATGACCTGCCTGGTGATGTTTCCCCGTTTGTTTCGGGGCTTATTTCAAAAAAGAATCCGCCATGAATCGATAATTGGATTATAAATTCTATTATAATCTCTATATTTTCAAAAGGTTAAATACTCTTTTATTCTCTTAATATAAAGCATCGGTTTTTGGGGCATAATTTCTGCAATCAATACATCAGTTTTAGATAACGAGTCATTTTACGCCCGGATTGATAAAAAAAGGGATTTTTTGACTCAATTTGTAAATAAACGGGATGTTGCGTTTTCCCTGAAAGGAATAAATATGCGAAACATATATTTCTTTCGTACTGCTTTCCTGGTTTTAATGCTTGCCAGCGGATTTTTTTATGCGCAGACCTTTATCCCTGAATCTGTAACCGACCAGACGTCTACGGCGCCGCTGTCCAGCCCGACTCCAGGTTCCTTTCAGCCGAGATATATGAGCGGATTCGGATCCGAGGATGCCTTTACGATCTTTTACGAGGACCGCGATCAAAGCTATCAGATTTCTTATGTTACAACCACCACCGGTCCTACGGGTTTCCCTTCATCGGGCACGGCCACCAATATCAATGATTCACATTTTTGCGTAAAAGACTGGCCGATCACCATCGACGAGGTCGAATACGCCTACCGCGCCTGGGGGGCCGGTACTGCTTTCAACGGATCTCATAATTTTTATGTCTCGAATAATCTCAGTACATGGATATTGGTCACTCAATTCACCATTCCCAATGCAGGTTCGTTTACGAATGCTAGGGGAACGGTTATTTACGGATTTCATGATATGATATTGCTGAACGGCACCTATTATGCCTTTGCAGAATCGAATACTGGAGAGACCATGATTGTCCGCAGCGCTGCGGCAGACACGGTTTGGGAGGCGTTTACCAAAGTCGGCGGCACACAGAGGCCCGACGGCCCGTTAACAGTGAGGGCTACCGTAACCAATGGCTGGACTCCATCGGGCAATTTTCTCGATCTCGGATATGATCGTGGGTATGGTAAAGTACAGCCGGATCCCTGGGATGCATATTTCTATCTTGCTATCAATACCGAAGCCAAATCAAGCTTGTCAGATGCTGAATTGGAAGCGGCATTTATCGACAGCGCCAACTGGACCTGGCATGACGGCACCACCGGTCCCGCGGCCAATCCCATCCTGTCTGAGACAGCAGAACACGATTTACGGGAATGCTGGGTGGCTCCCAATTCGAGTCCGGATTCAGCCTGGGTGATTGTCTATGATTCGGATTTCGGAGCCGGAGACGGGGGAAAAGCATTAGGGTATGCCCTGCTCGAGCCGCCGGTTGCTTCGGTGAATGTTTCTGTCAAGGTCTTGCTGGAGGGTCCCTACTCGGCAGACGGAGACTCCATGATCACCAATCTGTATGCCGCAGGTGAGATTCCGCTGGAATCCCCCTATATCGACAAGCGGACCGTGGATACGGTGCCCCCGAATGTGGTCGACTGGGTGCTTGTGGAACTGCGTGCCAATGCCGATTCAGATACGGTGGCGCAAAAATCTTTCTTTTTAAGAAAGGACGGTTATGTTGTGGATGAGGACGGGACCACCACGGAACTGGAAATCGAAAATGTGGGAAGCGGAGAGTATTATATCGTGGTCCGCCACCGGAATCATCTGGCGGTGATGAGCGATGTGCCGCAGAGCCTGTCCAATGAATGAATCAGTCTGTATTTGGTTTTTTTGGAACCGACCGGACAATCTGACCGACAATCCACGGGAACAGACTGGCGACAAGGATCACTATCCAGCCCTGATATCCAGGATCGCTGACCTTTAATACCGCGGACAATCCGGGGATATACACAGCGCCCAACAGCAGACCCACACAGAGCACGGTCGCGCCCCATACCATTGGATTTCGCGCGATCTCATTTTTAAAGAATGAAGATCCCCGATCCCGCATATTAAACACATGCCACAATTGATTGAATCCCAATGTTAAAAATGAAACCGATACGGCCCGTGCCGGGACCAGTTTCAGCAGGGTCAATGAAGCGGCTAATGCACCCAGCACGGAGAGCGTCATTAAAAATCCGAATCCAAAAATGTCGATCCACTGTCCGCGTCCCAGAATCGGTTCGTCGGGAGAACGGGGGGGCTGCTTCATGATATTGGGATCTCCCGCTCCCACACTCAGGGCCAGAGCCGGAAACACATCGGTCACCAGATTTAAATAAAGAATTTGCAGAGGCAGAACCGGAAGCGGCGCATTGACCATGGAAGCCAGGCCCACGGCCAGCACTTCACTGACATTACAGGAAAGCAGAAACTGCACGGCCTTACGGATATTGCCAAAAATAATACGTCCCTGTTTAACCGCTTTGATAATGGTGGCAAACGCGTCGTCTTTCAATACCATATCTGCCGCTTCCTGCGCCACCTGTGTACCGCGAAGTCCCATGGCCACGCCGATATCCGCCTTTTTTAATGCCGGAGCATCATTGACGCCGTCGCCGGTCATGGCCACGACATCGCCTTTTTTCTGATGAAGCGCGATCAGATCCAGTTTCTGTTTCGGGGTGACGCGAGCGAAAATCGGCACATCCAGTAAATCCGCCTGCTCCGGGCCGGTCATGGAGTCCAGGGATTTTAACTCCCTGCTGTGAAGTACTTTATCGGATGTGCCCTGTGTCAGTCCGACCGCTTCTCCGATGTTTTTTGCAGTAACCGGCTGGTCTCCGGTGACCATTATCACACGAATGCCCGCCTGATGACACGCCTCCATGGCTTCTTTTACATCCCCCCGTGGAGGATCCAGAAGACCCAGCAGACCGATAAACACGGCGTTCTGATAAGGATCGCCTTTAATGGACCGGGTTTCTTTCATCGCCATGGCCAGAACCCGCAGTCCCTGTTTTCCCAGCGACACATTGCTTTGCAGCCATTGCTCTTTTTCTTCTTGTCGTAGCGGAACGGGCCCTTTGTCTGATGCAATGTGAGAGCAATCGTTCAGCACCGCTTCGATTGCGCCCTTGATCGAGATGCGGTATCCACGGTCAAACTTGTTAAACGTGGCCATGCGCTTCGAATCTGAATCAAAGGCATCTTCTCCGGCTTCAGGATGTTTCAGGCGGAATGCTTGAATGTCGAAATCCGCACTGTCTGCAGCCTGGAGCAGTGCGATCTCCAGAGGATCGCCCACTGCTTTGGACGTTTCGATTTCCGGATTTTTCGGTAAAGATGCATTATTGCAGAGCACACAAATTTCAAGCGCTGTTTTCAGATCCGGGCCGATGGACTTTACCGGTTGTCCGTTTCTGACAAAGTGATCCCCGCGAATATCCACTTCTCCTGCCGGCAGTATCACTTTGGACAGGCTCATTTGGTTTTCGGTCAATGTGCCGGTTTTATCGGTGAAGATTACAGTCGTGGCACCGAGCGTTTCAACCGCTGAAAGCCGGCGAATCAGCGCATTTTGCCGGGCCATGCGAAACATGCCCCGGGCCAGTGCGATGGTGGCCACAATCGGCAGTCCCTCGGGAATGGCGGCCACGGCCAAGGCAATGGCGGTTTCAATCATTAGAAAGAGCGCCTTGCCGGCGGCTATGCCTGCTGCTGCCACAGCCAGGGCAATGATCAGTGTCACCCAGACCAGGCTCTGAGCCAGCCTGTTGAGCCGTTTTTCAAGCGGTGTGCTTTCTTCTTCGGCCTGTTGAATCATTCCGGCGATTTTTCCAAGCTCTGTGTTCATCCCCGTGGCCGTCACAATCGCCTCGCCGGAACCCATGGTCAGGGCCGTGCCTTTGTAAAGCATATTTTTACGTTCGGCCAGAGGGACATCCGCGTTCATGTTATCGTGTGATTTGATTACCGGTACCGACTCTCCGGTCAATGCCGATTCATCGACCTGAAGTTTCGAACAATTGATCAGGCGCATGTCCGCGCCGACCAGGTCCCCGCCTTCCAAAATAACAATGTCCCCCGGAACAAGTGCCTCCACCGGCAGTTCCTGAATCTCACCCTTGCGTCTGACTTTTACGGAGACACCGCCCAGTTTTTTCAGGGCCTCCATAGAACGCACGGCCCGTATCTCTGTGGTAAATCCAATCAATGTATTGATAAAGATAACGACCAGAATCGCGAAACCCTCCATGGTTTCATGAAACAGAAATGCCACGGCGGCTGCTCCTATGAGTAAAAACACAATCAGGCTTTTTAATTGATTCCAGAGAATAATCCATGCACTTTTGGGTTTGGCTTCCTGTAATTTGTTGGGGCCGTAAGACCGGCGCTGTCTGATAAGCTGCGAATCGTCGAGCCCCTGATTTTTATCAATGCCCCATTGTTTCAGCAGGATATCCGGAGAGGCAGTCCACGGTTTTTGAATGGCGTTCATGATTGGATTCCAGTTTTTTAATCAGAATTGAGTGTTTTTCAAGATACAGTATTATCGCGGAAAGATCAAGACAGATTTACTGGCAGACATGCTTTCCGTGAAACCGCCGATTCGATTCAATCGGTCAATTCCATGAGATCATTCGCCTGACGTGAGTTTGTCTTATGAAAATCCTCTTGACATAAATTTTGGAAATGGGTATATTTATCATCGCAAATTCACGGATCTTTTATTGATTTGATAAAGATGCGTCTTTCAGGATATCGTTCAATTGATCAGAAGCTGTCGGTAAAGGGCAATGGATCAGCCGCTCTTCTCATTTAAGTGATTTTTTGTATGGTATTGCCCCTCCTGGCATGTTCGCGAGGGGCTTTTTCATGCGAGTGTCAGGATTTTTTATGATTTTATCAAAGGTTTCTATTCACGGATTTAAATCTTTCGCCAAAAAAGAAGAACTGCAATTCGATGGCGGTTTGACAGTGATCGTCGGACCCAACGGGTGCGGGAAAACCAATGTGGTAGATGCTGTTCGATGGGGATTGGGTGAACAACGGCCGTCCATACTTCGGGCCGATCGGATGGACAGTCTTATTTTCGGAGGCGCTCAGTCTGCAAAGCCCCTGGGTATGGCAGAAGTCAGTCTGGTTTTTGACAACTCAAGACATGTCCTGCCTATTGACTATAATGAAGTGGTCGTGACCCGGCGGCTTTTTCGGTCCGGAGAAAGCGAATATCTGCTGAATAAAAATGCCGTTCGCTTAAAAGATATTCAGGATTTACTGATGGATACCGGAATTGGTGCGGATGCTTATTCAGTCATCGAGCTGAAAATGGTGGAAGATATTCTCAGTGAAAAGGCAGAGGACCGGCGAAAACTGATCGAAGAAGCGGCAGGCGTGACCAAATACAAATACCGCCTGAAAGCAGCCATGCGAAAGCTGGATGCCACTCAGACAGACGTTTTGCGCGTGAATGATATCATCCAGGAAGTCGACCGGACGGTGCGATCCTTAAAGCGACAGGTGAGTAAGGCGCGAAGATATCAGGAAGTTCAGGAAGAGCTGAAAGGGATGGAACTGAACCGGGGCAGCTATCTGTATGCCCGGCTTCAGTCTGAAATTGAACCGCTGCGCAAAGAGTTGTCTGCTCTCTCAAATCAGAAAGACGGACGGACGACCGAGATATCTAAAGATGAAACAGAATTGGAATCCTGCCGGCTTCAGCTTACAGAAAAAGAAAAAGCCCTGGTGGAGATTCAGGAAGCGCTGAGTGAAATTATCGAGCGGATTCATCGGCGGGAAGGAGATATCCGGGTCGGTAAAGAACGAATCGCTTCTCTCGAAGACCGGATTCAGCGACATACTCAGGAAATCGGGATTTTGAATAAGCGGCTTGATGAACAGAAAAGCCATCTGGATATTGCCACACGGGACCGGGAAGCCCTGCAAGTGAAAATAACCAGTACGGGACGCATTTTTACCAATAAAAAGAAAGAACTGGAAGTCTTTCAGCAGGGGCTGAATCTGAAACGGCTGGAATTGAATCAGCATAAAAAACACATTATCGGATGCCTGGAAGAAATCAACCGTTTGAGCAGTGATGAAACCCAGCTTCGCGCTCAGAATGACGGCAACCGCGGACGGCTTGAAAGACTGGATGAAGAAGATAAAATTCATCACGAGACGATCGACCGGGTTCAGGATTCCTTAAAGAAGATGAAAACAAGCTTACAGGATCAGCAAGAGCGGCACCAGACCATCGCCGCCAACCGAAGGCGCATCGAGTCCGAGATTGAGATTATACGAAAAACCATTGAATCCGGCAAGGAACAGTATTATCGGGATCAGGGCGAGCTGGATTCTCTTCAGGGACGGCTGGCGTTTTTGCAGAATCTGATAGAGAGTCATGAAGGCATGGCCAGCGGTTCACGGGAACTGATTAAAGTCAAAGCCAAAGGGCTGGTGGGTGTTCTGTCAGATCTTCTGAATGTTGCTTCGAAATATCAGCGGGCCGTTGAAACCGGACTGGGGGAAGCCGCAGGGTATCTCGTGTTTGATCAAAGCGGTACAGCAGTCAGCGCTCTGGAATATCTTCGTCACAATAATGCGGGAAAGGCCACCATGATTTCCATGGATTTGGTTCCGTCTGCCAAAAAAACGGCCGGTTCGGTTAAAACACCCGATCATGCGGATATTCTCGGATGGGCCAATGATCTGATTGAATGTGATACGTCCTATCGCCCCCTGTTTGATTATCTGACCGGTGATTTGCTTATTGTGAAAGACATACAGGCTGCCCGGCGTCTTGTTTCTGAATTGAAAGATCATTTTATTCGTATCGTGACACTGGACGGTGAGCTGATGACCACATGGGGCACTATCAAGACACGCGAATCCTCACAGGAAGACACCGGCATGGTTGGCCGGCGTCGGCGTGTCGAAGAATTAAAGGCGCAGGTCAATCAGATACAAAAACGTCTGGAAAAGGGTGAAAAAGCACTGAATAAAGAAAACACACGGCTTGATTCTCTGCAAAAGGAATTAAAGCGTACTGAAACCAGCCTGACTGAGGTCGAGTCTACTTTGGTAAAGATGGAAAAAGAGCACGATAAATTTCAATTTGAGGCGGATCAGGCTGAAGCCGGATTAAACCGGAATTCAGAAGAAAGGTCCAAGTTGCTGCAGGCCATTGAAACAGGCAGGGAAGGTCTGGATAATATCCGGCCGCAGATGGAAGCGTTGTTCGAGAAAAGGGAAAAACTGGAGCAGCAGGCCAATTATGTTCAGGCAGAAGTCGATCGCCTTGAAAAGGAAGAAGAAGCGCTCGAAGATGAAGTTCACCGGCATAATCTCGCTGTGGTCAGACTCAACGGTGAAGCGAAAAATCTGGATTATGATATTGAGCGTTCCAATAAACTGATCGAAGAGATCAAAGCCACGATTGCACAGCGTTCCCGGGAGATTGAAGAAGCCAAAGAAAATATCCTCCGGCTGAAAGAGGAAACCGGGCAATATGAAAAACTGCTGATGAAAGAGTATGAGGAGAGAGATAAAAAGGACGGTCTGCGTCAGACACGCGAAGCCGACTATCAGAAACTTCGCAATGAGCTGACGGAAAAGGAAAGAGAAATCCGCCAGGTTCGACGGGACCGTGATGAAGTTTCTGAAAAAATACATCAGCTTGAGATGCAAATCAATGATTTAAAACATCGCGCGCAGTCACTGAAAGACGGAATCAAGGAACGCTATCAACTCAATATTGCGACGCGCACATCTGAACAGGAGCTGGATGTGGATGAGACCGGCCGGCAGATTGATGCTTTAAAACAAAAGCTGGACAATATGGGACCGGTTAATTTACTGGCGCTTGAAGAGTACGATCAGGAAAAAAAGAGGCTCGACTTTTTACTTCAGCAGCGTGATGATCTGCTGTCTGCGGAGAAGACCTTAAAAGAAACCATTCTGAAAATCAATGAAACCGCCCGTTCGCGGTTCAATGATGTATACCAGAAAGTGCGTATTAATTTTCAGCAAATTTTTAAACGGTTTTTCCGGGGCGGAGATGCGGATCTGCTGCTTCCGGAAGGGGAGGATCCTCTGGAGGCCAGAATCGAAATCAAGGCCCGTCCCGCCGGAAAACAGCTGAGAGACATAGATTTGCTTTCAGGCGGTGAAAAAGCGCTGACTGCGATTTCACTGCTGTTTGCGCTTTATCTGGTCAAGCCCAGTCCTGTCTGTGTGCTGGATGAAATCGACGCACCGCTGGATGATGCCAATGTCCAGCGGTTTACACGGGTGCTGGGCGAGTTTGCTGAAAAAACGCAGTTTATTATTGTCACCCACAATAAAATGACCATGCGATGCGCGTCTTCTCTGTATGGTGTGACCATGCAGGAGCAGGGTGTTTCCAAGATTGTCTCTGTCAAATTCGGGGATGTGGACAGCGATACCGGGCAAATCAGAGCCCAGGCGGCCGGATAATTTTCTTTTTTAGGAAAATATGGACAATCCCTGGTTATTTATCAGGATTTTATTAAAAACAGCTTGACAATCGATGGTTGATATGTTATAATATAAATCCTACAAATACCGCGGGGTGGAGCAGCTGGTAGCTCGTTGGGCTCATAACCCAAAGGTCAGAGGTTCGAATCCTCTCCCCGCTACTAATAAAAACAAGGGCTTAAGAGAAATCTTAAGCCCTTTCTTTTTTTTGGGATCATTTTTTCCAACCGTATTTCCAACCTTAAAAACATTAAGTATATACAGTTTCACCTACCAGAGGTCATTGGTTCGAATCCAGTATCGTCCACACTTAAGTTTTTAAAAAGTAGTCAATTATAGTTATGTTCTTTTCATTGCTGTCCAAGATAGGAAATGGGGCTGTTGAAAATAAATGACTTAGATTGGTTTTCTGCCATTTCATCCAGGCTGGAACCACAATAGACAAACCTGCACCATGAGCAATATTATATTCAGCTGACAAGGTGTGTTCAATGAAATGCGTATCGAACCGGTTGTTTTCAATGCCGCAGAAGGTGGTGAAATTCAAGGCCTGTGTGGCTGCCCAGGCAAATTCGCCCCTTGCCTCGTAATCATCCGCATCTTCAAGCAAAATTTCCGTTGTCCGAATTACCGTTTTGAGAATATTCTCGACATACCCGGCCATATATTCAGGCAGATACGTTGCCGTCAGGTACATATCGAGACTGTGGGCGAAAATATCCGCAGCCGAGTAGGCCAGATATTCTTTGGTTACTGTGGCCTGAACGCAAAATACCCGCAGCAAATCCATCCGCCTGGCGAGACCTTGCGAAGGTCTCCAGCCTTCGCAAGGTCTTTTGTGATTTCAGCATACGTTTATGTCCAGGCCCGGGCGTATATTTGAAGCGCCACCCATAAAAACAAGAGCTCAGTAAAATGCTTGAGCGGTTTTTTTTCACTCTCTATTTTTTAGCGCTATTGCCAGCAGTATATTAAATGATACCCGTATAGTCACTGAGAAAAAACACGGATTGTATAAACCAGTTATCTATATATATAAATAAATAGAAAAACCACTTGACAAACGGCATTGAATTTGTTTACATTTGTGAAAATTGTAACAAACTTTCAGGATCCTGGAAATGGTCAGTTCTGATTCTTCGTATATTCCTTCAGAAGCAATTGGAAGAATTGCCTTGTATTTGCAGAGTCTGAAAAGATTATCAAGCGAGAATATAAATACCATCTCATCCAATCAAATAGCAAATCTGTTGAATGTTTCCCCTGAACAATTTCGAAAAGATTTATCCTATTTCGGAGAATTCGGTAAAAGGGGCGTCGGTTACGAAACCAAAACACTTGTCAAGGAATTAGAAAGCATTTTGAGTGTTGACAGCCTATGGGAAGTCGCCATTGTCGGTGTGGGGAGATTGGGAAGTGCCCTGTTACATTATCAAGGATTTACAGATTCAAATATTAAAATTTCAACTGCGTTTGATTTAACTGAAAGCGTCATTGAAAATGACGGCAAATATTTCGAGATCAACGCAATCTCAGATTTTAAAAAGATTGTAAAACGAAAGCATATCAAAATTTGTCTCATTTGTGTTCCGGAAAACATGGCTCAGGAAGTCGCAGACATCGCTGTTGATTCTGGCATAAAAGCGATATTAAATTTCGCCCCTGTTGTTTTAAAGGTGCCGGAACATGTTCATGTTTCGAATATGGAAATGTGCCGTGAGATACAAAGACTGATATTTTATGCCAATCAATCTAAAGCAAAAAATATCAAGCAACTCATGTCAGAAGGAAAGGATCTTTAATTTGAAAACGTATGAAGAAAAGAGTGAAATTTTAAAAGCGCTGGCCCATCCCGCACGCATGGAAATCGTCGTCCGCCTTAAACAAGACGGCTGCAATGTCTCAGAAATTCAGAAAAATTTGGGATTGCCTCAGTCAACCATATCACAGCACCTCAAAGTTTTGAAAAATGCCGGCGTTATATCAAGTGTGAGAGAGGGTATAAAAGTATGTTACAAAGTAAAATATAAAGAATTGCAGGATATTGTGGATATTTTAGAGAATCTGGACTGAAATGATAAACACGACAATTCGTGCAAGGGGATTCATTTTTTTATTTATTATATCTAATAATTTGTATAGGCAGATATCTAAATATATAGATATAAAGATTTTAAACGAACAAAATGATGAGAGAAAAAGGTTTCATATTTCGTGAATGAGGCCAAATTTTTGAACACAACCATCAAGAAAGGAGCATTGAAAATGGCAAAAGTAGCTATCACTGTAAATGGTGCAGAGCCAAAAAATGTATATCCTCCATTTATTTTAGGATCGTCTGCTGCAGCATGTAATGATGAAGTGCTTATTTTTTTCACGCCTGGTGGAGCGCCGGCCATGTTAAAAGGGGGTATCGAAAAATTGAATGCAGCCGCCCCGAAGCTGCCGGATCTTGTGGAGATGTACAAGGGATTATTGGCTTTAAATGGCCGGTTACTCGTTTGTGAGCTGGCCTTCGATGTTCATGATTTTACTGCAGAAGATCTGATCGAGGGTACAGAAGTTGTGGGCGCCACCACTTTTATTACAGAGGCGCACGGTGCAGATCTCACGTTTTCATTTTAAGGTACTGTATTTTAAAGAGGTGTAAGACATTTTTGAAGTTATTATTTCTTAGGGAGTTTAATCTAACTTTATAATCCATTTGTAATCATAAGGTTTCATGAGAAAAGGAGTCTGAAATGGCTGTTCATAAATTAGATGCACTGGGTCTGAAATGTCCGCAACCGATTCTTAAAGTTGCGACAATGGTATCACAATTGAATGCGGGTGATACCCTGGAAATTGAGGCGGATTGTCCTTCCTTTCCAAACGATATCAAAGCATGGTGTGCCAAGACCGGCAAGACGCTTCTTATGTGCAGTACGGATGGTTCCGGGAAGCACTCAGCGCAAATTCAGTTTTAAACAGAGGGGGGCATCCGCCAATTGTATAAGTCGCGGATGCTCCTCCGATCCAATGCTTCTGGCATGAAACGGTAGTGAGGAAATATGGAAAAGGCCAGCGATAAACATTTTGAACCCAGGATTGTCGGATTTTTATGCAACTGGTGCACTTATGCGGCTGCAGATCTGGCCGGATCATCCAAACTGGATATTTCGCCAACGTTCACAGTGATCCGGGTGATGTGCTCAAGCCGTGTGGATCCCAATATGGTGATGACGACTTTTTTCAATGGTGCGGATGGAATTTTAATCGCCGGCTGTCATCCAGGGGATTGCCATTATGGAAAGGGTAATTATTTCACCCGGAGACGATATGCACAGATGAAAAAGGTTTTAGAAGTATTAAAACTCGATCCCGAAAGGTTGCATCTGTCCTGGATTTCAGCGGCGGAAGGGAATCGTTACGCTGAAGTGGTGAATGCGTTTGCCGATAAAATCAGGGGTCTGGGACCCAATCCTGTCAACAAGCACAGCCTGTTCTGATTGATCATATCTATACCTGATGCATGTCTGCTTTTGGATTGTTTTTCAATGTTTCGGTAAATGAAGGAATCAACCATGAGTCATGGTGATAACGTTTTAATTGTCGGGGCCGGTATTGCCGGTATGGAGGCCAGTTTGATGCTGGCAAAGTCGGGTAAAAAAGTCTATCTGGTTGAAAAATTGCCGTTGATTGGCGGCAATACCATAAAAAATGAAGAGAGTTTTCCCAACCTGGAGTGCTCTACCTGTATGGTTGCGCCTATTCAGCAAGCCGTACTCCAGGATCCCAATATCGAGACCATGACGCTGAGCACTGTCAAAAAGATAGAGGGCGAGGCAGGACATTTCAATGTCTCTGTACTTAAAAAAGCCCGTTATGTCAGCATGACGGACTGTATTGGTTGCGGCATGTGTTATGATCCCTGCCCGGTTTCATTCAGCAATGAATGGGAAGAAAATCTGGGAGAGAAAAAAGCCATCTATGTACCGACGGCAGGTTCCCTGCCCAATGTACCGGCCATTGACAGCTCCCGCTGTCTTAATCTGACCGGTCAGAAGGAATGCAATGCATGTGCAGAAGCCTGTATGTTTGGCGCTATTGATTTGACTGAAGCCGATGCCACCATAGATATAGAAGTGGGTGCCATCATCCTTGCCATTGGTTCTGAACTTCTGGATGCATCAAAACTTACCCGCTATGGATATGGCCGGTATCCGGGGGTTTATACCTCCATGGAATTTGAAAGGCTTTTTGCCTCCAATGGCCCGACTGCAGGAGAGATTACATTAAGGAACAGTGAGAAACAGCCGCGGTCCGTGGCCATCATTCACTGTGTGGGCCGGGATGAAACAGGCTACTGCTCCGGCATCTGCTGCATGCATTCCTTCAAGCATGCTCATTTTTTAAAACATAAACTGGGTGATGTCAAGTTATATAATCTCTATTCGGATATCTGCGTGCCGGATAAAACATATCAGAAGTTTTTTGAAGATATTAAAAAAGAAACACAATTGATTTACCATCCCTCTTTTAAAAGCGTATCAGTGGATGGCGACGAAGAGATGCTCACCGTGCATTATGTTGATGCCTCTGAAAAAAAACAATCCATTGCGGTGGAAATGGTGATTCTGGCATCTGCGGTTGTACCGGGCGGGGATGCCAAAACTCTGGCTGGTATCGCCGGTATTGATCTGGATGAGAAAGGATTTCTTGCAAGCCGGAATGACCGCCTGGGGGCAGTCGAAACCAATCGGGACGGTGTGTTCATTGCCGGATGTGCGGAAGGTCCCAAGGATATACAGAATTCAGTGATTCAGGCCGAATCGGCCGTGGGCAGGGTGTTGACCTGTCTGTCAGCGAATTCATCTGTATAAATTCGCAGGTGTTTGATGTCATTGACGATTTCAGTCATAGATAAGGACAGATAATGAAAAGGAAAATCGGAGTATATATTTGTGAATGCGGGCCCAATATCGCCGATAATGTGCACATCAATAAAATACTTGAAGCGGTTTCGTCCTTTGGTGAGACTGATGACATCGAGATTGTCGTCAAATCCTATAAATTACTCTGCTCGGGAGAAGGCAAGGAATATCTGAAAAATGAAATTGAAGAAAACAAATTGACACATTTGATTGTGGCTGCCTGCTCGCCGCGGGATCACAACAGTACTTTCATCAATGTCTGTAAGCAGACCTCCCTGAATCCCTATCTGTATAGGATGATCAACATTAGAGAACATTGCGCGTGGATTGTGCATGACAAGGAACAAGCCACAGAAAGAGCCATCAGATACATCCGGGGCGGATTAAGGAGAGTGCTTTTTCAAACCGAGCTTTATGAGAAGAAGCTGGACATTAATCCCGATGTTTTGGTTGTCGGCGGCGGTATTGCCGGTCTGGAAGTGGCTCTCAGTCTGGCCAGTCCCCAACGGAAAGTATTTTTAATCGAGAAAAAAGAAATTCTCGGAGGATACGCCGCACTGTATCAATCTTTGCTTCCCCGTCAGCAGGAGGCCCGGCAGGAAGTGCAGTTGAAGATAAAGGAAGTCACGAACCATCCTCATATTCAGGTGATGACCCATACCCGGCTTGATCAGATGATCGGATTTCTGGGAAATTTTGAAGTGGGTGTCAGTTCAATCGGGGATTCCGGAACTGCAACAGATATGAAGGTGGGTGCGATTGTGGTGGCCACCGGCTTCAGCATGACCGCTATTTCAAACTTCCCTCAATTCAGGGTCAGAGATGGTGATGAAGTGTATTCGGCACTTGATATCGAAGGCATGCTTTCTGAAAAGGGGCAGATTGTGCGGAGATCAGGGGACGCCCCAAAATCCGTTGGACTCATCCATTGTGTGGGCAGAGATGAAAGAGGATATTGCTCCAGGATTTGCTGTAATGCCATGATAAAAATTGCAGGTCAGATCAAGGCGCAGGATGCCTCTATTAAAGTATCTGCTTTCATTCGCGATCTTTGTCTTCCGGATAAAATGGATCAGGATTTTTTCAAAGAAGTCAAAGCACAGGGTGTTGAATTTATCCGTGTTCAGGACATTAAATCCGATGGCCTTCGCGTTCAATATACCGGCATGGATATGCATTCTGTAAATGCTGATTTTGATATGCTTGTTTTGGCTCCGGCTATGGAACCGGCTGAGGGCACAGCCGGTCTGGCCAGTGACCTGGGCATCCCCCTGCACGAGACCGGTTTTTATCAGGAGGCGCATCAGACCATCAATCCTGTCGCGACTGCCACGGATGGCGTTTTTGTCGTCGGAGCAGCGCACGGCCCGAAAGGGATAACGGATTCAGTACTTCAAGCTCAGGCAGCGGCCGCCAAGATTATGTCCATGCTGATTCCCGGAGAGAAAATCATTCCAGAGGTAAAAGTTTCTGAGGTGCTGGAGGCTTTCTGTATGGGGTGTAAAACCTGTCTTGAGGTGTGTCACTATGGGGCCATCGTTTTTGATGAAGAAAAATCCATTTCCGTAGTGAAGGAAGCGATTTGCCGGGGATGCGGGAATTGTGCAGGAAGCTGTCCGTCCGGGGCCATCCAACTGAAGCATTTTACCAATCCCCAGATTTATCAGGAAGTGATTGAGGCCCTGAGATAGGATATTGTAAACAAGACATTGTCATAGGAGTTTCAGATGGGTGCAGATCCACATTGTGGTGCGGAAATTTCAGTTGAGAAAGAGACTGGCAAGACCATTTTAAATTTTCTGAAGCATATGCTTAATCAAAAATTAATCGATGGTTTGCTGATGCCTGTGATGGTGCCGTCCGGTGACTCATACGCCTGGATTCTGATGAAGGATTCGACTTTGGTGGACAGGGCAAATCCTTTGGCTCCGGTGATGCCTGTACAGGGAGCTAAAGCCCTGAAGAGCCTGACACGAAAAGGTAAAAGCGATATGACAGTTGCCGCTGTGATGCGGCCGTGTGAGGTAAAAGCCGCTGTTGAGCTTTCCAAATTGAGCCAGGTCAATTTGGATCAACTCATTCTGGTCAGTTACGATTGCCCGGGGGCGATTCCGCTTGAAATGTATTCCCAGGATCCGGCCGGGAAAGAAAGCCATTTTCGATCCATGATCGAAGGAAAGCAGTTTGAAGAAGACAGTGTCAAACCTGTCTGTCAGTTCTGCACGGATTTTTCCGTACCTGCTTCCGATCTCCATTTTGCCCTGGCAGGGGAAGAAGGATCAAAACCGGTTATTGTATCCTGCAGCGAAAAAGGAAGCAGTCTGATGGACAAGATGGGGCTGAAAACATCTCACGATCTGACACCCTGGGAGAACCGGGTGGAGGAGATCCGGAAGGCCAAAAGTAAAAAGAGAGAAGAAATCTATAAAACTGTTCAACACATGGTCGAAGGATTTGACAATTTATTAGACACTTTTTCCGACTGTATTGGCTGTCATAACTGTCAGAGCGCCTGTCCTATCTGTTACTGCCGCCAATGTTATTTTGATTCCAAAGAGGCCAGGCCCGAGGCCCGTTTTCTCCTGGAACAGGCGGAAAAACGGGGTGGAATTTCTTTTCCCCAGGACAAGATTCTGTTTCATGTGGGGAGGATGTCGCATATGAGTCTTTCCTGCGTCTCATGCGGTTTGTGCAGCGACGCCTGCCCGGTTTCAATCCCTGTAGCGAGAATATTCAGTTATGTTGGCTCTCAAACACAGAAAGCCTTTGAATACGATGCCGGAAAAACAGCCGGTGAAGCGCTGCCCATGAAGGAGTATAAAATGGATGAGCTTCAGGAAATCCATGAGATGATTAAAAGCGCTGAATCAGGAGAGGTTCCTCATGAGTAAGATGCTGAAGATGGTCAGTGATGCAGAAAAAAGCATTGTCGGATTTTTAAAATATTTGCTGGATTCCGGGAAGGTCAGCGGTGTGCTGACTCTCCGGCAGATCAATGAAAGCGGTTCTGTGGATTACGGGCTGGTGACCCGTTCCAGTGAGCTGGACAGGGCGGTTCCCCTGATGCCGGTCATGCCCGTCAATGCAGCCGAAATTCTTTCCAACCTGACGCCCTCAAGAAAGCCGCTGGCCGTGGTTGTCAAGCCCTGTGAACTTCGCGGATTCATTGAGAGAATAAAACGCGAGCAGGGATCCCTGGAGAATCTGCTTGTCATTTCTCAGACATGCGGTGGTGTGGTTCCTATGAAAGTGTCTGTTAAAAGTAAAAACAAAACGCTGACTGCCGATTATTACAAGGCCGTCGCTCGAGGAGAAATCCCGGATCATATTCGTCCTACCTGCAAAGCATGTGAGTATTTTGTTCCCATGACTGCGGATATTACGGTCTCCATGATCGGCGAGGCAGTTTCATCCTGCCGGATTTTTCTCAATAGTGACAAGGCCGTTTCCATGGCCGAAGGATTTGATGTGCCGGCCGAAGATGGAGAACTGGATGTCTCCATCACAGAATCGCATCTTGTTAAGCGTCGGAATGAAAGAAGCCGGCTTTTTAAGCAGATTGAATCTGAACAGAAAGGGCTGGATGATCTTCTCCAGGTCTTCGGCAAGTGTATTGGGTGTCATGCATGCAGCCGGGTCTGTCCCATTTGTTACTGTACTCTCTGTGATTTTGAGTCACGGCATTTTGATCAGAATGTGACCCTGTTTGAAAAAGAACTTGATCAAAAGGGGGGACTGAGATTGCCTCCGGATACGCTCTTTTTCCATCTGGGACGCATGAGTCACATGAGTTTTTCATGCGTCGGCTGCGGTCAATGCACAGATGTGTGCCCGGCAGAAATTGACGTGTCCGCGCAATTCATGAGAACCGGAGAAATGACCGCCGCCCGTTTTAATTATGTGCCCGGAAAAGATGTATCTGAAGAGATTCCTGTCATGGTATTTAAAGAGGAAGAATTTCAGGAAATAGGCGAGTAGATGGAATCCTTTTCAGTATACAGATTATATTGGAGAGATTAAACAATGAAAAAGAATTTTGTTCCCAGGATTGCCGGTTTTCTCTGTAAATGGTGTTCATACACCGGCGCTGATCTGGCCGGAACCAGCCGACTTCAATATCCCACAGCCATTATTCCCATCAAGGTGATGTGTTCAAGCCGTGTCGATCCGGTTTTTCTGATCCGGGCTTTTCTGAAGGGGGCTGACGGTGTGCTGATTGGCGGTTGCCATCCGGGGGATTGTCATTATGAATCAGGCAACTACCATACCCGGCGCCGATTCGTCATTCTTCAATCCATTTTTAATTCACTGAATCTGGAAACGGATCGATTGAGGCTGTCGTGGATATCGGCCTCTGAGGGACCCAAATTTGCCCGTGTGTGCAATGAGTTTACCGAAAAAATTAAAAAAATGGGTCCGAACCCAACCCGTAAGAATATATTTTTGTAGAGGGAAAAGGCAAGGAAATATTTATGGCCAAAAAAAGTAAATCTGTTCTTGTTGTAGGCGCCGGGATTGCCGGCATACAGGCTTCGCTTGACCTTGCGGAGATGGGTTTGGATGTTCACCTGGTAGAAGAGTCGCCCACGATCGGCGGACGTATGCCGCAACTGGATAAAACATTTCCAACCAATGACTGTTCAATGTGTATCCTTTCGCCGAAAATGAGTGAGTGTGCAAGGCATCCGGGCATTACACTTCACACTCTGTCTGCGGTGACATCCATTACGGGAGATCCCGGAGATCTCAAATGCCGCGTACTGAAAAGGGCCAAATATGTGGATCCGGATAAATGTGTGGCCTGTGGTCTGTGTGAAGAGAAGTGTCCGGTAAAAGTGGATGACGAATTTGATATGGGCCTGCGAAAGCGTAAAGCCATTTCCCGCTATTTTCTGCAGAGTATTCCCGCTGAGTACACGATTGACAAGAACCATTGTCTTCATCTCACCAAGGGTGTCTGCAAGCTTTGTGAGAAGACCTGTCCAGCCGGTGCTATAAAATTTGATGATGTGGACCAGGAAATTGAACTGCATGTGGGGGCTGTAATTATGGCCACGGGGATAGATGCATTCAATCCCGTCGGTTTTGGTCATTTTGGTTACCGTCTGTATAAAAATGTGTTGACTTCTCTTGAATTTGAACGCATACTTTCAGCATCAGGACCATTTGGCGGTCATGTGGTCAGAATTTCTGATCAGAAGGAGCCACGAAAGCTGGCCTTTATTCAATGTGTGGGTTCGCGGGATGAATCCATCAATAAAAACTATTGTTCTTCCGCCTGCTGCATGTTCGCCATCAAACAATCCATCATTGCCAAAGAACATATCAAGGATCTGGAGCCCACCATATTTTATATGGATATCCGGGCTTTTGGGAAAGATTTTGACAAATACTATGACAAGGCCCAGCATCAGTACGGCGTCAAATTTGTGCGGTCAAAGGTTTCGGAAATCAGGGAAGATGAAAACGGCAACCTGAATCTGAAGTACACATTAGAGAATGGTGAGATCCAATATGAGAAGTTTGATATGGCAGTGCTCTCCATTGGTCTTGAACCGCGGATGAATCAGGAGAGGCTGGCTGGCAGCCTGGATATAAAACTCAATGAGTTTGGATTTTGCCATTCTGAGGCATTCAAGCCTGTGCAGACTTCCAGGCCCGGTGTTTATGTGTGTGGGGGGATGAACGGTCCCAAGGACATACCCGAATCCGTGGTGGCCGCGTCCGGCGCTGTGGCCGGCACCCTGAAATTTCTCAAAATCGGACAGCAATCCCGTGAAACATCCAATGGTGAAACCGAAGAGATCAATGTCATCGGCGAACGGCCCCGTATCGGAGTCTTTGTCTGCCATTGCGGCATCAACATCGCCGGTGTGGTGGATGTAAAAGACGTGGCCGCTGAAGCAGGCAAATTGTCCCATGTGGAGCATGCTGAAAATGTCATGTATGCCTGTTCCTCAGATTGTCTTGAAACGATCAAGCAACGCATCAAGGAGCACAATCTTAACCGGATCGTTGTGGCTGCCTGTACACCCCGAACCCATGAACCGTTGTTTCGGGAGACCATCCATGAGGCCGGCTTGAATCCCTATCTTTTTGAAATGGCCAATATCCGTGATCAGTGTTCCTGGGCGCATATGGATGAACCCGATCTGGCCACAGCCAAAGCAAAGGATCTGGTGGAGATGGCCGTAGCCAAAGCACGGAATTTGTCCCCTCTCGAAAGACTGCCAATCAGTGTGAATCCCAGAGCGCTCGTGATCGGTGGCGGTCTGGCCGGCATGACGGCTGCCCTGTCACTGGCAGAAGCCGGGCATGAAGTCGTTCTTGTGGAAAAGGACAAAGCGCTTGGCGGTCATGTGCGAAAATTGTACACCCATCTGAGCGGCAAGGATCCTCAGGCACTGCTTTCTGAGACAATCCAAAAAGTTAAGAAACATAAGCATATTCAGCTGCTTGTCAGCCATGATATAAAAGAGATCAACGGTTATGTGGGTAACTTTAAAACCACCATTCATTCTCCGGTAACAAATAAAAAAATTGTGGTTGAGCATGGTGCGGTCATTGTGGCGACAGGTGCTAAAGAGCACACTCCTTCTGAGTATGGATACGGGCAATCGACCCGAATTGTGACTCAAACAGAATTCGAAAAGATGATTCATGATCAAACCTTCCCGGACGGCCGCCGTTTGAGGAAGGTAGTCATGATTCAGTGTGTGGGATCCCGGGAGCCCGATAAAATGGTCTGCAGCCGGGTTTGTTGTTCAGATGCCATAAAAAACGGATTGGAACTGAAGAAAATAAATCCCCGTGCCGACATCTATGTCTGTTACCGGGATATCCGGACTTACGGATTTAGAGAAAAATACTATACAAATCTCAGGGACAAGGGTGCGATTTTCCTTCGTTTTGATTTGGAGAGTAAGCCCAGGGTTGAAGTACAGACACCCGGTGACCCCGACAGTAAACTGACAGTGACAGTCTTTGATCCCATCATGGAAAAAGAGGTGGTCATTGCCGCTGACCTTCTGGTCCTTTCCGCCGGGATTGACGCACTGGAAGAAAATTCCACATTGGCAAAAATGCTGAAAGTACCCCTGAACGCGGACGGAATGTTTCTGGAGGCTCATGTGAAACTGCGTCCCGTGGACTTCGCAACAGACGGTGTGTTTGTATGCGGACTGGCCCACGGTCCAAAAGACATGGATGAATCCATGGCCCAGGCTCAGGCAGCGGCCAGCCGGGCACTTTCTTTTCTGACCAAAGCATCCATTCTTGCTGAAGGGACGATTGCCCAGGTCAATACAGAGCTCTGTTCCGGCTGCGGATACTGTCAGGAGGTTTGCGCGTATGCCGCTGTTGAAGTGAATCCTGAAACACAGACTGCTGAGGTGAATGATGCCCTCTGCAAGGGATGCGGCACATGTGTGGCTTCCTGCCGCTGCGGCGCGCTCGATCTGAGGGGATTCAGTAATAAACAATTGTTCAGTGTATTTAATGAGCTGGAATTGATTAAATAATAAAGGGAAATCTTGTGCAGGAAACCAAAAACAAGAAAGACTGGCAGCCGAAGATTCTGGCTATTTTATGTAACTGGTGTTCCTATGCTGGAGCAGACCTGGCCGGTGTCTCCCGGATTCAGTATCCGCCCAACATCCGGGTTCTCCGTGTCCCCTGTTCCGGACGTGTGGATCCGATGTTTATCCTGAAATCCCTGCAAAATGGATTTGACGGAGTGCTGGTTTCCGGCTGTCATCCCGGAGATTGCCACTACCTTTCAGGCAATTACAATGCGCGTAGAAAATTCGCCGTACTCAAACCGCTGCTGGAGTATATTGGCATTGAACCAGAGCGTGTCCAGTTTTCATGGGTTTCAGCGGGTGAAGGAGAACGGTTTGCTGAAGTGGTGACCAAAGTGACCAATGAAATCCGGAAGGTTGGACCTGCAAAACGACTGGTCAAGGGAGTGGACTCATGATCAAAGCATTGAGGGAAGAAGTCAGACGGCTTTTTGAAGAGAAGAAAGTGGATCTGGTTATCGGCTGGGGAAAAGGGTCGCTTCCCATGACTGCCACACCCGTTTTCATCCATAAGGCTGAAGATGTGGAACAACTGATCTGGGATGAGACCTGTTCCAATAATCTGGCTGTTTATCTGACCAAAGATAAACGACAGCTGGTTCAAACGAATCAAAAAATCGGGATTGTAGTCAAGGGCTGTGATGGGCGGTCACTGGTTCTTTATGCTGTGGAAAACCAGATTAAGCGTGAGAATCTTGTCATCATTGGCGTCCCCTGCAACGGTGTTATTGATAAGAAAAAAGTGCTGAAGCAGACAGAGGGCAAAGAGGTGCTTAGTGCCAGGTTCGAGAAGGAACGAATGGTTGTCGAAGGCCGCGGTTTTAAAACCGAGATCACAAAATCCGACATGCTCAGTCGGTCCTGCATCCACTGCAACCATCCCAATGCGCCTGTTTACGATATTTTTATCGGAGAGCCAATAAATACGGATTCAGATGTTGCCGTTTATCCGGATGTAGAAGCTTTCGAGAAACTTGATTGCGAAACGCGATGGAAAGACATGGTTGAGTCCTATTCCCAATGCATCCGGTGTTATGCCTGCCGGAATGTGTGTCCGTCCTGCTACTGCACGGAGTGTTTTGTGGACCAGAATGATCCTCAGTGGATCGGCAAGAGTCCTGAAATTACAGACACTTTGATTTTTCACCTGAACCGCAATTTGCATGTGGCCGGACGCTGTGTGGAATGCGGAGCCTGTGAAAGGGCCTGTCCTGCAGATATTGATCTCCTCAGGCTGAACCGGAAAATTTCCAAGGAAATTTTAGAGCGCTTCAACTTCACGGCAGGTCTCGATATTGATGAGAAACCGGCACTGGCCTCTTTTTGTGAAAATGAAAAACAAGATTTTATTATGGGGTAACCGAAATGATCAAGATAGAGAAATCGGAATTCGGAACATTCATCCGGGACCTGAGTGCCGAATACAAACTGTTTGCTCCTGTCGGGGAAGGCAGGCAATCCGCCTTCCGGGAAGTGAGCAGCGCTGATCAGATGAATACATCCATTCAAATGACACAAAATTCACCGAAAACGGTTTTTCTGCCGCAAACGGAGGTTCTTTTTGAATTTAACGGGGACGATATTCAAAGTGGAGAGAAAGCTGCAAAGCCCATGTTTTTCTGGGGAGTGCGATCCTGTGATGCCAGGGGGATGAATTTGTTAGACAAGGTCATGGGGCAGTCCAAGCAGAGGCCGGATGATCCCGCTTTTCAGGACCCCTACTGGAAGGCCCGTTTCGATAACGCAGTCATCCTGACTTTAGCATGTCATGAGCCGGCATCGACCTGCTTTTGTCACTGGACCGGAGGGAATCCATTTTCCAAAGAAGCCGGCGATCTCTGGGCCGTTGAAACCGAAACGGCCTATTTGATCGAACCGCTTTCTGAAAAGGGCAAGGATTTTGTAAAAACCCTGAGTGGGTATCATACCGCCTCTGATAAGGACAAACAGGAAATCAAGACACTTAAAAAGCAGGCAGAATCCTGCCTCCGTCCGGCTGTAGATGCAAAAATTCTGAAAGAAAAACTGCCTAAAATATGGGATGATCCATTATGGGATGAAGTCAGCGCAAAATGTGTCAACTGCAGCGCCTGTGCATTCATCTGTCCCACATGTTACTGTTTTGACATACAGGATGAAGGGAAAAAGGACAAAGGCAAACGGTTCCGAACCTGGGATTGCTGTATGTTTCCGATATTTACAAAAGAGGCATCCGGGCACAATCCGCGGTCACTTGCGCGTGAGCGGGTCAGACAGCGCGTGATGCATAAGTTCAATTATTTTTGGGAAACATATGGGGAGTCACTCTGCACCGGATGCGGCAGATGTATTCGTGTCTGCCCGGTGAATCTGGATATCCGGGATGTTGCAAAACAACTTTTGGAAGCGGCTTCTGCTGTCTGAAAGTCGGAGTGCCCAGTCTATAACGAGAGGAACGTTTATGAAAAACACCTATATACCCATTCCCATGAAGGTTGACAAAATTGTGACCGAAGATCCGGCAAAAACCCTGCGAACTTATGATCTTGCCTTTGTTAAGGATGCAGACCTCGAACAATTTCAATATCTGCCGGGTCAGTTCTGTGAGATGTCTCTGCTTGGCATGGGTGAATCTCCTTTCGGTATTGCTTCTTCACCGACTGAAGAAGGTTTCCTTCGATTCACGGTCAACCGAACGGGCCTGGTGACCAATGAGATCCACAATCTTCGTGAAGGAGACATGGTCGGTATTCGGGGCCCTCTGGGTAACTGGTACCCTGTTGAGGATTTTAAAGGGGAAAATGTGGTGATTGTGGGGGGCGGATTTGCCTTCACGACATTAAGATCCCTGCTGGTCTACCTGCTTGCACATCGTGAGGATTATGGTGAGATCATCTGTATTTACGGCGCAAGAAATCCGGATCTGTTTATATATAAAGACGAACTGGGAACATGGCTGAAACGAACAGACATGAAACTCCATCTCACCATTGACAATGAGGCGGATGGATGGGAACATCATACCGGTTTTGTACCGGCCGTGACCGAGCAGATTGCTCCGTCTGCAGAAAAGGCCTGGGTCGTGGTCTGCGGCCCCCCGGTTATGATCAAATACACCCTGCCGGTGCTTGAGAAGCTGAAATTTCCGGATGCCCGGATCATTACTTCGCTTGAACGGAGAATGAAATGCGGGATCGGAAAATGCGGCCGCTGCAATATCGGATCACAGTATGTCTGCATAGACGGGCCGGTTTTTTCACTGGCACAGTTAAAAACAATTCCTGACGCGTTATAAGAGGAGAGTCTTATAAATGGAACAAATTATTCTTGAAGAACTGGACCAGGGTTTTAAAGATGAGGTTGCTTCTCAGCCGGGTTCAGAAAATATTATGAAATGTTTTACCTGCGGCACGTGCACGGCATCCTGTCCGGTTGCCGAAGTTCACACTGAGTATGATCCCAGAAAAATTATCCGCATGGTCATGCTGGGTATGCGTAAAGAAGTCCTGTCCTCTGATATTCTCTGGATGTGTTCGCGCTGCTATACCTGTTATGCGCTTTGTCCGCAGAATGTCAAATTTACCGATGTAATAAGCATATTGCGTGACATGGCGGTCAAGGAGGGATATGTCCCTCAAAAACGTCTGGATGAAGCCAAGATCCTTGATAATAAAATTCAGTCGCTGCGGTGTAAAATCATCCATCACAAACTGCATCCCGATGAAAAGCAAACCGGGGATATTAAAAAAATGATGGATGAGATACTGAACGAAACCTGGTAATTGGTGAGGGCCATTCATGAATACTGAAGCAAAACTCAGTTTTGATCATCTGCATAAAGAAGTCATTGACAGGGGGACTTGCGGACGCTGCGGAGGCTGTGTTTCTTTCTGCACGGCTAATCGAATCGGAGCATTAGAGATCGGGGAGGATGGATTTCCCCGATATAAAAAAGAAGCAGAATGCCTGGAGTGTGGATTGTGTTACTTGATTTGCCCCCAGACTATCCAACTCAATGATGCCCTAAAAGATGAATTCAGATGGAAGGCGCCGATCGGTTATGTGGAGGATCTCCATTCGCTCAGGGCAACCAACAAAGAGATTCAGGAAGTGGCCACTGATGGGGGCGTGGTTACGGCGCTTCTATCTCATATGCTGAAAAATAACCTTATTGATGGAGCTGTGGTTTCAAAACGCGATGGACTGTTCAACCGTCAGTCTGTGGTGGCAACCACATCTGAAGAACTTTTTAAGGCGGCTGGATCCACCTTTTCAGAAGCTCTTCATTTAGATAAAATGGGTAGTGAATATACATCTTGCGCGCCGGTGGTCAAGACGATACACGAATATTCCCAGACCCGGAAGAAGCTCAATAAGCTTGCCGTTGTAGGAACACCCTGTCAGATCGATGCAGTACGTAAAATGCAGGTTCTGAATATTTTACCAAGCGACAATATTCAATTTACCATTGGTCTTTTCTGCATGCAGTGTTTTTCCATGGAACGCCTGATAAACAGCCATTTTCTGGAAACCCATAAAATCAAACTGGAAAATATAAGAAAGATGAATGTGAAAGAGGATTTTTATCTCCATATGAAAACGGGAGAGATCATTCATATTCCCCTGAAAGAGGTTGAATCCATTGCCCGTCCAGCATGTCTGGCCTGTGAGCGTTTTTCCAATGATTTTGCGGATATCTCTGTGGGTGGACTGGGCTCGCCAGAGGGAGTCACCACAGTGCTGGTCCGATCCATCAACGGGAAAAGGATGATTGCCGATGCCCTGTCAGAGGGCGGTATTGAAAAAATCAGTTGTGACAAAGAGAACGTTCTTTCTCTGGTGAAAAAATTTGCAGAGTTTAAAAAGAATCGGGGGAGTGCCACACTTAAAAAGCTGGATAACAGCCAAAAACCTTGAAAAGGGATCAGACTTTATGGCAAAAACAGATAAGAAGAAGAAATCCGGTTCTGTACTCGTCATTGGCGGGGGCATTGCCGGCATACAATCGTCCCTTGATCTCGCAGAATCCGGTTTCAAAGTTTATCTGCTGGAAGAAGCGCCGGCCATCGGCGGAACCATGGCACAGTTGGACAAGACATTTCCGACGAATGACTGTGCCATGTGCATTGTGTCACCCAAGCTTGTCGATTGCGGAAGGCACCCCAATATTGAAATTATTACCAACAGTGAACTTCAGGATGTACAGGGGGAAGCCGGAAATTTTGTGGTTGCTGTGAAAAAACATCCAAGGTATGTTGATGAGGATAAATGTACAGGATGCGGCGCGTGTACTGAGAATTGTCCTGTAACCAAAGAATTTTATCCGGTCGAATCACCGAAAGTGATTTTAAATGAGGATGATTTACAGAAGGTGTCAGCGATTATGAAGGAGTATCGTGAGCAGAGGGGCAATCTGATGCCCATACTCCAGCATGTGAATAAGGAGTTCAATTATTTGCCGGGAGATGTTTTACTCTATATCTCTGAGGAACTGAATATACCAATAGCCGAGATTTACAGCATTGCCACTTTCTATAATGCTTTTAATCTTGAACCGAGAGGGAAGCATATCATCAATGTATGCGTGGGTACAGCCTGTCATGTAAAAGGAGCCCCGGGTATTATTGAAGCGCTCAGTAACGAATTGGGTGTGGAAGTCGGAGAAACGACCGATGATATGAAATTCACTCTGGAGACGGCCCGGTGTTTTGGCTGTTGTGGATTGGCCCCCGTGATTACGGTTGATGAAAACGTGCATGGACTGATGAAGCGCGCCGATGTACCGAAGATTCTCAAACAATATAAAGAGTGATAGGGGCATGCCATGAAGAAATTGAGCATTGAAGACCTGGAAAAGATCAGTCAAAAAGTCAAAAAGACCAACCGCTTGCGTTCCGGGAGCGCCCGGGCCAAGATAACCGTACATATGGGGACCTGCGGTATTGCCGCGGGGGCAAGAAATATAATGAACGTGTTATTAAAGAAAATAGAAGAAAAAGAATCCGGAGAAGTCATTCTGACGACTTCCGGCTGCGCCGGTTTTTGCAGCCGGGAGCCAATGGTCACGGTGGAATTGAAGGGAAAACCGCCTGTAAAATATGTTGATCTGACTGAAGAAAAAATAGAAAAAATATTTTCAAAACATGTGCAAAATGGGGAAATCGTCACTGAATATGCCCTGGCCATTGGAAGTGAGAGGGAACCATAATATGGCATACAGAACGCATTTAATGATATGTACAGGTACAGCATGTGTATCGTGTGGCTCCTTTGATATCAAAAAGAAATTGGAGCAGGAAATTCAGAAGCATGGATTAGAGAAGGAAATACTGGTTGTAACGACCGGATGTCAGGGGTTTTGTGCACAGGGGCCGGTGATGGTTGTACAACCGGATGAGGTTTTTTATCAAAAATTAACACCCGACGACATACCCGAACTTGTTGAAGAACACTTATTAAAAGGACGGCCTGTTAAGAGACTCATGTTTACGCCTCCCGGCGGAGAAACGCCCGTTCCAAATATAAATGAAATCGGATTTTTTCAAAAACAGCGTTTAATTGCATTAAGAAATAAGGGATTGATTGATCCTGAAAAAATTGATGATTATATCGGAAGGGACGGGTATAAGGCCATTGCAAAAGTCTTAAGCACCATGACTTCTAAAGATGTCATCAAAGAAATAAAAAAATCCGGATTACGGGGCAGAGGGGGAGGCGGATTCTCCACCGGACTGAAGTGGGAAATATGCAGCAAGGCTGAAGACAGTCCGAAGTATATCATATGTAATGCGGACGAAGGAGATCCCGGTGCATATATGGACAGAAGCATTGTCGAATCAGATCCGCACTCAGTTATCGAGGGTATGCTCATTGGAGCAAAAGCAATCGGAGCGAATCAGGGTTATGTGTATATACGAACAGAATATCCCCTTGCAATAAGCCGGTTGGAAATAGCGATTCAACAGGCAAGAGAATATGGATTGCTGGGAAATGATGTGCTCGGTCAGGGTCTTGATTTTGATATCGAAATAAAACAGGGTGCCGGTGCATTTGTATGCGGCGAGGAGACGTCATTAATCCATTCCATTGAGGGGGTATCACCCGAACCAAGACAAAGGCCTCCCTTTCCGGCCCAGTCTGGTCTTTGGGGAAAGCCTACCAATATCAATAATGTTGAAACATGGGCGAATGTGCCAAGAATTATCATCCGCGGTGCCGACTGGTTTGCCGGTATCGGTACAGAAAAAAGCAAGGGGACAAAAGTTTTTTCTTTGGTCGGTAAAATTAATAATACGGGTCTGGTCGAAGTACCTATGGGCATCACTCTGAGAGAGATTATTTATGATATCGGGGGCGGAATTCCAGATGGAAAAGCGTTTAAGGGGGTTCAGATAGGAGGTCCGTCCGGGGGAGTCGTGCCAAGCTCATTGCTGGATCTTCCTGTGGATTATGAGCGTTTGGCCGAGGTCGGCTCTATGATGGGTTCAGGCGGTATGGTCGTTACTGATGAAGATACCTGTATGGTTGATATCGCGAGATACTTTCTTGAATTCACCAATGACGAGAGTTGTGGAAAATGCACCAGTTGCCGGGATGGCAGTGCGGCGATGCTTGAAACCTTGAAGAGAATATCGGATGGTAACGGAAAAGAAGATGATATTGAATTTTTAGAAGAATTGGGAATGGCGATTAAGGACGCTTCACAGTGCGGGTTGGGACAGACACTTCCCAATCCGGTACTCTCGACCATCAAGCATTTCAGAGATGAGTATGAAGCGCATATCAAAGAGAAAAAGTGTCCGGCTCATGTTTGCAAAGCGCTCATCAGATATTCAATAGAGAGCGAAAAATGTACCGGATGTACATTGTGTTCGAGGAAATGTCCAGTCAATGCGATCACAGGTGATGTGAAATCACCTCATGTAATCGATCAGACACGATGCATCAAATGCGGTGTATGTTCTGATGTCTGTAAATTCGGTGCAGTATTGATTGAAACAGGAAAGGCATCATGACATTAAAACAAATTCAGGAGAGCCTCGGAGCGGAAGTGATTATCGGGGCAGACAAATTGGATATGAATATTAAAATCGGATGTGCTGCCGATTTAATGAGTGATATACTGGCTTATGCGAGTCCCGGGGCACTTCTCCTGACAGGATTAACAAATCCACAGGTGATTCGTACAGCGGAAATGAAGGATATTACGGCAATATGTTTTGTGCGGGCGAAAAGGCCGGATAAAACAGTCACGCGTTTGGCTGAAGATCTTAACATGGTATTACTGAGAACCAGTTTGCCGATGTTTGAGAGTTGCGGGCGGTTATACAGCAAGGGAATGATTGGTTTAGGTCATTTGGAGCCCGATATCAATGGCACGAAATAAACAATATACAAAGACTCAAGAGCTGGCTTATGAGCTTAAAATCAAAGATGTCATGAACAGCCGTTTGGTTACCGTGAGCTCAAAGGCAACGATTGTTGAATTGAAAGAGATACTTCGGGCCAATCGTATTTCCGGAACGCCTGTCATCGATCACGGTGAATTGATTGGAATCATCAGTATCGAAGATTTAATACTGTGTTTATCAAAAGGTGAAATGGATGCGGTTATAGCAGACAGGATGATAACGGATGTAAAAGTATTGCACCCTGATGAGCCGCTCGTCCATGCGATCAATCAATTTGAAAAATATGGATTTGGCCGTTTTCCCGTGATTGAACGGGATGACGGCAAGCTGGTGGGTGTGATCACCAAAGGTGATATTATGAAAGGGGTGCTCAAGAAATTAGAGATTTGTTGTGATGAGAAAGAGAAATACAGAAACAGAGTGAGTTACATTTTTAAGGATATTGTTTCTGATAAAACAGTTTTATCCTTTCAGTATGATATTAAGAGTAAAGATTTTAACAGAGCCGGACAATCTTCGAGTCAACTGAAGAGAACGCTGAGTCATCTCGGCATCCAGCCTGATCTGGTCCGTCGTGCAGCGATCGCTGCTTATGAGGCGGAGATGAATATGGTTGTTTTTACAGATGGAGGACAATTGTCAGCCGCTGTACAACCCGGTCAGATAAAGCTCAAGGCCTCAGATTCCGGCCCAGGTATTCCTGATATTGAGAAAGCCATGCAGCCCGGTTACTCAACGGCCCCGCAATGGGTGCAGGAACTCGGATTTGGTGCGGGTATGGGATTGGTCAATATTAAAAATTGTACTGATAAAATGGAGATTCATTCGAAAATTGGCAAGGGAACGGATCTGACGGCCATTATTTATCTGGATGATATCAAGCACTGATGTAAATGAAAAATCAATCAGGTGATGCACAATCCTTTCATAGTGAGATTTGATGAAACTTAAAACAATAGCAGAAAAAATGAACATGAAAGTCATATCCGGATCAAGTAGCCTTGACAGGGAAGCAACGGGGGGGTACGCAAGTGATTTAATGAGTGATGTCATTGCGAACTCAAAGGAAGGTGACTTGTGGGTGACCATGCAAATTCATCAAAATATTGTCGCCGTTGCGCAGCTCAAAGAACTGAGCGGGATCATCATTGTTCATAATAGGCCTGTTGAGGCCGAGACTCTGAAAAAGGCAAAAGAAGCAGGATTGCCGATCATGGTAACGGAATTAACTGCTTTTGAGATTGTCGGAAAATTGTATGAGTTAGGTGTTGGTCGATAATTTAGGAACGTTAAAACCTTTCAGGGCGGATTTACATATTCACACCTGCCTTTCACCCTGTGGTGATTTGGAGATGCTGCCAACGAATATTGTGAAAAAGGCCAAAATGGAAGGGCTGGATATCATCGGGATCTGTGATCATAACGCTTCGGAGAATGTCGCTGCAGTAAAAAAAACCGGGGAAAGAACCGGTTTAACAGTTTTCGGCGGAATTGAGGTCACCTCAAAGGAAGAAGTCCACCTGCTGGCTCTGTTTGAAACGATTGAAGATTTAGATTCATTTCAGAAGATTGTCTATGAAAACTTATCCGGAGTCAATAATGAGGACGTGTTCGGTCCACAGGTTGTTGTTGATGCGAAGGATAATATACGATGCTCCAATGCGCATTTATTAATTGGAGCGACTGAACTGTCTATTGATGAAATTGTGAATCAAGTTCATATTTTAAAGGGGATCGTCATTGCCTCTCATGTTGATCGCGAACGGTTTGGACTTTTTGGCCAGCTGGGTTTCATTCCCGAAGGTTTGTTTTTGGATGGTCTTGAGTTATCATCACAGTTCAGTTCGAAAAAGGAGAATTGGAACCAATACAATTTCCCGGTCGTCACATTTTCTGATGCGCATTATATCAAAGATATTGGAAGAAACTCAACGACATTCAACATGGACTCAATAAAAATGGATGAGTTAAAAAAAGCGTTAACAGGTGCATATGGAAGATCTTTCATTACACATTTTGGACATTGTTGAGAATTCAATTGAAGCAAAAGCCACCAGGATTTGTATCAACATCAATCAGGACATCAGGAATGATTTGCTGGTTATTGAAATAAAAGACAATGGAAGAGGGATGGATAGAGAAACACTAAAAAAGGCAGCGGATCCATTTTATTCGACTCGATTAACACGAAATGTGGGCCTGGGTCTCTCGCTTTTGAAACAGGCAACCCGGGAATGCGGAGGGACGTTTAAAATTGAATCGGAAATTAGCAAGGGGACGTCGATAAAGGCCACTTTTCAAAACAGCCATATTGACCGAAAGCCGTTGGGTGATTTAAACACAACATTGATGACTTTAATCGGCACTCATCCGGAGATTAATTTTGTGGTTAATTTCAAAAATACTGAGACAACGTTTTGTTTAGACACTGAGGAAATATCATGATCAACATGACGATAAATGATAAAAAAGTTCAGGTTGAAGAGGGTGTCTCCATACTGAAAGCAGCTGAAAAGCTGGGGATCAGGATCCCGACTTTATGCTATCATAAAGCATTGCCGGCTTATGGAGCCTGTCGTCTTTGTCTGGTAGAAGTCAGCCGGAATGGCGGCACTTCATCCATTCAGGCCTCATGTACGTATCCGGCATCCGAAGGACTTGTGATAAAAACGGATAGTGAAAGAGTGCTGAAAGCACGTAAAATGATGGTTGAATTATTATTAGCCAAATGTCCGGATTCGGAAGCAGTCCAGAAGCTTGCAGAAGAAATGGGTGTTGGAAAACCGAGGATTGAGCTTAAAAAAGAAGATTGTATACTGTGCGGTCTGTGCGTTCGTATGTGCCGTGAAAGAATGGGGAGAGGCGTTCTCAGCTTTACCCACAGGGGCAGTAAACGACGAGTGCAGCCTGCGTTCGACAAACAATCAGAGGTTTGTCAAACATGTGGCGCTTGCGATAATGTGTGTCCGACAAATGCGATAAAATTTGAAGCAATAACGCCAAATCAGCCGGTTTCCATATTGTCGGAGTTTGACGCGGGACTGGTGGAGCGATCGGCGATATACAGAGAATATGCTCAGGCGGTCCCTAATTATGCACACATAGATAAGGACCATTGTATCCATCTTCAAACAGGAGCCTGTGAGACCTGTAAAGAATTTTGTGAAGCAGATGCCATTAATTTTGACCAGAAGGAAGAGAATTATAAATTGAATGTTGGAGCCGTCATCATTTCCACCGGTTCCGAAAAGTATGATCCTTCTGCGATGCATGAATACGGTTTCGGGAGATACAAGAATGTGCTCACCAGTATTCAGTTTGAACGGGTGCTGGCTGCTTCAGGGCCGTTCGCCGGACACCTGCAGCGTCCCTCGGATGGCAAGGTGCCGGTTAAAATTGCATGGCTGCAGTGTGTGGGTTCACGAACAGAGAGCACTCAAATGCCGTACTGTTCATCCGTCTGTTGTATGTATGCCATGAAAGAAGCCATTATTGCCCGTGAACATGTAAGTACTGTTGAACCGACAATTTTTTATATGGATATGCGCGCGTATGGCAAAGATTTTGACAAATACTATGACAAGGCCATACAAACGGGTGTCACCTTTAAAAGAGCCAGGGTCAGTAAAATAACAGAGATTAAGAAAACCGGTAATCTTGAAGTACATTTTGCTGATGAGAAAGGCAGTTCGTGTGTTGAAGAATTTGACCTGGTGGTCCTTTCTGTAGGACTCAGCGCCTCTGAGAACTGTGCCGATCTGACTGATAAGCTGGGAGTCCAGCTGAATCCCTATCATTTCATTGAACATGTGGCTGAGTCGCCCATTGAAACGACCCGGCCGGGAATATTTGTTTGCGGTCCTGCTGTTTCGCCAAAGGACATCCCTGAAACCGTGATACAGGCTTCAGGTGCAGTCGCCGAAGCGGCAGAGCTGCTCCATGAGGGTCGCGGGACTGAAATTATTGAGAAAAAATATCCTGAAGAAAAAGATGTTAGCGGCCAGGAACCGCGAATCGGTGTTTTTGTCTGTCACTGCGGTATCAACATAGGAAGTATTGTCAATGTCCCGGAGGTTGTTGAATATGCCAAAAGTCTTCCCAATGTGGTCTTTGCGGATGAAAATTTATTTACCTGTTCTCAGGATACTCAGGTTCATATCAAGGAAGCCATTGAAAAATACAAACTCAACCGTGTCGTGGTTTCGTCCTGTTCCCCCAGCACCCATGAGCCTTTATTTCAGGAAACACTTCGTGATGCAGGTTTGAATCCTTATCTGTTCGATATGGCCAATATCCGGAATCACTGCAGCTGGGTTCATCGTGATGATCCGAAACAGGCCACGGAGAAAGCCAAAATTTTAACACGCATTGCCATCGGTAAAGTGCGATTGCTTGAGCCGCTTCATACGATTGCCCTGAATGTGACGCAAACCGGACTTGTGGTCGGAGGTGGATTGGCCGGCATGACCGCTGCATTGTCAATTGCCGAACAGGGATTTGAAGTGGCTCTCGTCGAACGCCAGGAGCAATTAGGAGGAAATCTTCGACGGTTGAAAGTGACCGCGGATGGTCAGAATGTTCAGGCCATACTGGATGAGCTGGTAAATAAAATTGAGAAACATCCCAAAGTATCCGTATATACAGGTGCCACAATTACCAGTATAGAAGGGTATCTTGGCAATTATCTGACCACCGTGAAACGGACCGGTAAGAAAAAGGCTGAGGAAATCGAGCATGGGATTATTGTGATTGCTACAGGAGCCAATGAAACGCAGCCGAAAGAATATCTGTATGACGGTGAGGATGTGCTGACACAACTGGAGCTTGAGGCTTCCCTGGAGACGGATGCCAAGCCTTTCAGGAAAACAAAAAACATTGTCATGATTCAATGTGTAGGCTCGCGGGATGAGGAACATGCCTATTGCTCAAGAGTCTGTTGCACTCAGGCGATCAAGAATGCAATCCGGCTGAAAGCGTTGAATCCCAAGATGAATATTTTTATTCTCTACAGGGATATCAGAACCTATGGCTTTAATGAAATATATTATCAGAAAGCCAGGGGAATGGGGATTGTTTTCATCCGTTACGATGAAGCAGATAAACCGAAGGTCAGCCGGGAAATGGTGAAAGAAAAAGAAGTCCTGAAGGTTGTGGTCAGAGATCACGTACTGGATATGGATATGGTGATTCATCCTGACAAAATCGTACTGGCTCCTGCCATGGGTCCACAGGCTGATGCCAATGAACTTTCACGGATGCTTAAGATTCCACTAAATGAAGATCACTTTTTTATGGAAGCGCATGTGAAATTGCGTCCGGTTGATTTCTCTGCTGAAGGTATTTTTCTCGCCGGGCTGGCCCATGCACCCAAAATGATGGATGAGACCATCTCACAGGCAAAAGCTGCTGCCGAACGTGCCTGTTCGATTATCAGTTCCAGCGAGTATATTTCTGAGGCCAATATTGCCAGTGTGGATACGGATGTTTGTGCAGGCTGCGGTTTGTGTGTGCCTGTCTGTCCCTATGGTGCTCCGGCATTGGTGTCAAGAAATGGCAGAGTCATTTGCCAGATTAATACGGCCCTGTGCAAGGGATGCGGAAGCTGTTCCACGGTTTGTCCTTCGGGTGCCATGCAGCAGTTAGGCTATAAGGAAGAACAGACCCTGGAAATGGTTTATCAGGCATTGTCAGATGAAATAATCGAATAAAAGAACGATCATTCAATCGTTTATAGGCCTCTTTTTTTCAGATAAAAATTTTTTATCGGATAATCCTCCCCCCAATTACTAAAAAATAAAGGGACAACCCTACGGTTTATCCCTTTATTTTTCATTGGAAAAGATTCGAACCGGAAGAGGAAGCTTGAGAGCACTTTGTGAGCGGATATGAGCGGGTGTCAATAAAAATGTGCCCTCTCAACGTCTCCGGCGAGAAAATATTTACTGAAGCCGTTTAAATTCAATACGTCTGTTTTTCGCTCTGCCCTCGGCAGTGTCATTGGATTCCACAGGATTATCCGGGCCATGTCCTGTTGCATGAATGCGATCTTCGGAAATACCCTCCTCAATCATATATTCTTTGACTGCATCAGCTCTTTTTTGAGAGAGAGTCAGGTTTAATTGCCGGCTGCCTCTATTATCTGTATAACCACCGACTTCAAGTATCATTTCGGGATAATCGACCATTGTTCGGATCACTTTATTCAGTACGTCTTTTGCTCCTGATGTTAATGTGGTACTTCCGGTTTCAAAAGTGACACCTTCCAAAATGATAGGCGCTTCTTTTTCAATAATAATCTCCGGTTTTTTATCAGGACAGCCATCTTCATCCTCGTATCCGTTTATGGTCTCCGCCTCATTGGGACATTCGTCACTGTCATCCGGAATACCGTCATTATCATTGTCGGAATCCGGGATACCATCATCGTCCTGAAATCCATCTATATCTTCCGCTTCATTCGGAGATTGATCGGTAAGATCCGGAATGCCATCGTTGTCATTGTCAAGATCCGGACAGCCATCCGTGTCCTTGAAACCGTCCATGTCTTCGGGATCATTCGGACATTGATCATCCTTGTTAAGAATCCCATCCCCGTCTTTATCTTTGTTCCCCCCAAGATACAGATTGATTCCCGCTTTAAATTCGATAATTCCAGACTGAGTATCCCCATACCCGGACATATCTTTATCCTGAAATATGATTTGTTGATAAAGAAGATTGACATCCAGACCGAGGGAGTTTGATAAGAAATAATCAAATCCAATCCCCAAATCGTAAAGAGCATTTTTCTGGGAATCATAAATTGAGGTTCCATCCGATTTTAAATCCCACATTAACAATCCCCATCCCATATTAAAATATGGATTGAACCGTTTTTCCGGTTTGAAATTTACCTGAAAGTTGGCAAGTATGGGTATCAAATTTGTCTCAAACGGGGTGTCAGGATATTTTGCAAGATGTTTCATGATTCCGGTTTTTTCCGGATCTTTTGGAAAGGTGGTTCCATATCCTCCCTGGACCGTGAGCATTAATTCCGGCATTATAGTATATCCCAGTTTCAAACCTATCGATGGCGATATCATATCGTCATCCACTTTGCCTCCCACCAGTTTCTGAGCACTTCCTGAAAGTCATACACTTATCTGGCCTTGTTGATGCTGAGAAAATGATGACATTACAGTGAGCATCAATAGAGCAATTATTGTGGTACCCAGTCGTTTTTTCATGTGTTCCTCCCAATTTTTATTAACTCTGATGATGTTTAAATGAGATGCTGCTGCTTAAGTTGCTTGTACTTTGGTTGGTCGACTATGAATCAATTTCCATACCATGTTTTTATGCAATTAGTATATGTATTTCAACCTATTGTTGAGACTGTCGAAAAACTTTCATGTTTTTCAGTTTATCTCTTTTGTCAAATCCTTTTTTTATGATGGAATTTTTTCTTTGTTTTTAACATAAATCAGTTTTGATCGGCCCTTGGGATTTTCGCGTGGTTCAATGTTATATTTTTGAATGGATTTAATCAATGGAGTCAATTTTTTAAAGCCATAATTTCTGGAATCAAAATCGGGCTGTTTTTTCAGAATAAGATTCCCAACGTCGCCCAGAAAGGCCCAGTCGTCATCATCAGCCAAATCAGATATCGTTGAAGAGATCAGGCGAATCACCTTTGGAGTAATTTTATCGATATTGTCTATCTCTGAGAACTTGCCCTTTATTAACGCCGATTCCTTTCCTTCAGATAGGGTTTTAAGAATTTCAATATATGAATTTGTCACAAGCCACAATAAATGGATTTGGTGTTTTCTTCTCGCCAATTCCAAATACTTGCATCCCGGCTTCGCGAAGTCTTGTGGCCAACCGTGTAAAATCACTATCACTGGAAACCAGGCAGAATCCGTCGGTTTTTTCTGAATACAGAATATCCATTGCATCAATAATCATTGCGGAATCGGTTGCATTTTTTCCTGTTGTATAGCCATATTGCTGAAAGGGGGTTACTGCGTTTTTTAAAAGGACATTTTTCCAATTGGATAGTTATGGATTTGTCCAGTCTCTATAAATTCGTTTTATGGTAGGATTGCCGTACTTGGCGATCTCTTCCATCATTTCTTTTAAGTAAACGGAAGGGATATTATCACCGTCTATTAATACTGCAAGTTTTAACTCCATTATATTTACCTGCCTTTTTGGATACTGTACTACATGCTTATAAATAATAAATATTATCCGTAAGCTGCTTGATCAGTTCTGATCAAGCCATTTCAGCATGGCATTCACACTGCCGGTGGCCAGTGCAATGCTCGTATCCGCCGCGCCGTAATACAAGCGGATCGTGTCACCATCGGGAGCCAAGGTATAACCGCACGGAAAGACGACATGGTCGACATCGCCACGACGCTCGTATGGTTCTTCCGGGCCGAAAATCCATTCGTCACCGCGTTTCAGGCAGATCTCCGGCTTGTCCAGGTCGAACAGGGCCAGCCCAAGCCTGTAAATGGCACCGGCGGCATTTACACGGACACCGTGATAGATCACCAGCCATCCTTTTACGGTTTTAATAGGCGGAGGTGAGATACCGATTTTATTCGCGTCCCACCAGGCTCCACGCCTGGCTTTCAACATGAGCTTGTGGTCGCCCCAATGACGCAAATTGGAGGAATAGGACAGCCACATATGTGCTCCAGGTATGGCGACCGGACGATGGATCAATGCCCAGTTTCCATTGATTCGTTCAGGCAGGAGTACTGCGTCTTTATCCTCAGGCTGCAAGATCAAGCCATAGCGTTCAAAATGGTGAAAATCTTCCGTGAGCGCAAGAGATACACCCGGACCTTCACGTGTGTAGGCGGTGTAAACGATGGCATATTTGTCCAGTTCGCCAATATATGTGATACGTGGATCTTCTATACCCCACAATTCTTCCGGGAAGTGCTTCGGATCAGGCATCAAAGTCGGCTGTGTATCAATTTTCCAAGTATCAATTCCATTGGCTGAGCGGGCAGCACATAAATGGGAATGCCCGCGCCGATCTTCCACGCGGCACAAAAGAAGGGTGATCCCATCAGGCAGCAATACAACGCCAGGATTGAAAACGCTGTTAACCCGGTACGGCCATTGTGCAGCCGTCAGGATGGGATTATTTTCATAACGTTGAAAAAGTTCCAGGTGCTTGTTATTCATGGGCTTTTAATCTCCTGTGTAATAAGAATATTCTCAGCCAGACGCAATTCCAGCAAAGCCTGAAGAAAGGCCAGTGTCGACTCGGCACCCTGGTTTTTGTTTACACTGTCGGGATGCAAACCATCCTGGCATCCACCTGTAATTGGATCATAAACAGGAAGGTTCAAGTCGTTATGTCCAAGGAACCACTCAAAAGCCCGGTGTGCTTCTACCTGCCATCTTTTGTCGCCGGTGATCCGATACGCCTCAAGACAAGCTGAGACCATCGTCTGTGCTTCGACCGGCTGTTGATCAAACCTGGCAGGTTCACCTCCTTGCTGATAAAAACCATTGGATCCGATAGGGACAAAATATCCTGTGTCCGAGCGCTGCAGGTCGGACAACCAATCCAATGACTCCAATCCGGCTTCCGTCATTAAGGTGTTGGACATCGCAGTGCCGCTTATGAGCAAGGCATGTGGTAATGAAGCATTGCAATAGGTTAAACGGTTTTCATACCACAGCCATTTATCGGAGTGGTTGTCTTCATAAAGTTTATGTAATCGTCCGGACAATTCCTCAAGCACCTGGATGGCTCTCCGGTCGCCGGTGAACCGATGCAAGTATTCCTGAATTCCCATGGTTGTAAAGGCCCAGGCACGGGGGCTGGTTGTCTTGAGAATTGCGGGCAGGGCCTGCTCGAATACCCAACCAGCCATATTGTGCAAGGCCGATGTATTGGAACGACCCAATACGGTACCTAATGCCCACAAAGTACGGCCATGGCTGTCGTCTGAACCGATCTTTTCGAGCCAGTTCCGTTGATAATCCAGAAAATTTCGAAAACGTCCGAATTCTGTATTAAAGGCGTACCAGATGAAGGCAAGATAACGGGAGCCGAGTTCCAGTACGGTTTCATTGCCCAGGGACTCCAAGAGTACGCTTACCATCAGAGCCCGGGCATTATCGTCGATCGAGTATCCTTCGCTGTAGTTGGGAACTGTGAAAATGGCATGTTGAATAATACCGGTTTCGTCTGTCATGTGAAATAAATGGTCCAGCTTCATCGGTGGTAAAACGGCTGGACGTTTATCCAATGGTTTCACTGCAAAACCGGGGCGTGCAAAATGACGGCGTTCTTTACGTGCGCGTTTAAAGCACGCCACATAGCGGTTTGCCACCTGGGCCCAGATCATCTGCCTTCCATATACATAGGCCCGCTTTCGCATGGCATGGCGCTCGGATTCATTGTCTAAAAGCCGAATCACCTGATCGGCCAGTGCTGCCGGATCCCGGAACGGTACCAGAACACCCCGCCCATCAGATAGAAGTTCTTCCGCATACCAGTATGGAGTTGAAATCACGGCCTTTCCAGCTCCCAGTGTATATGCAAGCGTTCCGGAGGTGATTTGTGCTTCATTCAGATAAGGTGTAATGTAAATATCCGCAGCACTGATGAATTCAACAAGTTCCTCCAGGCTGACAAAGCGGTTATAAAAAATCACCTGACTTTCAACGTTTTTCTCTCTTGCCAGGCGTTGCAGGTATAACCGATAGGTTTCCCCTTCATTCCTTATAACATGGGGATGTGTTGCACCTACGACAATGTAAACGACGTTCGGGTATCTATTTAAAATAGCCGGCAAAGCTGAAATTACGCTGTCAATCCCTTTATTTGATGATAATAGCCCAAAGCTGAGCAGAACGGTTTTACCTTCGACACCAAACAGATCTTTATGAAAACTGGGATCAACAAAGGGAACATCAGGGATACCGTGTGGTATCAGGTCAATTTTATCCAGCGACACGCCATAAACCTTATGTAAAAATTCCATACCGCGTTGACTCATAACAACGATTCGGTCTGACAATGCCGCAATTTCATGAAGTACCTTTTTCTGATCTGGAGCGGGATCACGCAGAATGGTATGGAATGTGGTTACTATAGGCATCGTCAGTTCGCGCAAGAGTACCAGAATATGACTGCCCGCCCGACCACCAAAAATACCATATTCATGCTGCAAGGAAATGATGTCTACGCTGTTGATGTTCAGGAAGTCCGCAGCCCGGCGATATGAGTCGATATCTTTTTCCGTGAGTTCAAACCGGACGCGGGCCGGATAGGTGTAACCGGCCTCGATATCATTGACAGGCACGGCAATGCAGGTTGTCTGAGGATATTGTGTGGAAATGGACTCACACAAATCAGTGGTGAATGTGGCGATGCCGCACTGGCGCGGTAAATAGTTGCCTATGAACGCAATCCGGTTGAGTTTTGAAGTGGGTGAATTATGATTCATGATGAAGATTTCTTTTCTTGAGTAGAGATTTTATTGCATTGTAACATAAAATCCCTTCAAAATGATCCAACTTATGAATCCGGCAGATATCAAAACGAATTATCCAATACCATTCGAAATTACATATTCTCCGGCTTTTATTATTATGCAATAAATTTTTTTATTTTTTACTGCGATGAATTGAATAACTATGCAGTGACCACCCAAGAATAAGCCCAATCAGTACAAGTAAAAACATAAGTAAAGCACTGGATATAGGAAGCGTCCAGAATAAGAAGCGAATATTTACAACAGCAAAATTTTGAATAATAAAGATAAGTGCAAAACCTGCCAGAAAAATACTTATAATTATTTTATTTTTCATTTTGACCTCTCCTATAAAGTTTTTAATACAGCATGACCTTTTCAGGACATCACTTTTCTATGCTTTTCAAATATTTTAAAAAATCGCTATCGGTATTTAATATGAGAGTTGCATTGTCATTATTGAGTGTGCTTTTATACGTTTCCAGAGTTTTAAGAAACGCATAAAATTCCGGGCCTCTGTTATAGGCTGAAGCGTATGTTCTGGTCGCTTCTGCATCAGCCTTGCCTTTAATGACCTGCGCCCTGCGATAGGCTTCGGATGTGATTCGCTGCAGTTCTTTTTCACGTTCACCGTCAATTTCGGCCTTTCTTCCCTCGCCTTCGGAACGGAATTTTTCCGCGATCCGCTTCCGTTCGGATATCATACGTTCATAGACTTTTTGCCGGACTTCTTCAATATAATTGATGCGTTTGATCCGCATGTCCAAAAGTTCGATTCCATACTGCGGCATGGTTTCAGCGGCCTTCATTAGGATTAATTTTGTAATCTGTTTGCGCCCTTTTTCGATTTGTTGAGCCACAGTTTCCAAACCGAAGCCCTCTGCTTCTTCTACTGTAATCTGTAATTCCCGATTGCTGTTCCGGACGGCTTCGATCAGAAGATTCTCAGATACATAGTTTCGTGTTGCGCTGTCGATGATGTCATCCAGACGACTATGGGCATTTCTTTCATTGTTTACTGATTGATAAAACTTGAGTGGATCCACGATGCGCCAGCGGGCAAATGTATCCACCCATATGTATTTTTTATCGGAGGTAGGAATTTGGTTTTCATCTCCGTCCCATTCCAGAACGCGTTTGTCAAAGCGGGTTACTTTTTGAACAAAAGGCAGCTTTGCATGCAAACCTGCTTCTTTGATGGGATCACCCACAGGTTTGCCGAATTGCAGAATAATGACCTGTTCGGTTTCATCAATTGTATAAAATGTGGATCCCAGTAAAATCAGAGCTGCGACAACAAGCACACCGATAATAATAATTCGCTTTCTCATTTTGCCACCTCCCTGGCTTGTAATTGCAGCAGAGGAATAAATCCTTTCTGCTGTTCATCAATCATGTAAATGCTTTCCAATTTGGGCAGTATTTCGAGCAGGGTTTCTAGATAGAGCCTGCGCCTTGTGACGTCTTTTGCCTTATTATATGCCGTCCAGACAGCCAGAAAATTCTCTGCATCGCCTTTAGACCGGTTTACCCGATTAACAGCATAGCCTTCCGCCTGCCGGATTGTCTGTTCTGCCTGACCTTTTGCCTGGGGCACAACTTTGTTGTACGCTTCCAGAGCCTCGTTGATAATGCGCTCTTTTTCCTGCCTGGCTTCATTCACTTCATTGAAGGCCGGTTGTACGGATTTCGGCGGATTCACATCCTGCAATTTAATGGTTACGATATCGATACCCGTTTCGAATTCATCCAGAAGATTTTGAGTGGCTTGTTGTGCCATCACTTCGATATCCTGTCGGCTCAGAACGATAACTTCATCCACACTGTGATCTCCGACCACTTCACGCATCACGGACTCGGAAGCATCGCGCAGGGTCTCCACGACGTTTCGCACGTGAAACAGATATTTTACCGGATCCTTGACCCGGTACTGTACAATCCAGTCTACTACAGCGGAATTCAGGTCTCCGGTGAGCATCAGGGATTCTCCCGTAAAATCCTGCCTGGAATACTGGGTATTAATCCCTGCCTGTGTGGTCCGAAAACCGAATTCTTCTTTAAATACACGCTGCACCTTGACTTTTCTTGCTGTTTCCACACCAAATGGTATTTTTGAATGCAGTCCGGGATCTGTTGTACGCATGTATTTTCCACAGCGCTGAATCACAGCCACTTCATCTGCGCCCACGGTATAGATGGTAGAGAATATCAGCCAAAGCCCAGAAATACCAAAGACGGCCCAATTAATCCAGACCTTTTTAATAACGGGCAATTTAATTGTCTCATCACCCACGCGGATGGTTTTTCCGGTCATTATAACCTCCTTTTCAAACCCAAATGATGCATACAAGTAAAACCTGCAAAAATATCTCAGTTCAATTTCGCCTGATATCTGTGTCATTGGTTTTAAGAACCAGATAAAATCTTGATGAATTGGTATATCAGGTTGCCGACAATGAGAATCGACGGCCTCAACTTCTCCGTTTTTCCGAGCGAGGGCGGGCCTTATTGACAGTGAGACTTTG
>Ga0272442_10000998_pt1 | contig 43779 bp, 31 predicted proteins | sample SSMForm2O_FD_200262 | JGI IMG/M metagenome (GOLD analysis project Ga0272442, IMG submission 200262) | Marine sediment archaeal communities from Little Sippewissett salt marsh, Falmouth, MA, United States - SSM-Form-2O | ecosystem: Environmental > Aquatic > Marine > Wetlands > Sediment ...
TTTAGAGCCATAAAAAGGACGTACTTTCCAATAGAGTAGATTTTCTTCGGTATTATTATCGACTTGATTTGCAGTCAGAAATTGGGGTGAGATAACGATTACGTCGTTGTTTTGATTATGATATTTAGCTAGAAGCTCTATACAGCCTTTATAAACATGGCTGCCGGAACTATAGACGGCAATAATAAGATGGGTGACGTTGGTATCCTTTTTATCAATGGGTAAATTTGACGCATATGGGATATAACACTCAACCTTGTGTTTTACCCTCAACCTTTTGCTTTTTATCGCAGCTCCAGGGCAGTGGTAAGCAAAGATTGTCAAAAACAACAAAAAAAGCAATAGTTTGTAAATCTTAATTGTTAGTTGAGGTTTAATATTTACACTCTTTAAGATCATAATTCTCTACTTTCGATTCCAACAATTTTATGAAAATTTTCATCTTTGAGATGGGGGAGATTGGAGGCGGTAAGCGGTGTAGAACACGTCGGCGACCAGGCGGGCGCTGTTTTTGGCCATCTGTTCCATATAGCTTGTCGTTTTGGGACTCGAGGAACGATTGGGCCAATCGTCTTTGAGATGAGCGCCCAAGAAACGGTCAGGATCGGCAAGGTTGGCGCGGCTGGCGTCGGTAATTTCCTGCAAACGCTTGGCAAAGGCGGCGGCAGCTTCGTCAATTGTTGTGCCTAACATCTTGGGCTTATAGTCGCTGATATCAACGTGTATGGATTCGTCGGTATTGAACCAGAATAGTGACCAGGACTTAGGATTATTTCGAAAGCTTTTGTTGGGATCCTGAAGGCCTTGGTCGGCATGTTTGGTTTCGAATGCTTCACGTTGGGAAGAATAGCCGTCCCAGGCATGAACGGGGGAGGATCTGTCTTCGACGGCGTGGGCCAAGGTGGCGGCGAATTGGGCGGCATCGGCGGGGCGGTTGTCTTTGAAGGCGTCAACCATCTGCTGAAAATACCACCGGGCACCGCGCTGAGCCCGGGCAAAGTTTTTATCCGGGTCAAAGACAAAATAGTGGTAGATCCATTCGTGAGCAGGTTTGCCAGCGCCGGGGGGAGTGGGTTTGCATTGCTGAGCATTTTTGTTTTCAGCATAGAGAAAATTACCGATGTGTCGTGCGCGATCAAGGGGACCGGACATAAAAAAATCGGGGTTTCCAGACCACCATTTATAAGCCACCAAGTATTCCGCAATCGGATGTGGGCCCCTGGGGTCAAACGGATATTTATGGGGACTGGACCATAATTGGCGAAGTTCTTGAGGTTGGCAATCAAAGGCGGCCTGGCTGATTCTACTGTGGGGTTTATCCGCCCAGCCGAGGACGGTTGTTGCTAAGGTTAAGATGGTGGTAGTTATCAAAGCAACTGATTTGCTCAGCCGCAGCTTGTTGTGTTTGATTCTGAGCATGGGTAACTCCTGGGTAAGGCTATTTAAGGCTCATTCTATCAAAATCATACTTGTTTACAAATATCTATCCGGAAAATCAGGATTAATGTTTGTAGGCCAAGCATATAACTTTAATATTTATTACCTTTAGTGTTTATTGACATTATATTGTACAAATAATACAATAGGTATTCTGAAAATCAGATTACAGATAAGTGGTCAAATGAATGCCGAAGGGAAGCAATGCTGTGTATTTTTCGGCGGAAGCGATTTTTAGGAGAATGCCATGAAGGTTACGTCGATCGATCGAAGGGGTTTTTTGAAATCTGCAGCGGCGCTGCCGGTGTTGTCATTTTTGCCGATGGGATGCTCCTTGACGGGGCGGTATGAAGGGGAGCCTGTGGTGTTGCGTCCCAAAAAGCCTGCAAACGTGCGCGGGGCGTTTTTTTATCCCCCGGAAGAGGTGGTGCGACGGGGTGAGTTCGAAGACAGTTGGGCTCATGAAAAATGGTTTACCTATCCGGGTAATCAATATAAGCCGCGGGAGCAGCAGGCGAAATTTATGCAAAAGGTACGAGAGATGGCGGGGGGGCTTGATCTGAAACTTAAGATAGATGCAGAGCCCATTTATACGGCGGCGGGGGTTCAGGCATTTGTTGATGATGTCAAGAAAAGTAAGCCTGATGCTTTATTGCTTTTTAATTTTTATAATTCTATGAGCGCAAAGCTCGCACCTGTGCTGGAGGCGTTTGACGGGCCGATTATTGTTTACCATCCGGTCGGCGCGAATCATCAGTTGCCTCCCAAACATTTTATGACGGCGCCGAAAGTGCAATATATACATGCGATTGAAAACTGGGATGCCTTGGAGCGGGGCTTGCGGGCGATACATGCTCACAACCGGATGGCGCAGAGCACAATGTTGCGGATTTCCGGAAACTACAAAACCAAGAAGCAGCAGAAGGATCCGTTTTTCGGTACTAACGTTCAATGCATTACTGCCAAAGAATTTAACGACTGTTTCGACGCGGTCAAGTGGACAGAGGACATGGAGAGGATGGCCAAGTCGGTTCGGGCCCGGGCAGCACGCGTAGTGGACTTGAAAGATAAGGCCTTTGCCGACGCGGTGCGAGCGCATGTTGCGGTGCGGCAAATAATGGATCGTTATAACGCTGATGCCATCACCATCGCCTGCCTGTTCCTCAAACATCGCAAGCCGTGCCTGAGTTTTGCCGTCAATAATGGGAACCTGGTACCCTGCGGGTGTGAAAATCATTATGAAGGGACGTTGACCTTGATGCTGGGTGCGGGTCTGTTTGAACGAGGTGGATTTTTACATAATCCGGAATTTGATACTGAAGAAAATCGTTATTTTGCCACCCATTGTACCTGTGCCACGAAATTGCATGGTCCCAAGGGCAAGGAAACGCCCTACGTGCTAAGGCCGTTTTTCCATCAAATGCCCAAAACGCTGGCGCTGGATGTGCACTGGAAGCCGGGTGAGGCGGTGACTTTGATGAAGTATCATACGGGTAAGAACTATATGGATATCTGGGGTGGTAAGGTGATATCGACACCGGAATCGCCGCCTACCGGTGGATGTGCGACGCGGGTGCTGGTCAAGATCGATAACGTCGCGGATGTCTGCGATGTATATCCCGGTCCTCATCCCATTTTGTACTGCGGAGACTTTGTGCGGCAGGCCAAGACGTATGCGGACCTTTATGGTCTGGACGTCCGTACCAGTGTCTGATATTATTCAGAGAGCCGATAGATAGAAACAATAAAGCTTTAAATCATGAACTTATATTCATTAAGAATTGGAGGATAATCATGGGCAATGGCATTAACCGGCGCGGGTTTATGAAGGGAACACTTTTAACCTCGGCGGGGGGGGCGTTTGCGCTGCAGGGGGGAGCTGGGAAAGTTTTAGCGCAGGGTGAAAAAAATACCCGGCCCAGTGTAAAACCGCAGAGTAAGGCGGAATTGCCGATGGGTAAGATCAAAGATATGCAGGTGAGCCGGATGCTCTTGGGTGGGAATCTTCTAACACATTATACGCACAGCCGGGATTTAAGGTATGTGTATAATCTTACCGCTCATTATAACACGGACGAAAAGATATTTGAGACTATGGCCGAGGCGGAGGCGCACGGGATCAATACCCTGGTTATTCATACCGCCCCGAGGACAATGGATTTACTGACAAAATATCGCAGTCAGTGGGGCGGGAAGATCCAATGGATAATATGCCCTACCGCCCCTATTGATGATAGCATGAAAGCCTATGCGGAACAGGTGAAAAAGGTGGTAGAGGATGGTGTGGATGCCATTTATCTTTGGGGGGTGCGCTCAGATGTCCTGGCGGCCCAGGGTAAGGTGGGGTTGATAGCCAAGGCGGTGGAGATAGCCAAGGACTACGGGATTCCTTCGGGAGTAGGAGCGCATGACCTGCAGGCGATTAAAGCCTGTGAGGAACATAAGGTACCGGCGGATTTCTATATCAAGACCATGCACCATCATAATTATCCTACGGCGCCCAAACCGGATGAACTTGAGAAACCTATTGCCGAGGTTCCCGGTTACTGGTGTCAGAACCCCCAGGAAGTGATTGATTTTATGCAAACGGTCGAGAAGCCCTGGATTGCCTTTAAGGTGATGGCGGCGGGGGCCATACATCCGAAAAATGCGTTCCCCTATGTTTTTGAAAAAGGCGCGGACCATGTGTTAGCGGGGATGTTCGACTTTGAGATTGCTGAGGATGTAAACATTGTTAAGGCGGCATTAAACGAAGCAAAGAAGAAAAGGGTCAGGCCCTGGAGAAGTTAAGCTAGATGGTGTTAATATTGATGGGGGGCTCAGGCGGGGGGATTTTCGAGGCGGCCTTGGCGGAGGTTGATTATACGGTCGGCGTATTGGTCCGCTATCAAGCCGTGGGTGACAATGATGACGGTGCCGCCCCGGCGATGGAACTGGGCCAGATGGTCGAGGACGGCGGAGGCATTTTCGGGATCAAGATTTCCGGTCGGTTCATCAGCGAGAATAATTTTAGGGTTGTTGTACAGAGCCCGGGCGATGGCGGTGCGCTGTTTTTCACCGGCGCTGAGCTGAGCGGGCTTGTGGAAGATGCGTTCGGCCAGGCCTAATTTTTCCAGTAAGTTGCGGGCTTTGGTTATATCGTGATTATTGCCGGCGGCGGGGCCGGCCAAGGCGACGTTATCGACAACGCTTAAATAGGGTACCAGGTGGAACATCTGGAAAACGAAGCCAATATTTTGAGCCCGGAAATTGGCGCGTAAGCGGTTACTCAGGTTATAAATATTTTTACCCGCTATAAGTAGTTTGCCGCTGGTGGGATGCTGCATACCGGCCAGGGTTAGCAGTAAGGTTGTTTTACCACTGCCGCTGGGGCCGCGGATCACAACGAACTGACCTTCCGGGATGCTAAGGTCAAGGTCCACAAGGGCATCTACAGGCCCCCGATGGGTTTGGTAGGTTTTCGTAATATTTTCCAGGACAATCATATTATTAATTCTATTCATAGCGGAGGACATCGGCAGGGTCCTGCGAAGCAGCGATGGTTACAGGAATAAAACTGGAGACCGCGGCAAAAAGGGGCGCGATGATCAGTGACCAGGTAAGCAGGAAATACATGGGTTTGATATTTTGGGCGGTTATCTTAAAGATGTAAGGTCCCACGTCGAGGGCCAGGTATGTGCCCAGAAAGAATCCGGCTACGGCTCCAATCAGACCAATAAGAATCGCCTTGCCCAGGAGCAGGAATATAATCCGGATAGAGCCATAACCCAGGGCACGTAACAGACCGATTTCCGTCTGGCGCTGGCGGACGTTCATCAGGGTCAGGACGGCAATCCATATACCGCAGACAATAACAACCAGGGGCAGGATAAAAGAGAATATTTTTTTGATTAATTGGCGCTGCTGAGCGCGGGCCCGGGCGATTTTCTGGGCTTGAATTACCTGGGTGTCGGGCAGCAGTGAGGTTATCTGCTGACGTAAGATAGTCAGGGGATCCTTTTTGGTTTCGAAGCAGAGACAGTCCACGGCCTGGATCTCGTTTATCTGCCGGGGCAGATTCAGGATATTTTGGGCATCAGCGAGGGCGCACTGGATACGAAAGTCATCGATGGTGCCGTTTTCCGTCAGGGTGTGTTCGACGGTAAGAGGATGAGAGGCGATGGTGATAGTATCGCCTTTTTTAAGATTAAATTGTTGGGCCAGGGCATAGCCTACGTAGGCAGAGCCGGGTTCAATAGCATAAATCATAGGCGGTCTTTTATGGCCGGGCGGACAGAGCTCGGGGGCAAGGCCGGTCAGGATTATATCTAGTCCCTGCCAGGTTATTTTTTTCTGCAAAGTGCCGATCAAATGATTGTAGGAAAAGCCTTGTGCCGAAGCCAGGGTGTTGAGGTATTCCTCAGGCATGGTATGGCTGGAGCAGCCGGTGAGGAAAAATTGGTTCAGGTCCGTATGGGCGGGGATGACGCGGAGGTTAAAACCCATTTTGAGCATAACGCGGGCGGTTTCGCGGTGTGAGGCATGGTCGGTGATGAAAAATGAAACGCTCAAGGCGACGGCGATGATTACCGCCAGCAGGCCGAGCAGAAAATTCATTTTCCGATGCAGGATTTCCTTGAATATTAATCGAATCATATGTGCATTAAAGATACAAAAGATCGAACAAAAAGTGAAAAATTTTATTGCTTACTTTTCTGCATGTTTTTCCGGAAAATAATTATCCCGGAGACCAAAACTAAAATAGTAACGCCGATAAAGATGTAAAAAGAATTTTGGAATGAAGTACAATGTTCCTCGATTATTTGAGGGTCGATATCAGCAGGCGGATTATTTTTTTGCGGCAGGTTCTTAATACGGGAAGGAGCAGGTGGTTGGGCCGGCGGGGCAGGACTCGGCGGTGGGGGTGAATTGCTGTCGAAATCGATAATCAGTTCCTGATATTCGGCGGGGACATCAGAAAGTTCGCCGCCGGGCATGTTTTCATAGGAGTAAAATCCGCGTCGGAGGATTTGGGCTATCTCCATTTTGATCATAGGGTTTTCAGTATCGAAGCCCAGATTTTCCGCAATTTTCTGTTGCAGCTTCTCGTCCCATCTAAAAGGCATCATGGGTCCCAGCATCCAGGAGCGGTCGAGGTTACATTCGCAGTCGGCTCCAATCAGGGCCAGGAGATTGACCAGCCAGGTCTGGTTTATCTGTTCTTGTTTGAGGACCGGGCCCATCTGTCGGCCGCGACCGTAGAGGATGATTACGGTGGTCTCGGTTATCTTTTCGGGCGCCAGAGAAAAGCTCCAAAGGAGGATTTTCTCCCGGTCTATGTCAGCGGTATCGAGGGTTAGCGATACGGGCGGATTGGCGATGGGTTTGGGCAGGTAATCTAATTCCTTTTTAATTACTTCAATCGCTTCGGAAGCTGTTTTGATAGCATTTTGATTTTCCTTTGGGTCAGGTCCTTCTATAACCAGAATAAGTGCGTAGGCTTGAGTGAGCTTTTCCGCTATTTGTTTACGCAACGGAGAAGAAAGGATATGCTCCAGTTTCAAGCGCAGCGTTTGCTGAAGGGATTGATCGGGTACGTTGAGGGTGAGGTGCAAAATCTGTTTACTGGGCGAGAGAAGCACGGCGGTGGGAAGAGATGATTTTTTTCCCGGGGGAAGATATTCCAGAGAGGGGTGTTCCGGTTGTTGGTTGATGTTGACAATTTCTCCGTATAGATTGGTGTAGGTAAGGACCTCATCCAGTGTTTTCTGCAGGGAGTCGATAGTATCTTTGGGAGTGTCGTTGTTTACGTAGCAATACAAAAAGTAGGGTTTTACCCCCAGAAAAACATAACCAGCGTCACGGACATTATAGCGACAGGCGAGGGCCGGCGATGTGACCAGCAGGATAGCGGTGATTGTCAGTAACGGCGGTAGTAATTTTTTCATTATGGCTTTGTACTGTTTTAAGCTTATGTAAATAAAACCTTGTATTTCAGGCAAACATTTCAGGTCAAGCATTTTATTATTATATAACCGAATTTTAAACGGGACAGAAAAAATAAAATAAAACCGTTAAAAGCCCGCAAAAACAATGCTTTAACCGCTAAGATTGCTTCTACTACAATTGCTAGGGGGTGACGTCGGTGTTATTTTCGCTTAGTTTTTGTTGTTGGTCTGAGATGTTGTGGTCAGGGTGGTTGTTTTTGGGCGTGGGCGAGCTGAAAAACATTTTTACCGCTACTATTAACATTACCAGGGCGAATATCTTGCGCAGGGTAGAGCTGGGAAGCCGACTGGCTAATTCCGTTCCTATCAGAGTGCCGACCAGAGCCCCACATACTACCAGGATAATAACAGCAGCGTTCATCTCTACTTGGGGATTTTGCCAGTAGCGCCACGCTCCCAACAGTGTCATCGGTACCATAACCGCCAGAGCCGTACCCTGAGCGTTCTTCTGGCCAAAACAGCAAAGCAATGCCAAAACGGGAACCATTATGACACCGCCTCCTATCCCCAGCAAACCGCTGGATGTTCCGGCAAAAATTCCCAATATAATAAAGATCCACCAGGGGTTTGATATCTGCCAAATCATATTGAACCTCGCTATATCTATGAGCCATTTAATTGAAATCGGTCAACGGCGTTTACATAAATTTTATTTTTGCTGCTGGAAATCTCTGCCCAGCAGTCGGCTGGTTTGCCACTTTCGGCTGGTAGAAAAAATCTTAACCTCCCAGGGTTTCATACGGGTAATCAATTCGCCTCGTTCGATCTTGAATTTTTCTTTTCCGTAAAGCAGCTCTACCGTCCGGGAGTTGAGCTTATCAAGTCCGGTCACTTCCATACCCAGGTAGGTGTTTTTATCTTCATTTACCAGGATAATCAGCCAATCATCTTTAACCCGACGTACAGTTACCCTGACACCGTATTCAATCTCGATCTTGCGTCCTGGTATCAGAATTACCTGGGCACCGGGATAATCAGGCGAGACCAGAAAAGGCTGCAATTGGGCCAGTTCGCTGGTCAGGGCGTATAGCGATTGTCGGAAAGCCTGCGACTTCAGGTAATGCGATCCCCAGTATAGAATTCCCCTGGCACCATGAGCGATCACATCATATGCCATGAATCGTGATTCGGTGAACGAGGGATACACCACCTTTCTGTTTTTAAAATCACCACCCAGTTCATGTATTGATAATGCCTGTAGAACCATCCAGATAGGCTTTTGGTTTCGGCCTACGTGTTTCCACCGCTCGACAGCCACACCGACCCGGGCTACATCATATTCTGTTCCACGTACCGGGTAAATATCACAACCAATGATATCAATGTAGTCCGTATATTGTCGAACAAATTTCAGATCACTGCGAAAGGCTTCATTGATCCAGGTTTGCCGGTGGTGTTGGTCGAGTTCGTGTATGGCTTGAACAGCCGAGCGGATGTTAGGGATGATGGTGCGGGCCTGTTCTTCGGAATAGGCGATTGCGTTGGGGGTCTGTTTATCCCAGGCATGGGGAATTTTGTGCACCTTTTTGTGGTCGTATAAGTTGGTCGCGGCGGTGAAATTCCATACAATCTCGTCTGGACCTTCCCAAACGGCCAGGGCCGGATGGTCCTTAAGTTCGTTAATTCGTTTGCGGAAGGCCGGAGTGTCGCCCTGTTGCAGAGGCAGCGGTATCCATCCCATCATTCCCAAAGCAGCTAGTCGGTCCAGGTCGGTACGTTTGTGGCAGCGCAGGAGGTTAACTCCCGCCTGGGCCATGTCCTTTAACTCTGCTTCTTCTTTGGGCAGTTCATAAAAGCCGAGGGGAAAAATGTGCTTTCCATCTTTAATCAATAATCCGGCATCATTCTGGTCAGCCTGTGGTTCGGCTGAGATACAAGTCAAGGAGCAAATTAAAATGCAAAGCGCAGCGATAATTACTTTCATAATAAATGTATTTTCGATGTTTATAGTTTTTATAATGTAATGCTGCAAAGGTAAAGCGGGCGGCAGTTTCTAATACCAAACCGTTACAATCAGGTGTGGTTCGGTTTTTTTCCCTTCGACCATCCCTACAGTGGTATTGGTGAACTTGATCTCAATATCCGGATGTTGATCCACCCATTCGTTGATTTGTTCGTCCAAAAACATTATGGCTTTATGACTAAGGCGGGTATGAAAAGTTCTGGTTCGCGTGGCACCCTGTCCGGTCAGGTTCAGGGGGCGTTTATATTCCCGGTCCACGTCGTGATCGAGAGTGCTGCCGAAGGTGGTTATCTGGGAAAGGGGATCATCTTTAACGTTATTGTTTTCGAGTTTAATCGGAGGTGGTCCTGCATGAGATTCTGGTATCGCTTCAGGAAAGCGGCAATTTGGACATTGGAGCTTTTCGCCCGCCATGGAATCGGGCGCTTCCAGTGCTTCGCCGCATTGACTGCACCTAAAATCTATCATTTCGCATTCTCCTTTTTCACTTTGTCCGCAAGCAAACCCGGACAACCGAACAATATCAAGTTGCCAGCTGAAGCTGGAGAAGATACTGCCGAAGGTGAATAAGCAACTCCATAGGCATTTCCAGGATTGCTTAAGATTGCCAATTCCTATGCAATCAAAATGTTAAAATATATGCCCGTAATCAAACGCATCTGTTTGGAAAGCAACAAGCAAGTCTTCAAGATATATCATAACTGATATGAGCCAAATTTACAAAAATTTTATGTTGACAATAAAATTGGGTAGATTAGAATCCAGTTGAAATAGGTAGCTTGTTTGTCTGCCTAAATCTAAGTGCTTTTTTGACAAGTAGATAGTGTAGTGTTAGTTTTTGGCGGCTCGCTTGAGCCTTAAAAGGGAAGACGGTGTGAAACCGTCGCGGACCCGCCGCTGTGATCGGTAACGAAAACCGGAATAATGCCACTGTCCTTCGGGATGGGAAGGCCCGGTCGGTAGGATGAACCGTAAGCCAGAAGACCTGCCAAGAACCCTTAACCCGGGCTGAATCTTGTCGTTCCTGTTTTGGAGTCTGTTGACAAACGCGCAGGAATGATCAGAACACAACTGTTTTAAGGCAGTTTTTGAAGACTGTTCTCTGCAGTTATATCTTAGCCCTTGAAGTGTTAAGGACACTGATTTGCTGACGACTTCGAGGGTTGAGTCAGGCGAGTGCGTATAGGTATTAATAGAAAGACCTAATAAACCTCATGCTTCCCCACGGAGTATGAGGTTTTTTTTATTGACCGGGTGGCGTGTTCATAAATGCATGCGCGGCCCCGATCAGTTTAAATTTTTTAGACAGTGGCAAGAGGTCTTGCTTATACCGGTTAGGCAGGCCTTTTATTACTGAAATGATATATGTTTTTTGGCGATAACTGGATGCCAATAAGAGGCACAAAATATATCTGAAAATATTATTAAAGAGAGGATGTAAAGGAAGATGAATAAAAATTATTTAGGACTACTTGTGGTTGTGCTTAACCTCAGTATTGTTGCAGGGGTGGGGGCCGCAACTTACACGGGCGGGGTGGAATATACAGCCGGTACCGGCAGTAATCAGGCAACCATTGCGATAGATTTTGATGAAGATAATTACTTTTTATTTACATACTATTGGGACGGCAGCGCCACCGGCTGGGATGCGCTCGATGCCCTTGACCAGACCGGGGCATTGGATGTTTCTGCTACCGATTACGGCGCCTGGGGTATGTTCGTTGATGATTTGGATTACCCCGGTGGTTTGGAATTTGACTATGGAGGTGGAGTAAACACCGGCTGGACTTACTATTTTGGTACCGACAATGAGAACTGGTTGTTGGGCAGCGACGGGATTTCTTTCCATGAGCTTAGTAACAACAGTTGGGACAGTTGGGTCTGGACCAATTATGACGCCAGTTGGGCCGCGGTGCGAGGGCCGGGCCAGACACCGGTACCAGAACCGGCTTCTCTTTTACTACTGAGTGCCGGAGGATTATTTTTGCGCCGTCGCAAGAGATAGAAATATTTAGATATGATCGACGGAGGGGCTGGGTGGGGCTGAAATATCGGCTCCACCCATATTGAGCACGGAAATGAAAGGAAAATAATCATGAAATTTGTAAAAACAATGGGCATGGCATTGATGGTGTTACTGTTTTTTACCACGGTGTCGTGGGGCCTTGATTATGATCCTAACGATTTTGCCATCGAGATGATCGATTATGTCCAGGGTAGCGGGGTCGGTACCGATTGGATCACGGGAGATCCTTTTAACGATCCTTGTACCGCCCTGGGAAGACCGACCCTGGAGACAACCGGTGACGGCTGGTCTATGTCCATATATGAAGATGTGCCGGTGGTACCTGTGTATGCTCCGTTTAGAGCATTCGAATTGGTAACAATCGGTAATGGCGGCCGTCTGACGGTTAAATTCAGCCATCCGGTTGCCAACGATAAAAATAATCCATACGGCATAGATTTTATCATATTCGGTAACGCTTCCCAAAGTACCGCCGGGGGGCTGGATTGGGCCAACGGGAACCCGGAAAATTTTGACGTAGCAGGTGGCGTTGCCAACGAACCGGGTATTGTATCGGTCAGCCAGGACGGCAGTGTCTGGTATGAGTTTACCACCGGCCCGTTTGCAGATGATTTTGCCCCGACGGCGAGCTATCAATGGGACCGGGACAACGATGTATGGTCGGATGAGCTTGATCCGACCCGGCCGATTGATCCCTGTATAATTGCAGCTGATTTTGCCGGGCAGAGCCTGGCGGACATGATAGATGCTTATGACGGTTCGGCCGGTGGCGTTGGTTTTGATCTTGAGGATGTTGGGCTGGACTGGATCCTTTATGTGCGAATATCAGATGATCCGGGCAGCAGTGCTACGACTGAAATCGATGCCATAGCCGATGTAAGCGGCTGCGGTGATTATAAACACCCGTTTCCGGTGGGTGATCTGACCGAGGACTGTAATGTTAATCTGATGGATTTTGCTCTGCTGTGTGAACACTGGCTGGAATGTACCTGGCAATGCCCATAAATAAAACAAGTAAAAAGGCGTTTACCCTAATAGAACTTATTATCGTAATTGCGATAATATCGCTTTTACTATCTATCAGTCTGCCCGCCCTGAGCCGTTCCCGCGAACAGGCTAAGGGAGTGTACTGTCTGAGCCAAATCAGACAAATGGTCATTGCCTCCTTTAATTATGCCGGTAACAACAATGACCATTATCCGATGGCATACTCGAATAAATACGATCCCGTTCAGGGGATTTCATACCGCTATAATTGGGACTTCACCACTATAATAGACCAGCACACCATGGAGAGTAAGGTAATCCCCGGTCTGCTTTGGCAGGGAGATACCTGTGAGGAAATTCAACAGTGTCCTTCCTTTCATGGGGAAGACAACTCGCTCAACGATCCTTATACCGGTTATAATTACAATACCAGCTACATCGGTCACGGCAGTAGTGAAGCCATTGTTACTCCAGCCAAGTTGACGGATGTCAGAAGGCCGGCGGTATGCGCCATTTTTGGAGATGGTGAATTTGCCGATGGAGCCAACAAGTACATGCGTTCTCCATGGACCTGTGCAGGCGATACTTTTTTTAATAGAGCGGCGGGTACTCAGGGCTATCGTCACTTGGACCGGACTAATGTTGCCTATTGTGACGGCAGCGCCCGATCGACCGAAAAACTATATACTGAAACCGAATCTCTACAAGTTGACAAAATTGGCCCAGGGACCGGGTTTCTCTCTGCGGATAACAGCGCCTATGACCTTAAGTAAGCCGTGACTTGTCTCTATAAGCCAAGAGTGATTATGAATAATTGTAAAACACTTATTACCTTTTTGCTGCTTACGGGTTTAGGGATAATAATTTCGCTGCTGATAGACAAGTCGGGCGGATCGAAAACCGTTTGCCGGGGTGGGGGCGTACCCGGGCGGATTATTTGTATGTCGCCGGCGGTAACGGAGTTGGTATTCGCGCTGGGCTGTGACGAGCGTGTGGTGGGAGTGAGTGATTTTTGTGTTTATCCGGCCGCCGCCGAGAAGAAGCTGAAAGTGGGAGGGGAATTTAACCCGAACTTTGAACGGCTGACAGCCTTAAGGCCCGATTTGATTATTACCCAGGGACGTTCGGTAAAGATAGCAGATTTTTGTCAAAGAAAGCAAATCCCGATACTCCAGTTGAAGGTCAATACCGTGGAGCAGATATTGGCGGATGCGAGGCTTTTAGGACAGCGTCTGGAACAAGCCGAACAAGCGGAAAATTTATGCCGGCGGATACAGGACAATTTACGGGCTATCGAGCAGAAGGTGGGGGGGTGTAAGAAGCGACGGGTTTTTTTCTCGCTGGGACGGGTGATGGGTTCTTTGAGTGGTTTGACGACAGTTAGTGGTAATACATTTATAAGTGAGCTGATCGACAAGGCCGGCGGGGTAAACATATTTGCGGACCTGGAGCAGAATTATCCCCGGATTTCCAAGGAGTCACTGCTGAAAAGAGAGCCGGAGATTATCATCGAGGCCCATCCGGGGCAGGAACTGGGTGCCCCGCAGAAAGAAAAATTTCTGCAGGACTGGCAGCAGTTGGGTTCACTGCCGGCCGTACAAAATGGCCGGATATGTTTCCTGACCGAAGATTATCTGATCATTCCGGCAGTGCGGATTGACCAGATCGCACTGCGTCTGGCTCAGGTGATTCATCCGGAGGTGTTCGGTGAATGAGAGTTTGCTGAAAATCGAGAAGGTATGTTTTTCTTACCAAGGCTCCGGTTGGCGGTTGCGGGATATTTCTCTGGAGCTTAGCTCCGGTACTATGCTGGGTATCATTGGACCGAACGGCTCGGGCAAAAGTACCCTGTTAAAAATTGCAGCAGGGGTATTGGCCCCGTTGTCCGGGAAAATATTATTAGGAAAAGATAATATAAAAAGCCAGCCCCGGCGGAAAATTGCCGGACAACTGGGGTACCTGCCCCAGAATACCAGCAGTATGTTTGATTATCGAGTGGAGGAAGTGGTGGCCCTGGGGCGTTATCCATATCTTTCGGGTATGGGTTTTTTGCAAAAAGAAGATTGGCAGATTGTCGAGCGCTGCCTGGAACAAACGGAAATTAAGATATATCGTGATCGTCCTATTTCGCAATTGTCAGGGGGGGAGAGGCAGCGGGTGTGGCTGGCTTCGATCCTGGCGCAGGAGCCGCAAGTTTTATTGCTGGATGAGCCTACCACCGGTCTGGATTTGCACCATCAGGTGGCTTTTTTTGGATTGCTGGAGGAGTTGGCGCAAGACGGGATGGCCATTGGGGTGGTGACACATGATTTGAATCTGGCTGGTCAATATTGTCGGGAGCTCATGCTGTTGCGCTCGGGTGAAAAGATTATAAGCGGATTGGTTGGTGAAGTTATACAAGATGATATTCTGGCGGAAGTATATCAGGAAAGTTTGTATGTAGGCCGACATCCGGTGAACGGCAAACCGATTGTGCTGCCCGTTAAGAAGTAGTTTAGGCTGTTGAGATAGAATTGTTATGCAGGATTTATTGAGTCGTAGCCGCTGGATCAGAGCATTGTTGCTTTACCTTTTAGCAGCACTGGTTGTTTTTTGTCTGGCTCCCTGGGTTGGTGGTGAGTCGATAAGCGCAGGGCAAGTGGTCCGGGACCTGACCGGTGATAATACAAGCTGGAGTACGGATACGCAGATATTAATTTATCAGCGGGTGCCGCGGGTACTGCTGGGTTTTCTGGTGGGAGGAGCCCTGGCGGTGGTAGGTAGCGTATTGCAGGTGATACTGAGAAATCCATTGGCGGCGCCTTCTACCCTGGGTATGACCGGGGCCGGATCGGTAGGGGCGGTTATCGCTATATCCATACCTCATCTTGCATTTTCCTGGGGACCATTCTCGAGTGTACAACTTTTTGCCTTATTGGGCTCGGGGGTGGGCTTGTTGTTTATCTATATGCTGGCCCGCCAAAAGCAGGGAATGTCCATGAACACGTTACTGCTGGCTGGGGTTACGATTGGTATATTATGTTCTGCCATTATTCCCCTGATCAAATATCTGGCCAATCCGGATATGCTGGTGGCGATGGACCGCTGGATGATGGGAGGTCTGGACGTGGTCGGGTATAAGGAACTGGCGGCGCTGTTTCCTCTGCTGGTGCCGGGGGTAGGGATGTTGCTATTGCAGGGGGTAAACCTGAATCATATTACCTTGGGTGAAGAGATGGCTTTGGGGCATGGAGTGAATGTTGCGGCGGTGGAGAGAATTTCATTTTTGGCCGGGTCTTTGGCAACGGCGGGTGCGGTGTCGATAGTTGGTCCGATATTTTTCGTGGGCCTGATCGTGCCGCATATCATCCGACGGATTTCAGGTTATGATCAGCGTATCGTATTGCCGGGAGCATTTCTGGCAGGGGGGGCATTTTTGGTTTTATGTGATATCATCGCTCGTACGATTGTCGCACCCACGGAAATGCCGGTAGGTATTATTACAGCTATTCTGGGGGGACCTTTCTTTATTCTTCTACTGTTGCGCAAGAAGTAAGACAAAGCCTCCAATTTGACAGGGTAGTAATATTATGTTATTATGTAACTAGCGCCGAGAGTTGGAGTTATTAATTTGTTTCGTCGCTATTTGATATATTTAATTATCTGTTTTACCGGAGCCGCTGTATTTCTGGGCGGTGGCTGTCTGGATAGCCGGAAGAAACAGATCCTTAGCGAAAATCCGTTTCATAGGGATGACAAATCTGATTCTTCTTCCATTCTCATTGTAACCTGTAACTATGTTATCCTGGAGATGCCGGGCTTTGTGAATGTTCCCCAGCAGAGCTTCTGGGGCAACTACGCTGTGCCCGAGAAACCAACCCTACCCCTGCCGGCGGTGATATCCGGCTTTACCCCCAACCAGATATTATCCTGGCATAAGAACGGTCTGGACTGCGCTATGGGCCCCATGAACGGCTGGGAGTCATTTCTGGATAGTCTCAAATCTCTGGGCGGCCGGGTGATCACCGATCAAATGTCACTTTACCGCCATGCCTCTGATATGGCTGAATTGCCCACGTATTTGCTGGAGCAGCCCCGGTCAGTTTTCATCGCCGACGCCGAGGGTGCACTTCGAGGCTGGACTTTGAGAGAAGGTAACTGTTTCTTTCAGGTGAATTGTGTGCCGACGAATAACAGTATCCCGATTGATTCTATACAGGTAAAAATCAGTCCGGCTTTTCGCTCGGTGATGCGGGAGGTTCTGCCGGCTGATAATGAACTGGGATTTATCAGAAAAAGGCCGGAAATGATCTTTGATCAGTTGACCCTCAGTGGAGCCCTGCGAAACGGTTATTTTCTAGCTATTGCCTATCGTCCCGGTTACGATGCGAGTACGACCCTGGGCCAACTGTTCCTGCAGCGTAATCTAGGGGCGGAAAATTATCAGTTGGTCTTTCTGCTGGTGCCCCGGGTCAGAACGGCCAAACAGATGAAAAACGAACTCCGCTAGACAGAAAAGCCGATATAGAAACAAATTATCAGGTAAAAACCACAACCAACAAAGAAGCGAATTGTGATTTCCAGGGAATATTATCGCTATCTCTGTGACTGTTCCAGCTTTGCCATCGTAGGCTCTGACTGCGCCGGACAGATTATAAGTTGGAACTATGCCGCTGAAGAACTTTTTCACGCACCAGCCGCTGAGATGATGGGGCAGCCTATCTCAAGGATTGTCCCTGAAGAACGCCACACTACTCTGCAGGAAGCGTTGGACCGGGCGGTAACAGAAAGGAAAAACAGCGAATTTGAAGTCAGGCATCGAGTTGGAGACAGCTCCATAAAGGTCTTGGCGGTGGTCATTTCTCCGGTTCAGGACGAGCAGGGTGATATCCTCGGCGTGGCCGGGTGGATACGTGACATTTCCAGCCGCAAGCTGCTCGAACAACAACTGACGCACTCGGAAAAGATGGCTTCTCTGGGGACCCTGGCTTCAGGGGTGGCTCATCATTTCAATAACATCATCGGGGGCGTGGCCACGTTTGTTGATTTTGCCCTTACCAGTCAGGATCCCGAGGCGGCCCAGCGCGCCTTGAAGATGACGGCCGAGGCGGCAACCCGCATTAGTAAGATCACCTCTTCCCTTTTGACCTTTGCTCAGAAAGGTGTGTGTTCGACAGACCTTTCGGACCTGACCGAGGTGATTCTGACCTTTAGTCATCTGGTGGAAAAACCCCTGTCGGAGAAAAATATTACCCTCGATTTACATCTGCAGGCGGTACCCATTTATGAGGTTTCGGGCACTCGGATTCATCAGATATTGGGACACTTGCTCGATAACTCTGAGCGGGCCATGAAACAGGGGGGCACGGTAACGATTGATCTGCATCCCCGGGACAAAGATTTGATTATGAAATTCAGTGATACCGGTGCCGGTATAGAGCCGGCGGATCTGCCCCATATTTTTGAACCGTTTTATACTACCGAGGGAGTGGTCTCGGGTGGCGATTATCCATCCAGCGGCCTGGGCTTGGCGGTAGTGCACGGAATTGTGCGTGAGCAGGGCGCGAGTATTACCGTGGAAAGTCAAGTGGGTAAAGGAACGACTTTTACAATTAGTTTCCCCGAAAAATAACTTTATTTAGCAGGTGATGAAAATGGCCTCAGCAAATGCGAATATTCAGGTAGGACGCTTACGTAAACAGATACAAAAACCGGTGGGATATCTGGCCCGCTCGCTTTTAATCGATATGGGTGAGAATCTGCAATCCTTATGTGTGGTGGGCAGCGCCCTGACGGAGGATTATCATCCAAAGTTCAGCGATATTAATACTATTGTCGTCGTCCGCCAGCGGAGCCATCAGCTCCTGCAGCAGTTGGCCGGCCACGGCCGCAAGCTGGGCCGGATGAAGCTCAGGGCGCCGCTGCTGATGACTCAGGAATATATCCAGCGCTCGGTAGATGTGTTTGGGGTGGAGCTGCTTGATTTTCAGTTTAATCATGTGGTGGTATATGGCACGGATCCGGTTGGTGAGTTGAACTTCCAAAAAGAAGATGTCCGCCTGCAGTGCGAAAGGCAGCTTAAGGGGGCGTTGATTAAACTGAGGCAGGGATATATTCAGGCGTTGGGTAAATCTAAGATTGTTGCTGCTGTGCTACAGGATTGTGTCAAGGAGCTTTCGGTATTACTGCGGGCCTTATTGTGGCTGGCCGATATCGAGCGGGATAAAGAAGGTATGGGTAATCTCAAAAAGTGTGCCCAGGAGTATAAATTTGATGGTAAAGTGATCTCGTATTTGCTGGAGTTGCAATTGGCGCACCGCCGGTGCCCGGCCGACCAGGTGGAGTATTTATTTGAGCAGGTCTATCAGACGATCGATCATCTGTCCCGACAGGTGGATATGATTGAGAATATGAAAACGAGTGAAACAGATAAATGAAGTACTATAGAGTAATATTGATAATATTTTTTACGGCCTTTGTTGCCCTGGGGCACGTAATATCAGTTCAGGCCGCCGAGATTGAGCCGGCGCCGCAGGGATACGTGGAAGACCGGGCCGGAGTAATCGATGCGGCAACCCAAAGTAAATTAATTGCGTTGCTGCAGGAACTGGAACAGAAAACGCAAGCTCGCTTTATTGTACTTACTGTTGTCACTACCGCAGGAGTTCCCATCGAAGATTATACCCTGACCCGGGCCCGGCAGTGGAAGTTCGGGGCCAATAAACAGGGCGCAAGCGTATTAATCGTTACAGCGATCAAAGACAAAAAATTTCGGGTGGAAACCGGTTATAAATATGAAGGGATGCTGCCGGATGCTCTGGTATGGCAGATAACGGAAGAATATTTCAAACCCAACTTCAGGGCCAATCGTTTCGGCCAGGGAATATTTGAGGGTACCGCTGCTTTGGCTGGAGTGGTGGCCAAGGATAAGGGAGTTACTCTGACCGGAATGCCGAAATTAAGATCATCCCGGAAAACGAATTTGTTTCGAATATTGGTTGGTTTTTTCCCAATATTAGTTCTTTTATTGATATTAGGCTCGTCGCGCAGCGGTTCGCGCAGCTCTCTGTTCTGGGGATTGATGCTGGGTTCGATGATGTCCTCGGGCCGAGGATATGGGGGGGGCTTGGGCGGGCGGGGCGGATTGGGGGGGGGGGCCGTTGGTGCCTTCGGAGGAGGTGGGGGCGGTGGTTTTGGTGGCGGTGGAGTCAGTGGCGGCTGGTAATATAAGACACTTTTTAGCGAGGAGCAATTATTATGACCGAATCTGAAAAATCGGGCAACAAAGGCATTGTTATTCTATTTGGTTTGCTGATTCTGCTGTTGATAGGCCTTGTCGTGGTGTGGAAAGGTTATAACCGGGCGGTGCGCCTTGATGAGGCTGCCAAGAGTGCATGGAAGCAGGTAGATGTGCAGCTAACCCGCCGCTTCGATTTGATACCAAATCTGGTTGAGACAGTTAAGGGCTATGCTAAGCACGAAAAAGAACTGTTTGAAAATATTGCCAATGCCAGGACCAAATACTTTCAGGCCCAGGGCGTACAGGCCAAGGCGCAGGCAGTAGGTCAGTTCCAGGGATTTTTATCGCGGTTGTTGGCACTGAGAGAACAATATCCCGAACTCAAGGCCAACCAGAACTTTGCAGCCCTACAGGTCCAACTGGAGGGAACCGAAAATCGGATCGCTGTTGCCCGCAAGGATTATAATGACGCCGTGAAAGAATTGAATACCTATGCACGTTCATTTTTCGGACGGTCGTTCTGTGGTATGGCGGGGGTGGAAAAGGCAGAATACTTTGAGGCCACCGAGGAACAAAAGGCCGCACCCAAGGTAAAATTTTAGTTACAAGCTTAATTAATCCACTCAGTTACGACCATACGGAACTTAAATTCCAAGGGTAAGAACGAATATATTTTGGAATTTTTTAGAGCAGATTTGACTTTTGCCGAAATAGTGGTATAATAGTACCAGAATACTAGTATAGGAAGTTTTATATGACAAATAATGCCCTGAAGATATCTGAAGCGTGTTCACTGGCAATGCATACGATGGCCATGCTGGCCGGCGATCCGAAACATATATTTTCCACTCACCAGATTGCAGGCGAGCTTAAAGGTTCTGAGGCGCATTTGTCCAAAGTTATGCAACGTCTTGCTAAATCGGGACTTGTAGAGGCCGTTCGCGGGCCCAGGGGCGGGTTTCGCCTTGGTTCTGATCCGGACCAAATAACCTTGCTGGATATATACGAGGTGATTGAAGGGCCGTTTTCGCTCCAGAAGTGCCTGTTGAGCACGCCAATCTGTCAGGGCGAAAGGTGTGTTCTGGGCGGCCTGGTGGAGAAGGTGAACAAGCTCGTATATACCCAATTGCAAAAGACCAAAGTCTCCCAATTACGGGACGTATTTCGCAGGAATAAAGCTAGTGATTCGAAACATAGTAAAAATTGATGAAGAGAAGTGTACCGGTTGCGGCCAATGTGTCACGGCTTGTGCGGAAGGCGCCATTGCGATTATAGACGGCAAGGCCCGGCTGATAAGTGACGTATATTGTGACGGACTGGGTGCATGTCTGGGCGAGTGTCCGGAAGGTGCCATCACTATCGAACAGCGTCAGGCTGAGGCCTTCGACGAAGAGGCTGCCAAGCAGAATCTTGAGCAGCAGCAAATAAGCAACACACCGGCAGAAAAATCTGCGGATAATAAAAAAGCAACACTTCCCTGCGGTTGCTCCGGTACGATGGAACGACAACTTAAGCCCTGTAATACTGAAAGCCGCCCAACAACAAGCGAGTCTCAGCCGTCGCAGTTGGGCAACTGGCCGGTGCAGTTAAAGCTGGTTTCGCCCCATGCTGCTTACTTTCAGGATGCCGATCTGTTGCTGGTGGCGGATTGTGTACCGTTTGCCTTGGCGGATTTTCATCGGCAATATTTGAAAGGTAATCCGGTAGTGGTGGGGTGCCCCAAGCTCGACGACGGGCAATATTATGTAGAGAAACTGACGGATATATTAAAGACATCGTCCATAAAAAGCCTCACCGTCATGCACATGGAAGTGCCCTGCTGTTCGGGATTAGTGCGTATTGCAGAGATGGCACTTGCGGCTTCGGGGAAAAATATTCCTTTGCATGATGTGACGGTGGGTATTCAGGGAGAAATAGTAAACGAGTAAACGAGTAAACAAGTAAACGAGTAAACAAGTAAACGAGTAAACAAGTAAACGAGTAAACAAGTAAACGAGTAAACGGGTAAACAAGTAAACGGGTAAACAAGTAAACGAGTAAACGGGTAAACAAGTAAACGAGTAAACGGGTAAACTAGTAAATGAGTAAAAGGTTATATGAAATAGAAAGGAGCAATAGATATGAGTATGTTTTGTTATCAGTGTGAACAGACGGCTAAGGGTACGGGTTGCACCGTAAGTGGCGTTTGTGGCAAAGATCCACAAACCGCAGATCTGCAGGATTTGCTGGTATATGCCACCAAAGGGATTGGGCAATACGCTCGACGGGCCCGGAAATATGGGGCCCATGATGATGAAGTGGATGTGTTTGTAATTGAGGCACTGTTTACTGCGATTACGAACGTTAATTTTGATCCGCAGCGGGTAGCCGAGATGATCAAAAGAGCCGCCAAAATCCGTGACAAGGCCAGAAAGCTTTACGAAGACGCCGCCCAGGCCCGGGGTGAAACACCACAAGAGCTGCAGGGAGCGGCGGCTTTCGTGCCGGCGGATGATATCGAGGGACTTATCAGGCAGGGACAGGCGGAAAGTATTTCCAAACGCCTGAATAACCTGGGCGAAGATGTTACCGGCTTACAGGAACTGATTATGTACGGCTTGAAAGGTGCAGCAGCCTACGCGGATCACGCCCAGGTTCTGGGAGTTGCTGATGAGAATGTATATGCCGGCTTCCATGAGATATTGGATTTTCTGGCCGACGATCCGACCGATGTGTCCGAACTGACGGGAGCGGCTTTGAAGGTAGGTGAAATAAATCTGAAAGTTATGGAGCTGTTGGATAAAGCGAATACGGATACCTACGGTCATCCGGAACCCACCCAGGTCCGAGTCACGCCGATCAAGGGAAAGTGTATTCTGGTATCCGGTCACGATTTGAAGGATCTGGAAGAGCTGCTCAAGCAGACTGAGGGTAAGGGTATTAACGTTTATACCCATGGTGAGATGCTGCCGTGCCTGGCGTACCCGGGCTTGAAAAAATATAAGCATCTGGTGGGTAATTACGGTGGAGCGTGGCAGGATCAGGTCAAGGAATTCGCGGCCTTTCCCGGAGCGATTCTGATGACCACCAATTGTATTCAAAGGCCCAAGGAAAATTATCTGAATCGTATTTTCACCTGTGGGCTGGTGGCCTGGCCGGGAGTTACACATATTACCGATCGTGATTTCACTGCGGTGATTGATGCGGCCCTAGCGGCAGAGGGTTTTGGGCAGGACGAACCGGAAAAATCGATTACGATTGGTTTTGGTCGTAATGCGGTAATGAGCGTAGCCGGGAAGGTGATTGAGGCCGTCCAGGCGGGTAAGATAAAGCATTTCTTCCTCATCGGCGGCTGCGATGGAGCCAAGCCGGGCAGGAATTATTATACGGAATTGGCCGAGGCTGTACCGGACGATTGTGTGATTTTAACCCTGGCCTGCGGGAAATATCGGTTCAATAAAATTGATTTTGGTACCATTGACGGTATTCCGCGGCTGCTTGATATCGGCCAATGTAACGATGCATATTCAGCTATTCAGATCGCGGTGGCGTTGGCCGAGGCTTTCAAGACCGACGTTAATGGGCTGCCCTTATCAATGATACTTTCATGGTTTGAACAGAAGGCTGTGGCAATCTTGCTGACCTTGCTTCATCTGGGTATAAAAAATATCCGAATCGGGCCGTCCCTGCCGGCATTTGTCTCGCCGGTGGTTTTGAATGTCCTGGTGGAGAACTTCAATATTATGCCCATCGACACCGCCCCAAAAGATATGGAAGCGATTTTGGCTGGATAAATGACAGACTCAATATATAAAGCAATCCGCTCTATCTGTGCTTGATCATAGGAATTTGCTTAATAAGTTTTCCTGTTCATGACCGGTCATAGTTTTTATTTGTAAAAAATATTTCCGGTCCTAGAATATCCTTTATACATGGTAAGTTGATATCATTGGCATCGTTAAGGTTATTTATGCACAAGGATAACTTTGCAGATGAGTGCCGAATGTAAAATAGCACAGCAGCAAAGAGAGGAACGCTTGATTAAAATCCAGCTTGATTTGGCCCTGTCTTTAAACGAACAACGGGAATTGGATAAGGCTCTGGAATTATGTCTTGATGCGGCGCTAAAGGCATCCCATACCGATTGTGGAGCGATCTATCTTTATAATAGTACAAACGGTAACCTGGAGATGAGATCTTACCGGGGATTATCTCCCGATTTTGTTCGGGGGGTTTTAATTTATGGGCCCGAATCTGACAATTTCCAAATAGTTCAAGAAGGTAGGCCTGTCTATGCGCGATATGATCAATTGGGATTGCCTCTAAAAAAAACAGATGTCGATGAACATCTGCTGGGGGTCGCGGTGATTCCATTTTTTAACAAGGCAGAAGTCATTGGTTGTCTGAATGTGGCATCTCATACCCTTGAGGAGTTGCCCGCCGAATCCCGCTCTGCGCTGGAGACAATTGCCGCCCAGATTGGAAGCGCCCTTACTCGTTTGCAAACAGAACAATCGCTGGAAAGAACACGCCGGGAATGGGAAAATATCTTTCAGGCCATAGGTCAGCCTACCCTTATCCTTGATGCAGAGCATAATGTGATCTCGGCCAACCGTGCGGCCCAAAGGGCCACCGGTAAAAAAGAACGTGAACTGGTAGCTAAAAAATGTTACCAGATTTTTCATGAGGCTGATAGCCCGGTAGAGCGATGCCCTCTAGTAGCAATACTCGAATCCGGACGCTTTGAAACGGTAGAGAAGACCCTGGAGGTCTTAGGGGGGTTGTATCTGGTCTCCTGTACTCCGGTGCTGGATGAGAAAGGTGATCTGGAGCGAATTATCCATATCGCTACCGACATCACCCGGCGCAAACGGGCGGAAAGAGCCCTGCAGGAAAGCGAAGAGAGATTCAGGACTATATTTGAAGGAGCTACCGATGGTATCTTGGCCGCTGAGATCGATACAGGAAAATTTGTATTTGCCAATCCCAGGATATGTGAAATAACTGGCTACTCGGCAGTGGAACTGATGTGTATGGATGTATCTCAAATACATCCCAGCGCAGAGTTGCAGCATGTTTACGAGGCGTTTAACAAGCAGTCCCGGCGGGAAATTATGACTGCCCGAGACATACCCGTTCTTAGAAGAGACCAAACAGTTGTCTATTGTGATATTTCCACTAAGGTTATGACAATCGGCTCCCGGGATTACCAGGTAGGGTTCTTCCAGGATATAACCGAGCGCCGTCGCTCAGAGGAAGCCCTGCGGGAGAGTGAAGCGAAATATCGGGCGATCTTTGAAAACGCCACCGAGTCCATCATTCTGGTGGATCCCGAAACCACCGAGGTGGTCGAGTTTAACGATATGGCTCACAAGGCCCTGGGTTATACCCGCGCAGAGTTTCAAAAGATCAGGATCCAAGATTTTGAGGCGAGTGAGTCTGTCGCAGAGATCACAAAGCATACCGATAAAGTCTTAGAACAGGGATTCGATTCCTTCCGTACAAAACACCGCACCAAGGATGGCCAGATACAAGATGTCCGGGCCAGTCTCAGAACTGTTTCTATCCGGGAAAAAGTTTTCGTCTTGAGTATGTGGACTGATATTACTGAGCAAATCCGGGCGACGGAGGAACTGAAATATCGGGGCAGGATGGAGAGTCTTATCACGCGACTTTCCGCCAGATTCATCAATCTCAAATCCGAACAGATAGATAAAGAGATAAATAGAGCCCTGCGGGAGCTGGGGGAGTTTATCGGTGTGGATCGCAGTTATGTGTTTTTATTTTCCCCGGACGGTACCCAGTTAAGCAACACCCACGAGTGGTGCGCCGAGGGAATTGAGCCGCAAATCAATCACCTTCAAAATTTCCCTGTAGATGATTTTCCTTGGATTTGCAAAAAAATAAAAGCTGGAGAGGTAGTGCATATTCCCCGAGTAGCAGACCTTCCACCCGAAGCCACATGTGAAAAAAAAGAGTTCGAAGCGCAGGCAATCCAATCCCTGATTGTACTGTCTATGCCCATCAGTGAGAAAATAAATGGTTTTGTCGGCTTCGATAGTGTATGCGAAGAAAAAACCTGGTCTGAAGATATCATCTCGCTATCGAAAGTTGTGGGAACTATCTTCGCCAATGCCCTGGAATGTAAGCAAACGGAAGAGAGAATCCAGGTTTATCAGAAGCAACTCCATTCTCTGGCTTCAGAATTGCTGCTTACCGAGGATCATCAGCGCCAACAAATCGCCAACGACCTGCACGAAAACATCGGTCAGATTCTGGCCCTTTTAAAAATTAAGATGGGTATGTTGCGCGAAGCTACGGATCCTGCCCGGACAAGCCAAATGCTGGAAGAGACTGATAGGGCTTTGGAGCAGGCCCTGAATTTTACCCAGTCACTCACTTATGAGCTTTGTCCTCCCATTCTTTTTGAAATGGGTCTGGAGGCGGCTCTGGAATGGCTGCTGGAACAAAATCAAAAAGAACATGGTTTGGAGTATCGCTTCGAACATGATCATAAAAAACGGAGACTACATAAAGATTTAAGTTCATTTTTATTTCGGGCCGTGCGGGAGCTGCTTATAAACGTCATCAAGCACGCCCGGACTGATAAAGTCAGAGTAGCTCTTTACCAGAATCATCATTATCTGAGCATCCTGGTAGAAGATTATGGGGTGGGATTTGATACCAATGGAACCGCACTAATTGCAAAAGGAGATGGTGGATTTGGGCTATTCAGTATTCGTGAGCGTCTGCTGCATCTGGGTGGCAGAATGAAAATCAACACAACTGCTGGTTCCGGCACTTCTGTGACGATTAGATTGCCCCTCACCAAACCTAATCTCCCCTAGACTCCCAGCAGTGCTAATGGGGTTACCTCAACATTTTTTTACAACGGATCAATTCGGCCACGCTCCAGGCCTGGGCTACACATCCTTGCGGCCGATGGGGAAAATCACCATCGAATATCTCTGAGACGCTGCCCAGGCAGCCGTCTTTGTCAAGATGCTCTAGTAGGGGGCTGATCATTTCAGCAGCCTGTCGTTTGGCTTGGTCGGAGAACTGGTTGATTCTCAGAAAAGCCTCCACAAATGGTCCCATGAGAAAGGCCCATACTGTCCCTTGATGGTAAGCTGAATCCCGCTGAAACTGATCACCTTGATAATGTCGATGATAGCGGTTGTCCCGCGGGCTCAGACTGCGCAGTCCAGAGCTGGTCAGCAAATGTTCCTGGACAACTTGTACCACCGAACTTTGCTGTTTATTGGTAAGGCAACAGTAGGGCAGAGAGACCGCAAAAATCTGATTGGGTCTGATTGATCCGTCTCCAACCCCGTCCGGTGCAATACAATCGTAGAGGTAACCACCTTGCTCATTCCAGAACTGGCGGCGGAAACTTTCCTCGGCCTTTTCAGCCATCTGTAAGTAACATCGCCTGCCGTCGCTGGAGGTGACAGTCTCGGTCAGGATACGCAGGGTATTGATCCACAGGGCATTTATTTCCACCGGTTTGCCGTGCCGCGGTGTGAAAGAAACTCCGTTACAGCGGGCGTCCATCCAGGTCAGTTGGGTTTCCGGATCACCTGCGCTAATCAGGCCGTCGTCGTCGGCATGAATATTGAAGCGAGTACCTTCGTGGTAGGCCCCTGCAATCTGTTCTATGGCGGGGATAAAATGCTGCCTGAAGGTTTTCTCATCCTCAGTGGCCAGCAGGTACCGGTAGGCGGCAATAGCATACCATAAGGAGGCATCCACGCTGTTGTAAAGTATTTGGTCGCCATAGTCACCGAAGCAATTAGGGATCATACCGTCATTCAGCGCGGAGCCGAAGGTGAGTAAAACATCTCGAGCCTCATCAAAGCGGCCAGTTTCCAACAGTAAACCCGGCAGGGCAATAAAGGCATCCCGTCCCCAGTCGGCAAACCAGTGATAACCGGCCAGGATACTGGTTGACAGTTGAGAATCATTGACCCAGCGGCGGACGATAAACTGATCTGCCGCCCGGGCCAGGCTTTTATCTTGTTCATCACGGACATCAGCCCAGCTAAACAACTTTTCCTCACGGCTGCGCAGCTTGTGTACCAGGTCATCCACCTCGATAGTGAGTGGCCCGGGTCGCTGCAGTCCGGCCGTTGCCTGCACTATCAGTGAAATCCGTCCCGGACACTTGAAATCGATATGGAAACAGCCCGGCGCCCAGACATCTTCATAATCCTGCTGCCCGCGTCTTCTTTCCTGGCGGTAGTGCATTGCGTACCACCAGTCCGGCCCACAGTCGAAACGGGCCTGGGGGCAGTGGAAATGCACCGCCGGCCCGTGTGGATCCAGCACATGAGCTGTATAAACCCCGTCGTTAAAATCCAGGCTTAACGATGCTGAGGAAGATTGCAGAGAATGAAAATCCCGCAGCGCCACCAAAGGCATCAATTCTAATTTTCCCTGTTCGGCCTTTCCGGAAAAGTCGTAATTGATGACCAGTATGTCCTGATCATGGACCAGATAAAGTGATTTTTCTACTTTGAGCCCTTCCAGTTCATAGATGAAATGAACACCCGTGTTGGAGCGAAACTCTTTGAGAAACCGGTACCCCTGGGGGTGCAGACGGTCGGAGAATTCGAAGTTTGCCAGTTCGCAGCTTTGGTTACCCCAGTGTACGGTCTCCAGCATCCCGGAGAGGGTAACGATCCGCTGTACCGGCGGCTGTAATGAGGCCACCAGTAAGCCGTGATACCGCCTGGTATTACAGGCCAGAACGGTACTCGAAGAATAACTGCCCCGTTCGTTGGTAAGCAGCCATTCCTTTTCCAGCAGTTCCTCCAGACGTTCAGCAGATATTGTCAGCACATTTCTCTGCATCTGTGATTCGGTCGTCTGTCCCATAATTCACCTCCCGGTCCTATCCCCGGCTGGTTATTTGCCACTTATACACGGATAGTATAGGCGGATTTTTCCGGTTAGGAAACTGAAAAATCTCCTTTTTCTTATATTAGCCCACCATAATCAGTGATATTTCTAAAAATTCACTTGAATTTTCCCGGATCATAATTAGGATAGTGGTGTTATATGCTAAACGAACTGCGGGGAGTAGCTCAGCTTGGCTAGAGCGCTGCGTTCGGGACGCAGAGGTCGTGGGTTCAAATCCCGTCTCCCCGATTTGGTAAGAGTGTCGTCAGGAGTTGACGACACTTCTTTATTGTTGTCAGAACAAGAAGTTACACAAGTATTCTTTGAGTTACTTATAGCTTACCCTCTCCCATTTGTCCTGACGGGTTTTTTCGTCCCCAGCATTGAGTATTACATAAGGAACAGCCCCGATGTAATCTAGCTGTGCAACAGTAAGAGAAGATAATTCATTTCTCCTCAACCCCGTTAGAACCAATGTTTTATATATCAACGCCCGTTCCCTTCCCAGCAGTTGCAGCCGGAGAGAAACGCAGCACATATGATACTGATCACTACTTTGTTCATAATCATCTGAATAACGGCGGCATAACCTGCGTTTTTCGCAGAGCGTAGAGGCGCGAAAAACGTCCGAGTTGATGCGTTTGTTAAAAATTTACATTACATTTTCAATAAAATCGATTCGGTATGGGAACTATCATCGAAACCTTCTTTTTATACTGTAAATACTCGTCACCAAAGTCTTTCAATAACCTTTTTTCTTCTGAAGTCTTGAGATAAATTATGGCGACCAGCATGATCACAATCACAACTACAAAACCAGTCAACGAATTGAGAAAGAGAGTGATTGAAAAATAGATGGATAATGCCCCAAAAGCCATAGGATTCCGAGTGAAACGATAAGGACCTTTGATCACCAGATATCTGGTTTTTGGGCTAATTGAGATTCCGAACCCTTCAGTTGGTCCACCCTTCCCCCTAGATACCAAAAAGATATTTGACCAGATTAGAAAAAATAGTCCCCATAAAAAAAAACGAGATACCTTTGTACAAGTAGCTATTAACAACAGAAATGGATAACAGATTACAATCAAAATATTGGTGAAGCAGATATATCCCATAAGGTATCGAAATTACAAAGATTCCAATGCCAATGGAAAAACCTATGACATGTTGAAACGGCTTTATTTTTGACATAGTATTCTGAGACTTAGTCCTTCCCAACGCCGGAGGTGAGGCTTTTGGCGCGCTAGCGACAAATAGCCTCCACCTCATTGTTCGCAAATCCTATGCCTCGCCGTTCACCCTGAATTTGAGACATTGTTTCTTTTCAACTTCGTATTCCAACTGGAAATACCAGTCGCCGCCGTCAAGCACAAAGATTGGCTCGGTTCGCCAGTTCTCATCGTGTCCGTCACGATGAAAGAAGTTGCAATATATTCCCTTCTTTCCGTTGACAATGATACCAAAATACTGACATCGGTACTGTTGCAAGCGGTTTGCGATGGTAGGAGCTGCTCCGGAGAGAAACTTCCGGATATGGGGGATTGCATGGACGATGTCCGGTTCGGATGGGGTCCAGTATGCCAACTCCTTCCGGCCGGTTGCCTGCGCGACGAAATCAGCTTTGTGCGCAGGGAAGATGACGCCTTCAACTCCATCTGTTGTGAGAGTCGAGCTGCAACCGGCCAGCAAGCCGCAGAGCAGAACGAACGATATAGATATTCTCATCTTCATATTGCGAACAAGGTATTATATGCTTTTTATTGTTAATATCCCGAATTATATCACACTAATTCAACTTGACAACGTATTCTTAAACTTAATCTGAGCCATTCGAGATGGCGGCGGTAGGGACTTTGGTTGCTCAACGCCCCCCGCGCAGATTCCAGCGTGCGGAACCAAAGCCAATATACCCAATAGCAAAACGCTTTAAGTTTGCGTACGAATTTGTCTTGATTGTTAGCAATCGCATCTGTCGGATTCAGGCCCTGGATGGTATCTAACTCAAAATCATGCATAACAAATTAAAAACCCGGTTGAAAATACGCGTCGGTTTGAAGAGTCTGGTAAAAAATATTTAAAGACCTGTGCCAGCAACTTAGAATCATTTGTTTACAAAACACTTACGTGCTTAAAGCCCGGTTATTACTGTTATTGGCATTTACGAACAACGGCTCTGCAACATCAATAGTACGCAATGCCAACGAACTTGCCTTCCTGGCACGATCCAAAAGGTCACTGCGGACAGCTAAATAGAAACGTCGCGTGGTTTCAAATGAAGCATGTCCAGCCATGGTCATAACATCGAATTCGCTGAGCCCGTTAGCCAACCAGTTAGTCAAGCAAGTGCGTCTTAGATCGTGGAACTCACCCTTCTCTATATCAGCTTTCTTCATGATAACTTTGAACTGGTAACGGAAATTAGTCGCAGGACAAAGCCCTCTGCGCTGATTCCACTTGCCTTTTTTCCGTAGCTTCTGAATATACTCATAGAGGTGGGTTGGCACGAAGACATAAGGATTTCCTGGTGATTGGAGCAAGCGATGTTCTGAGAGTAGCTGCACGACTTCATTTGTAAGGGGAACATCGCGACGGTTAGTGTCTTTGATATTCCACTCCCAGGTGGCTTTATTGTCTGATTTCGGTGAGACATGAACCTTACGGTTGGCAAAGTCAATATCCTGCCAAGTAATGTTGAGTAACTCACCTCGACGCATCCCACTACAAAGGGCAGTCAAAATGAATATGTCCCACCGGAATGGAAAACCAATCTTCTTTTGCCTGGCTGCATTTACCATGCGGGCACATTCTTCATCACTAAAGACATGTATTGCTCGCTGGGCTGCCTTAGGTTTACGAACATACCGGAAGGGATTTTCTTCCAGTTGTCGGCGTTCAACTGCCAACTGAAACAACCTCTTAAGTGAGCCTATCTTTTTGGCTACTGTCGCAGGTTTATTACCGCCATCCAGGCACTTTTGGATGAACCGTTCGCCATGTTCGTATCGGATGTTACGGTAATCGATATTGCCAACCACTTGAATGAATTGCTTCATTGCCGCACTGTACTCAAGATAGGTATTCTCTCTGATCTGTCCTCGGGTGCGGCTCAAGCTGTCTTCTAAAAATTCACTCAGCCTGAGGGAGATGACCTCAGTACGGCCCATCCGCAGTTCTCTGGCCAGTTGGGTGCACTGCTTCTCCGCCTTGCGTTTATCAGCGTGCCCCAGTGCCTTTTGTTTTCTACGTCCATCGAAATCATAATAGATCAGATAGTACGTATACTTTTGGCCATCATGAGTTGGTCTTTTCCATAGCCTTACCAGCTTTCTCATAATACCCTCCTTTCTAGTGCTGGCACAGGCTCGGATTAGCTCATTGTTTATTGTGGCATTTTATTCTATCCACCTTTCAACCGGGCTGGAGAGAAATTCATCAATGGCAATACCATGTCCGCCGATCAATAGTTGTCGTTTAACTGAGAAATGTTTGCAGAATTCTGCCATTCCTTCCAGAGTATATTCTTTCTTGCCGCTTTTAACCTCAATGGCTACCACATTTTTGCCGGATTCCAGGATGAAATCCACCTCCCGATTACGACTCAGCCAATAGTAGAGATTGATACCTTTGCCGGCTGAGTCATTTGCCAAATGAGCCCCAACGGCCGATTCCGTTAAACGGCCCCAATATTCACGATCTTTGATAGCTTCCTGGTAAGAGACGCCGCTCAGGGCTGTCATTAAAGCCGTATTCAAACAGAGAAGCTTTGGACTGGAGCCTCTTTTTCGGTGCGTTTTCCCCGAATATTTTTCCAGACCAGTAAGTAATCCAGCGCCGCGCAATAATTCCAGATAATGGGCCAGTGTAGTGGTGTTTCCAGCATCCTGTAATTGCCCAACCATTTTCTGATAGGAAAGGACCTGCCCGGAATATTCACAGCCGAGATGGAACAATCGTCGTAATAATGCCGGTTTATCCACACGAGTCATTAGCAAAATATCCCTGGCAATGGTTGTCTCTATCAGAGAATCCAAAATATATTTCATCCAGCGCTGCCGGTTTTTTATCAACGCCACAGCACCCGGATACCCGCCAAAATAAATATATTGCTCAAGAGACATTGCAAAGCAGTCCCGCATTTCCGCAAATGACCAATGCCTGACCGGTATGGTTTCAAATCGACCGGCAAGACTCTCCGTTAATCCCTGTTGCATCAGCAGCGGCGATGATCCTAAAAGAATCACTTTTAGGTTTGTTTTATTGGCCGTATCTTCGTCCCAGAGGCGTTTGACAGTTTCCGACCAACCGGCCACTTTCTGAACTTCATCAACAATCAATAGTGCGCCTGAAGACTTCTTTGAGGTAATATTGATTCTGGCAATATCCCATTGTTGATTTAGCCAGGAACGATCCTGAAGGGTCGGTTCATCTGCCGATGCATAGTGAACCGGTAGCCCACAAGCATTCATAACCTGTCTGGCCAAAGTAGTCTTTCCCGCCTGCCTGGGGCCGGCAAGAACCTGAATAAAACGACGTTTTTCTTTAACCCGATTGAGAATTTCACGATAAATTGGTCTTTTGTATTCGTCAGCCATAAGAGAGCCCTTTTACAAATTACTCAATACTCTGAGTAATTATACTCTCGACTGGAGGATTTTCCAGAGAAAAAACGTGCTATTTGTGATCCGTGTCTACTCCAGCAGCGTTCCGAGTTGCCGCAAAAACTAGCAACAATCCTATTCGTATGGCCTGGGTTAACTAAATTCCCATATTCAGCCTAATATCGTAATCCCTTATATTTCAATCATTAATGGTATCATGCTGATTTTCAACAATCTTAACATTCAGATTCAGGCACCGAGTGGTATCTGCCTCAAAATCATGCGTAACACGTAAAATACCCGGTTTAAAATGCACGTCGGATTGAAGAGTCTGGTAAAAAATATTTTGAGGCCTGTGCCAGCAACTTAGAATCATTTGTTTACAAAACACTTACGAGCTTAAAGCCCTTTCATTACTGTTATTAGCATTTACGCACAACGGCTCTGCAACATTAATAGTACTCAATGCCAACGAACTTGCCCTGCCGATACATAGCCTAACCGGGGCAGACGCATATGGGAAAAACAGAAATAGTTATCATTATAAGGAGGGGGCAGCGTATTTGTTGGGCGGATAAACAATAAAGCGGCAGTGGTGTTGGGGGGTGAATTGCGGCCCCAGATCAGCGAGAGACCCCGAAGAATCGACAAACAAGTATCCCTAAGGAGCAAGTATCTCAGTCAGACGATAGACTAAACTTCGATTGTCTTCCGGGCTAATATAGATGGCCACGATACGGCAGAAGGTAAGAGCAGGGAGCAGTCATCAAACAAGCTGAGATAAATTGGGCATTTTCACATATATAAATACCGTCTGGTAAGACACCAGTCTGATGGCATAAGTCCTTTCATCTCAATAAGTAATAGCGTATTGCGAATTATTGCTGCCATTGTATAAATACACAGATTAGGCCTTGTCTTTTGGCTACATTTTTGTTATAAATAAGGTTTTAGTCTGGTACTAGTTTTTCTGTTTTTAGCGGCCAGATCTTTTAATGCTCATAGAGTTATTATCAGAAATTGCTATGTAACTTGTGGGTATGGTTTTTAGGAGTGGAGATAAACAACTTTTTTGTAAGGAGGATCCTGGGGCAGTTATAATCAATTCAGGTTGCATCTGTTCTATTTGATGGACTTATAGGTATTCTATAAGTGTCTTGTTTCTATTCGCTAAATTAACCATTTCCTACGCGTGAATTTATCCAGAGTGCGTCCCGTTATTCCGGGATTATCTATCGATCTAGGAGATAGTGGTATGTCATTTGTATCACACAGTTTCAGAAATCTACGTAAGCTTTGCAGTCGAAAGTCCAAAACATCTTCAGTAAGTGGATCAGGTGTTCGCTCTCGGTCGATTGAGTTTAACAAGTCGCTCGGACTTGAACGGCTTGAGGATCGAGTTTTATTAAATGGCGACACAATCGGGGCAGCTACACTACTGACGCTTCAGCACGATCCATTAGGTAGCGGGTTTTATACCACGAGTGTCACTGATGGCATTGATCCGTCGGATGATGTTGATTACTGGGCATTTGATGCGTTAGCCGGGGATATTGTCTCGGTCAGTGTGGATACGCCGGATAGCGGGGTAAACGTGTATTTGGAGCTGCGTAACTCGGCAGACGGCAACGTTGCAACCGACAATGATGGTGGACCTTCTGATGATGCTTTTGTGAGTCATTATACCATAAGTAGTAGTGGCAGGTACTACCCAAGAGTTACAAGAGTTGGAGGGGACGCCACCGGCGACTACACCCTGCGAGTTGATTTAGCTAGACCTTCAATAGCTACTCCCGGGCTCCAACTTGAAACCGACACCAACTATAGTAATGACAGTATTAGCGGCGCCAATGTATTAGTTATGACGCCCAGCGGCATCCACAAACTGGCCAGTGTAGCTGGAAATATTATGCAGCGAAGTGGTAATAATCCTGATGAAGATCGCTTCCAGTTGGGTGTATTGAATGCGGGTAATGTGGTAGAGCTGAATATTGACCTGCCCTCGACGAGTACCCTGGTGCCGGTAGTTAGGGTACTGCACTCAGACGGTACACTGGTTCCGGATGAGGACGGGGATGATTCGGACGGTCACTTTTTGGCGACGATAACCGGCAGTGACAGTTACTATGCCGAGGTCATCAATGACTACTGGGTGCATGACGGACACGGTTATGACTACACTCCGTCGCTGATCTGGGCGGATGCGCGGGCATATGCTTTGGGAATGACGCCGTCTGCGGATCTGGTGGCCATCAACGACGCCGCTGAACAAGGCTGGATCAATAGTAATATAACCGGTGGCTGGTTCAGCGCCTGGCTAGGTTATTATGATGAAGATAACGATGGGACCTGGTTGTGGTCCAATGGAGATACGAGTACTTATACCAACTGGTACAGTGGCGAGCCTGGAGGTGATGATTATGGTTACCTGCACGAGAACAGTTGGTGGTATGGTCGCAACCCGGGTAGTGCCCTTAACGGTCTGGTGGAATGGGTAGATCCCGAGGGACGCGCTTATGCCGGTCCTGGTCCGTGGGCGCAATATATACTGAATGTTACCCTGACCGATCCGACGGCTCCCCAGGTAACGGGAGTGAGCCGTCTTCCGGCTGAGGGTGAGAGTACCGAGCATGTGCTGGCGACGTTTAGTGTGACGGTCAGCGAGGCGTTGGCGGCGGGGACGGTGAACAATGCGGCGGCGTGGGATCTGCGTGAGGCGGGAGCCGATGGGCTATTTGATACAGCCGATGATGTGCTATACGCGCTGGACACCTCTCCTGACTACAGTACTGGTACGACGATTGATCTGTTTATAACCGACGGTCCGCTGGAGACGGGTTATTATCAGTTGACTATTCGGGATACGATAACCGATGTGGTGGGCAATGCCCTGGACGGAGACGGGGACGATACGGCCGGTGGTGACTATATACAAACCTTCTATGTTAATCTGCCCTCTGAGTATGTCTTTGAGGGACGTGCCAACAGCGTCTGGACCAGTGCCACAGCCATTGCCCTTACGGAAGACCCGGCGGCTTCTGGACTTTTCAACGGTCATGGTATCGGCTCTATCGATCCCAGCAATGACGAGGACTGGTGGTCCTTCGAAGCCACCACCGATGATAAAATTATCTTGGCTCTGGATACGCCTATCAGCGGCCTGAACGCTTATATGCAAATCTACTATCCGAGCGGTAGTCACTGGTTTAATGAGAATGATCATGGTCCCGGCAATGATGATTATACCTATATGACGATACCTTCGGACGGCACCTATTATGTGAAGGTTCTCAATGCCGGCAGCGGTATAGGTACCTATGAGCTGCGGGTGGAGAAGGTGCTGGGCATGAATATAGAGAGCGACCAGAACTTCGCCAATGACTCCATCAGCGGGGCCGATTCGGTAACGTTTACCCAGGCCGGCAATCAGCAGACGGGAGCAGTAACCGGTACGATTATGCAGCGGGCCGGCAATAATCCTGATGAAGATCGTTTTCAGTTGGGTGTATTGAATGCGGGCAATGTTGTAGAGCTGAATATTGACCTGCCCTCGACGAGTACCCTGGTGCCGGTAGTTAGGGTACTGCACTCAGACGGTACACTGGTTCCGGATGAGGACGGGGATGATTCGGACGGTCACTTTTTGGCGACGATAACCGGCAGTGACAGTTACTATGCCGAGGTCATCAATGACTACTGGGTACATGACGGACACGGTTATGACTACACTCCGTCGCTGATCTGGGCGGATGCGCGGGCATATGCTTTGGGAATGACGCCGTCTGCGGATCTGGTGGCCATCAACGACGCCGCTGAACAAGGCTGGATCAATAGTAATATAACCGGTGGCTGGTTCAGCGCCTGGCTAGGTTATTATGATGAAGATAACGATGGGACCTGGTTGTGGTCCAATGGAGATACGAGTACTTATACCAACTGGTACAGTGGCGAGCCTGGAGGTGATGATTATGGTTACCTGCACGAGAACAGTTGGTGGTATGGTCGCAACCCGGGTAGTGCCCTTAACGGTCTGGTGGAATGGGTAGATCCCGAGGGACGCGCTTATGCCGGTCCTGGTCCGTGGGCGCAATATATACTGAATGTTACCCTGACCGATCCGACGGCTCCCCAGGTAACGGGAGTGAGCCGTCTTCCGGCTGAGGGTGAGAGTACCGAGCATGTGCTGGCGACGTTTAGTGTGACGGTCAGCGAGGCGTTGGCGGCGGGGACGGTGAACAATGCGGCGGCGTGGGATCTGCGTGAGGCGGGAGCCGATGGGCTATTTGATACAGCCGATGATGTGCTATACGCGCTGGACACCTCTCCTGACTACAGTACTGGTACGACGATTGATCTGTTTATAACCGACGGTCCGCTGGAGACGGGTTATTATCAGTTGACTATTCGGGATACGATAACCGATGTGGTGGGCAATGCCCTGGACGGAGACGGGGATGATACGGCCGGTGGTGACTATGTTCAGAGCTTTTATGTAGATTTTAATGATATATTTGTATTTGAGGGAACTGATAATAATACTTTTGCAAATGCAACTTATATCCCACTCATTGAGGATCCTGCTAGCAGTGGATTACATCTGGGCCACGGTATAGGTTCGATCGACCCGAGCAGCGATACGGACTGGTGGTCTTTCGATGTCCAAACGGGTGATCTGGTGGCAATAGCTGTGGATACACCCAATAGCGGATTGGATCCATGGTTGAGGCTTTATAACTCCAGCGGCGGACACATATTGGATAACAACAATGGTGGACCCGGTAACGACGATTATGTCAGCTACTATACAGCACCTGCAAATGATACCTTGTGTGTGCAAATACCAAATGCCGGTTCGAGTGTTGGGACATATGAAATTCGAGTGGAACTGGCACGCGGTATCGATTTGGAATCCGATGTAAGCTACGCCAACGATTCCATCGGGGGCGCTGACCCGGTGACAACTAATCAAGAGGATACGCACTTTATCGGGACTATTGCCGGTACGATTATGGCCGGCGAATCTGGTAACGTGGATGAGGACTATTTCAATCTAGGTACTATTGATGCCGGCATGACAGTTTTATTAAGTACACGTCTGCCATCCTCAAGTACACTCGTGCCGATTATTGAGATCCGAGATGCAAGCAATCAGGTTATAAGCATTGCCACCAATCCATTCCAGGATGTTTTTCGGGCTGATATTGATACAGCCGGTACTTATTATGCTACAGTAGTCGCAGCGAGCGGCCAGGGATCATTCGGCCAGTATCTGCTGGATGTAGCTATTGTGCCGACTGATGAGTTTAATTTTCCTGATCTGATCGTCGATCCAACGTCACTGACTGTGCCACCTGCGGCAACAACCGGTGAAAATATCAACATACAATGGATTGTAGGCAACTATGGTTCTCAAGCTACCCCGGTAAGCACCTGGTATGATCGGGTAGTTTTATCAGCCAACTCTATTTACGGGGACACCGATGATATTCATCTGGATATGGTAAGTCACACCGGCGTGCTGGACCCGGGGCAGAGTTATGCAGCGCCGGCTCAATCCAATGTACAAATACCTATTGGTCTGGATGCAGGCAACTATTGGGTATTTATCCAGACGGATGCGAATCATCAAGTGCCGGAATTTACTCTGGAAAACAATAACATTGCACAGAGTAACGAGCCTATCATAATTTCTCAAACCCCATATGCGGACCTTGAGGCATCTAATGTGGTATCTGCAACGGTGGGGGTTGTGGGTGAGCCGTTGACCATCAACTGGATAGTTACCAATGAGGGTATTGGTGAGACCGGTGACGGCCGACCGGGCATAGTAGTAAGCCAATGGCAAGACCGAGTGGTATTTTCACGTAATGATGTATTCGGCGATGGTGATGATGAATGGACAGTTGATGTTACCCATGTCGGCAGTCTGGAATCCGGAGAAAGTTATCAGGGACAATGGTCCGATGTGCTGCCAGCCGGGCTATCGGGGCAGTATTTTATTCTGGTCAGGGCCGACTATGCTGGTGATGTGTGGGAGTCTGACAACGTCTATACAAATCTAGCAATAGCGGCTGAACAGATCAATGTTGCCACAGGACCTTATGCCGATCTAACCGTGACTATTCTAAACTCGCCAGCAGATGCAAGTCCGGGTGAAAACGTAACTATGCAATGGGAAGTAACCAATACGGCTGCGGCGATAGCGGCTACTCCGGTAGATCAGTGGCAAGACAGACTTGTTCTCAGTGAGGATTTAGTATTAGGAAATAGTGATGATCGTGTTTTGGCAAGCAATACCCATACGGGTGCCCTCGCGCCGGAAGAAACATACACTGCTGAATTGGAATTCAGCATACCAGCGGATCTGTATGGTGATTATTGGCTTTTTGTAGTAACTGATTCCCTGAATCAAGTCTATGAATTTACTTATGAAAATAACAATAACTACGCTGAGTCGATCCAGATATTGGCGCCCGATCTGTTTATCGAGGCGGTGACAGCAGAGAATAGTGGTCAATTCGGGCAGGAAACCGCGATATCCTGGCGGGTACGTAATCAGGGCACGGGCGAAGCTATGGGGAATGTGCAGGATCGTGTCTGGCTGTCGCTAGACGGTGTGAGTCTGGACTATCTTCTTAAAACGGCGGACGCTTCAGATTATATGCCTCTGGGGCCAAACGACAGCTATACTCAAGAGGTAACCATTATCCCGCCTGAAGATCCTGTCTTGACGGATGGAAACTATTTCTATGTGATCGCAACTGATGCCCTGGATAACCAGGTTGAGACAAATGAAAGCAACAATCTGATAGCAGTTCCGGTTACCCTGACACTTCCACCCTTACCTGATCTTGAGATGGAACAGGTGGATGCACCAGCGAGTGGTCAACCGGGCGAGGTAATCACCATTCAGTGGACCGTTAACAATATCGGGATTGCTACCGCAGATGGTTCATGGGAAGATAGTGTTTATATCACCGCGGACAGTCCGGGAATCAATGAACAACTGCTGGGCAGTCTGACGCATACCGAGGGGGTAGATGTCGGATTAAGCTACAATGCAAATCTGGAGGTCGCGCTGGGTGATTTAGCGGATGGTGATTATTGGATCTACGTCGTAGCAGACAGTAATGGAGATGTCTTTGAGGGAGCGGCCCTGGCGAATAATACGGCAGTAATCGCAATGCCTATACATTTGGGTCATGCAGATTTAACACCAACAATTACAAATTCTCCCCCCACTGCGGTATCAGGATCGGGGATCGATGTGCAGTGGAATACCACTAACAATGGTACGGCCGGAACCTTGGGGGGCTGGACCGACAATCTCTATCTTTCCACCGATGCAATCTATTCTCAGGATGATATTTTAATAGGTTCTTATGTTCATAGTGATCCTCTGGGGACCAGCCAAGCACGCAGCGACAGTATGAGCGGCATTTTACCGGTAAACTCTGTAGGAGATTATTACCTGGTGATGTTCAATGATACCGAAAACGTCATTCGGGAATTGGACGGCGAAAACAATAATGAAGCAGCCGTTGCCATAAATATTGAATTGGCACCTTATGCAGATCTTGTAGTGCAAGATGTGGAGGCGCCCACTTTGACAATCGGCGACCCGGGCCAGGTGACAGTAAATTGGACCGTGGTGAATAACGGTACGGGTGCCGGCCTGACATCAATGTGGACAGATGCTGTTATTGCATCGACCGATCTGCAACTGGGAGATAACGATGATATTGTGTTGGCGGTCTTTGATCATGACGGTCTAATAAACGTTGGGGAATCTTATACGCGCAGTGAGTCTATTCTACTGCCACCTGCTATGAGCGGTCGCTATCATTTATTTGTCAAAACCGATTATGTCGAGGGAAATCCTGATGGTGTGGTTTTCGAGAACTACTCCGAGACGAACAACAGCGCCGAATCTAGCCAGATCTTTGATGTAATGGAGATTCCGTATGCCGATCTGGTCATCGACAGCCTGTCAGTACCACAGACTGCCTTGAGCGGTCAGTACATGGAAATTGATTGGATCATCTCGAACCAGGGGATCGGAATTACCAACCAAGGCAGCTGGTATGATCGGGTCTATCTTACCAGTCAGCCGGACGGTCAGGGTGTAGTGGCGAATTTGGGAAGCTTCAGTCACTATGGACAACTTGGTGTGGGATCTGCATATGAAAGAACAGCTCAAGTCATGTTGCCCGAGGGGTTGGAAGGTACCTACTATATTCGCATGACAACCGGTGGGCCCTTCGAATTTATATATGATGATAACAATGAAAACGTTTCAACGGCAGTTACCGTCAATCTCGCCCCGCCACCCGATTTGGTAGTAAGCGATATTGTTGCACCGGAAACCGCTATCGAAGGTGGTATCCTCGATATTACCTGGACAGTAGAAAACCAGGGTACGGGCAGTGGGGAGGGATCCTGGGTGGATAAAGTGTATCTCCAAAGTATTTCGGATCCGTCCGGGACCAAAATTTCTCTGGGACAATTCACCTATGAAGGTCCGTTGGGAGCGGGGATGAGCTATACTCGTTCGGAAGTTTTCCATCTGCCCGAGCATATCAGTGATATTTATCAGGTGGTAGTGCAAACCAATAGTAATAACCAGCTCTATGAACATGGGGCAACCGATAACAATACGACTGTTGATGATCAGGCTATTTCAGTCAGCATCCAGCCACGGCCTGATCTGCAGGTTGCTTCAATCAATGCACCGGCAGAAGTGGATGCCGGGGGAACATTCAATGTTGAGTTTGTTGTTATTAATCAGGGGACCGTTGCCACCACGACGCCCAACTGGCGGGATAATGTGTATCTGTCTTTCGACGGCAAGGTGACGTATGACGATATTTTGATTGGTTCCATGTTAAATCAATCAGCACTGGTGCCGGGAGAAAGCTACCTTACGATTACAGATACTGTGGTTGTTCCCAAGCGATATCGCGGCGAAATGTTTGTTCTGGTAAATGCCGACAAGAACGCTCAGGTTGATGAGTGGCCCAATGACGATAACAATGTTCTCGCTGTTCCCATTTATATAAATCCGCTACCGCTTGCCGATCTGGTGGTCAGTGATGTTGTGGTGCCGACGCAGGCTGTCGAAGGAGCTGAGATAAACGTTCGCTATACCGTGACCAACCTGGGTTCTGGTACAACCGACAATGATGAATGGGTGGAAACCATCTGGCTGGCCCATGACAAGAATCGGCCTCATCCGGGACAGGGGGATGTTCTTCTTGGGACATTGAATCATGTCGGCAATTTGGTTATCGGTGCCGGTTACGATGTCGAAACTACGGTACTACTGCCGGATGACATAACTTCAGGTACTTATTATATTCTGCCCTGGGTCGATCCGTATGCGGTTGTTCTGGAAGACACCCTGGCGGAAAATGTCAATCCGGATGATCCCCACGAAGTTGACAACAACAATTACAAGGCTCGAGCCATTGATATCATAGGTATTACCGAAATTCTGCCTGACCCTGTGTATCCGGACCTGGTTGTCGATAGTGTGACAGCAGATCCGACGGCGCTGGGAGGCGAATCATTCACAATCACCTGGACGGTTTCAAATCAGGATGAAGGAATTGCTCAGGGAGGCTGGACAGACCGCATCTTCCTGACCAACGATCCGGATTACGGTACGCCGGGTAATTCCTCCCAAGGTCTGCTTTTAGCCGAAGTTGCTCATGGTAATGAAAGCCCACTGAATCCGGGCGAAAGTTACACGACAAGTCATACCGTACAATTGAGTCCTTCAGCGACAGGGCTTTATATCATCGTTGAGACGGATAAGCCTCGTAATGATGTTAGGGAAAGCAACGAATTAAATAATCGCAATGTTACAACTACACAGGTTACACCGGTTCCCGCAGACCTGGTGGTAACCGATGTGGTCATTCCCCAGATCAATTATTCCGGGGAAGAAATTACCATTCGTTATACCGTGACCAATCAGGGTGAATATCCGGTTTGGCAGGGCACTCAATACTGGAAAGATTACATCTGGATGACAGCAGATCCGATATTCATCCAGAATCGTGGTACATATCTGGGTCAAACCGTGCACAGTCAAACGTCCCCGCTACTTCCCGGTGAGAGTTATGAGATGGAATTCACTACCACTTTGCCCACTGGGATAGGTGGTGACTATTACCTCTATGTCCATCTGGATGCCCATCAAGGCAGCGACGAAGCTTATAAGCGGATTGTCAATACAAGTTGGTGGCCAGCGGATACCGGGACAAATGAACAATGGTTGAGTGAATTACGACGGTGGGCTTTTGAAGATCCATTCAATAATATCTATCAGGAACCCTTTGAAGTTATTTATCAGGAGCCGGATCTTGAAATTACAGATTTCAATGTTCCAGCCAGCGATTCTTCCGGCCAAGAGATTTCAATTACTTATACCGTGACCAATGTGGGATCGAGGGTGACTCGTGTTTCGCGTTGGCCGGACCGAGTGTTCCTCTCTCAGGATCCATCCCTGGATGTTGGTGACTTATTTTTAGTCAGTGCCCAACGTAATGGTGTGCTTGAGCCCGGAATGTCCTATACCAACACGGTTCAGGGGCGTTTGCCTGAGGGGATTGAGGGTGATTTCTATGTTCTTATTTATACGGATTCAGCCGCCGGTAGTAATGGTTTTGCACAAA
>Ga0272442_10000999_pt1 | contig 43757 bp, 70 predicted proteins | sample SSMForm2O_FD_200262 | JGI IMG/M metagenome (GOLD analysis project Ga0272442, IMG submission 200262) | Marine sediment archaeal communities from Little Sippewissett salt marsh, Falmouth, MA, United States - SSM-Form-2O | ecosystem: Environmental > Aquatic > Marine > Wetlands > Sediment ...
AGTCCAATTGGATTCAGTTTCTTCTTAAGTCAAAAAACAACAATGGCATTCGGGATGCTCGTCCATGTACTGCCCCGCATCAACTCTATACTCCTCATAACTGCAATGTGATGGGCAACAACACTTATGAAATTTGTTCCATGTACCACCTTGCCTATCGCATGAATCTTCCCCTGTAGCATCTACATTCGTTGAGATTAATGAAATCGCAAAATAAGCAAGAATCATTATAGCTACAAGTGTTAAGGTGGTTAGTTCTAGAGTGGCTCTACATCCTTTGATTTTTGGTTTCCTTTTCTTTGTCTTTCGTTTGGATGTCATTTTTTCTTTTCATCAGTACCCATATTCTTCAAACATACCTTTAGCCTCTAGGCTATCAATGAGAGCTATTTTCCTAGCTTTGCTAAACTTTTGATATTTTTTAAGTGCTTTTGGTGGGAGATTTTCTTTAATTAATTTATCTCGGCTTTTGTACTGGAAGCCTAGCATATCCCAAACTTGTTCACTTGCTGTTTTTAGTTTTGCCTTACAAACCTTCTTATTCCGATTCTTTGGATTAGTGCAGTCCATTTTATAGCTCGCTTTGTTTACGGAGTAACTTTTTCTCGTTCTCAAGAAATTTTTTAATTCGTTTATTGCGAGTATAAACGCCTGCACCCTCTAACCAACCTATTTTAAATTTTGCTGATTTGCCTTTTGTGTCACGAGCATATAATCTTTTATAATTTGGTAAGGTTTTCGCTTCAATCTTACAAATCTTCTTACTCCTATTCTTCTTTAAGGTGCAGTCTATTGTCATTTTACCATGAATTTAATGGCTAAGGGTATAAAAAAGCGAGTGGTAGAAAAGGTAAGTTCTTTTCGTGGAAACTGTAACATTTATATATGTGTAGCTCCTAACTTTACAGGTGTAAAGTCTTAAGGATAGTTGATGACTGTGAATTATCCCTAAAAAGAACAAAAAGATTGAAATGAGTAAATGTCCTGAATGTGGAAAAGAAGTAGATGGGAGAAACAAATTTAAATTTTGTTTAGATTGTAAAAAAGTAAGAAGCCGTGAATATTATAGAAGGTCAGAAGTAAAAGAGAAAATAAAAAAGTATTTAGAAGAATACAACCAAAGACCAAAAGTAAAAGAGAAGAGAAGAGAAAGACATAAAGAGTACAGGAAGACACCCAAATATAAAAACTATATGGGTGAATACTGGAAAAGACCAGAAGTAAAAGAAAGATATAGGGAAAGAGGAAGGAGAGCTAATGGGAGAGTAACAAATGAAGAAAACGCAAAAGCTTATGATATATGGCTTCAAAATGGTTTCACTCCATTAATTCGAGATGATAAGGGTACACCTAGACCTAGTAATAAAGGAAAAGATTAAGATGGACAGCCCGATTTTCTAGTTTAGTGCAGTCCATTCTTAAGTCATTTGTTCTCTCGCGTAATCCTTGACTTCTGATTTATCAATATCGCCGAGTTTAGCTAACTCCCTTCCTTCCTCAAGTCGTGATTCATAGTCTGTATCCCTATGCCTCCTGCTTGCAGCTAATATCGCTTGTGCGTGTTCTTCATCTTTAATACGTCGTAATGGATTGCTTCGTTCAATGCTCTTAATCAATTTATCCCTCTGTTTTGATGGAAATTGGCCCTCACTCTGGCGTAATTCTAGGTCGTATATCTGGTCTTGTTTATACTCCTCCTTCTCTTCTGCGATTCTCTCTGCTTCTTTCGGCTTGATTGAGGTGAGCTTGACGAGTCGCTTAACCCATGCCTCTCGCTTTTCTGCATCGCTTTTTATATGTCTCTTATGTTTTTTCTCAGTGAATAACTTGAGTTCCTTGAATTGGCTCTTGCTACATGTGTAGTTATAGTCCCAATCAGAGTAACCATAACCATTAAAGTTACGGCCTTCTTTTTTGAGGCTACATGTTTGTAGAATCTTTTTCTTGTGGGGGGTTATACGTCCGATGTTTACCTTCTTATCGCCAACTATGACGTAGTTCGTTTTCATTTTACCATGAACTCATATTCATATCCATCCACAAATTCACTTCCTTGACCCCATTCATTCCTATTCCTTGGCTTAGTGCAGTCCATTTTAGTCATTTGGAACGAATTTCATCTCCATAGAGTCCCAGCGAAGTTTATCTTTATTGAACTCTTTTTCTATTTCTTCAGTGGTAGACGAATCACGCGAACGGTAATTATATGCATATTCCTCAGAACCGTTACTAACTACTATGTACCGCCAACCATCAAAAGTAACAAAGCCAACTAATCTCTCTTGACCAATCCATGCTCCCCCGTAGTTTGCGTTAGGAAGATAATCTACTTCAGAGTCATCAACTTCGCCCATTAGTTCCCCAGCATCGTATACTTTCATTTTATGTCTTTAACAAAGGGCGCATTTAATTGAGAAAGGTTGACTTGTCCTTCTCTAACATCCCTTTTTGAAAAGCCTAGAATAGCGTAATCCCGTCCCTCAGAGTCATATTCTTTTTTTAGTTTTTTTATCTCTGTAGTATTGGGTTTCTTCTCGTATCTATGTAAGACTAAACCAGACATACCATCACCTGCAACTAAGTAGTATTTCCGGCTATCGTTTTTACATACTGCTTTTCCTTCATTTGCTTTCAGATTACAGTTTGTTGCTTTCTTACACGCCTTCTTATTCCGATTCTTCTTTAAGGTGCAGTCCATTGTCAAAACTTACTCTGACCCGCGATATTTTTGACGCATATCATCTTCTCCCTTCCTTATCAGTATCTCGTGCCATCTTCTAAAAACTCATACTCATTCATGTGCATTACCTCTTCGATATACTCTACATCCGAGAGTCTATCGTTAATTTCACTATCCCACTGTCGATTATAATAGTCTACTATTTCAGATTCAGAAGGAATTCTGCCCATTTCTTTTATCATATCTCCTAGCAGACAATCTGCGCAGTAACCAGTAAACTCTGCTTTTTCGCTTGCTCGTATCAATCGTCTCTTATCATTAGTCTCAGACGCTGCGGAAATAGCTGCACGCATACTTTTAAAATGGTCTTCTTGCCATGCAGGGTCTTGTATTTCTAGGTCTATCCACCACTCTCTAGCTCTCTCTTTTGCCTTTTCTGTAGGCAACTCATCATATCTGTATACCCCTACAGTCCTCATCGTTGCCTCCTGTCTCTTGATGTTCTTTTCAGAACACACGTCTTCTTATTCCTGTGTTTAGGGTCAGAGCAGTTCATTACTGGTGCTCTTCGCCTTTTCTTTGTTCTTGTTGCCATCATTCATTAACACCCTCAAAGTAAGCTTCAGCAATCTCCTGCCAGTCTACATCGTCACCATTGCCGACATCACGTACCATTAACTTAGCCTCGTCAGTAGCCTTGCCCTCTATAACTGAATCAAAAATCTCATCATAGGAGTCAGACAAGAACTCTGCAAACTCCCAAAGGGCTTTATTGGCCTTCTTGAACTCTTTAGCCTGCTCTGTGTAGTACACAACGTCTCCGGGATAATTGTCCCAATGTAACTTCACAGCCCATGTAGCCCTGTTAGCCCATCCTTGATAGTCTGACATCTTAACATTGCCTCCTTACTGCTTGAACTTGCATCTCCACCGCACAAGACTTCGTTCTCTTGTTGTACTTGCCCTTAGGACATGCTACGACTACTTTCTTGCCTTTGCGAGTCGTGTTTTGGAAGCTGTCCTTGTCAAACTTCCCTTGACTCGTTATATTTTTAACACATATCATTTTACCATGAATTTAATGGCTAAGGGTATAAAAAAGCGAGTGGTAGAAAACGTAAGTTCTTTTTATTCGTTTAAACACCCCTTGTTTAATTTTTATATACGTAGCCATATAATTACCTAGGAAAATGATAACGGGGACATTAGAAGAAATAGGGGTAAAGGAGAAGGTAACGAAAGAAGACCTATTTTGCATAGATAATGAGTTTTATTATATACCGAAGTGGTTTTTACAAAACTCGATAGATAATTTTAAGCCTTTTTTGAATAAGGATGGACCTCAAAGGGAAAAGAAGCTCGGGTTTGTCCAAGAAAGAGAAACTAAAAAAGCCGTATTAATATATGGGGAAGACCCTAATGACGGGGTTTGGATTCCTAAATCTATTATGCGGAAAGTTGAGGAGGAAGGCTGAGAAAGAATGAAAAATAAAGGCCAGTTGAGAGGGGATATTCACATAATCCATATTATGCGTAATTTTTGCTTACGCAAAAACTCAAAAATCGGAAACCTAAGATGACAAAACAAAAAATAATAAATGGAGATTGTATTCAGGGTTTATCTAACTTAGCAGAAGAATCTATTGATTGTGTATGGACAGACCCACCTTATAATATTAATTATCACTATGAAGGATATGATGATAATTTATCAGAAAAAGAATATTGGGATATGATAGATAATGTTTTAGCTGGATGTTATAAAGTATTAAAAATAGGTAAAGTTATGTTTATGAAACAATTTTGGAAGAATTGGTATTTATCTGTCCAAATTGCATTAGACAAAGGTTTCAAACTTCATAATGTTATTATTTGGAAAAACAGTTCACCAGCTCAACCAAATACAAATTATAAACCAATTTATGAAGTTATCTTGATGTTTACAAAAGGAGATATTGATTATTTTGATGATAAGTTTGAAACAAGAAAAACTATAATGCCTTGGAATAAAAGCAGATTAGAAAATTATTTTGGGAAGATTACTAATCTTTGGACAGATATTCCAAATATTTATGCTGGAAGTATTAAACACAAAGAGGGTATTTACAAAGATGGAACTAATGAAAAAGCACATCCAGCACAACATCCTATTAAATTAGTTACAAGATGTATCGGGTTTGTTACAAAAGAAGAAGATGTTGTTTTAGACCCATTTATTGGAAGTGGGACTACTGCTGTTGCTTGTAAGCAGTTGAATAGACAATGTATTGGATATGAGATAAACCCTGAATATTGTAAAATAGCAGAAGAAAGATTAAGCCAGAAGTCGGTTTCCGATTTTTGGTCTAACGACACGCATAATAGAAATTTAACGGAAGATTTTGCGAAATCTTCCCAAATCAATCCTACGGATTGACTTCGTTAAATTTCAACATTATACGAAATTGGGTTTAAAGCCCTAAGAGAAACAAAATGGAATTTACATATCTAACACAGCCACCAAAAAGATACACATTCCAACAGCCAAAATTAAAGGAATGGGTTGAAAGCCAATGTAAAGGCAAAGTCCTTAACTTATTTGCAGGTATCACTAAACTTAATGTTAATGAGGTTAGAGTAGATATTGACAAAAATGTTCCAGCTGATTACTATATGGAAGCTGAGGACTTTGTGGATATGGCTATCAAAGAGGGAATGAAGTTTGATACTATTGTTTTAGACCCCCCATATAATCTTAGAAAAGCAAGAGAAAAATATGGTGGTAGATACATTGGTTTATTTACAAAGATTAAAAATAAGTTGCCTTTAATTTTGAATAAAGATGGTATTATAATTCATTTAGGTTATGATACTGTTGGAATGTCAAAAAGTAGAGGATTTGAAAAGATTGGTGTCTGTGTTGTATGTCATAATGGAGACCATAATGATACTTTATGTTTAACAGAACGGGCTTTAAACCCAACTCAAGCTGTCCTAACGGACAGTCGTATAATAGCAATTATGCGTAATTTTTCCAAAAGGAAAAACTTAAAATCCCCCGAAACTATGGAAGTGAAAAGATGAAGTCATTAAAAAACAAAATTATGAGGTGGTCTCCTTTTTTAGATAGAAATAAGACCCTTATGTGCAGAGAGCAAGTAAGCCAATACATTGATGAATGGGAAAATAACCTAAAAATACAAATTCATAAAGCTATTTGTAGGTTTTATGATGAGAAAATATCTACACCAATTGAAGCAAGAGATATTTTAAGGCAAGAAATAGGGGATGAATTTGTATGAAAAATAAACTATTGTTATTGTTTGGATTAATGTCAATAATCACATTGTCAGCATATACTATTATTTTTCCAATTAATTCTTTTTATGGAAAAATATTAGGATTAAGTACCGTAATGATTTATTTTGTATTTACACTAAATTGGATTATAGTCCTTCCATGCATGGACAAAACTAAAATAAAACAGGAGGTCGACCAAAAATGACAACATATAAAAAATGGAATTGCCCCGAATGTGGGGAGGATAAGTTAAATATCTTAATTCAAAAACAAACCTCAAGCCCAACTAGCACTAATTGGGTGGTCAAATGTAACTGCGGGTATTCTGCGTTTTTAGATACTTCTAAAAACAAGGCGGTTTTTTTTCAAATACCTAAATATGATGAAGATTACCCTTCACAAATCCGTAAATAAAGGCCAGTCGAGAGGGGATATTCACATAATCCATATTATACGAAAGATTTAAAAATGGAAACTAAAAACTGGAAAAAGGCATACGACTTTGTTGGTAAGTTCTATGAATGTAGAGCAAGAGTCAAAAAAGACGGCAAGTGGGGACACGTCAATGTCAACGGCAAAGTAACCACGCCGTTAGAGTATGACGGGGCCGACTTCCACGAAGAAGGCCGGGCTTTTGTCGAAAAAGACGAGCGAAAAGGATATGTAGATAAGGCTGGTAAGGTAACGTGGGATGAAGAAGAATAAAAATGGAAACAGAAAATCAAAACTGGAAAAAAGAGTACGAATGGGTCGGCGGCTTCTTCAAAGGCCGGGCTTGGGTGCGAAAAAACGGCAAGTGGGGGCATGTCGACCTCAACGGCGAAATAACCACGCCACTAGAGTATGATAATGTCGGCTACTTCTCAGAAGGCCGAGCAATGGTGCGAAAAGACAGCAAGTGGGGGCATGTCGACCTAAACGGCAAAGTAACCACGCCGCTTGAGTATGACGATGTTGGCTACTTCCACGAAGGGGGGGCAAGAGTCAAAAAAGACGGCAAGTGGGGGCATGTCGATGTCAACGGCAAAGTAACCACGCCGCTTGAGTATGACGATGTTGGCTACTTCCACGAAGGGGGGGCAAGAGTCAAAAAAGACGGCAAGTGGGGACACGTCAATGTCAACGGCAAAGTAACCACGCCGCTTGAGTATGACAATGTTGGCTACTTCTTCAATGGCTGGGCAAGGGTGCGAAAAGGTAATAAGTATGGCCACGTCAATGTCAACGGCAAAGTAACCACGCCGCTTGAGTACGACTATGCCGGCAACTTCTCAGAAGGTAGAGCTGTGGTAGTAAAAGACGGCAAGTGGGGACACGTCAATGTCAACGGCAAAGTAACCACGCCGCTTGAGTATGACGATGTTGGCTACTTCCACGAAGGGGGGGCAAGAGTCAAAAAAGACGGCAAGTGGGGACACGTCAATGTCAACGGCAAAGTAACCACGCCGCTTGAGTATGACGATGTTGGCTACTTCACCGAAGGCCGGTCTTGGGTGCTAAAAGACGGGCGAGAAGGATACGTCAACCTCAAAGGCGAGGTAACGTGGGATGAAGAAGAATAAAAATGAAAACAGAAACAAAAGACTGGAAAAAGGATATAATAGGAAAAATGAAGAAGGGGGAGAAGTATACGACTAAGGAGCTTGTGGAGCTCTTAGGGCTCTCTAAGGCGACAGTAATCTCTCACCTCAACAAATTAGTCGATAAGGGCCTGTTGAAAAAGGAAAGTGTTGAAAAAGAATTCGCATTCACCACGGATGTTGATGTATATTCGAGGGATTAGACTTGTGTGTTTTTATAGTTTACCTCTAATTTCTTTACGCCCCTCTTAACTACTTCAGGGAAGGCCATGACGTTCTTATGTTCTAATATGCGTTTGAAGAAGCGTGTAGATAGTGAATAATACAGGATTCCCTCAACCTTTCGTTTCTTTAGGAAATTATCTCTCACGAGCCTCCTAAGAGAGGATTTGACTGATGTTATACTCGCCCTCGTCTTGCCAGTCTTCTTGAAATATGTAGCACTATAGCCACTGATAATCTCGCTGATACGGTATTCAGGTTCACCGCCCGAGAACACAGGATACCCTGACATCCCCCATATTGCATCGAGAATGTCCCACTTAGCGTCTAGATTCTTTGTAACTTTCATTTGCCCACCTATTACCCATTAAACTTTAAAAACATTGCCTGATGTATTTATATAGATGTAGCCATTAATATTCAATACGGGTTGGGCATGGGAGTTAGAAATAGCTCCCCACTACTTCTTTTCATACCATATCGGATACAGTATGTGATGCATAACTCACTGATAAGGCTATCGCGAAGAGGGGTAATTCAGTTTGTGCAATAAACCCACTATATAGTAGAATAGTGAGTTCTGTAGCCACTACTAAAAACAACATTATTATCCCATGAAAAGAAGGGAATATTCTATTTGAGCCTCTGTGAGGGGGCAATAACGCCCTAAATAACAATGAGGCTGTAAACCCCCCCAGTATGGAGAATCCTACCCTCTCTATTATAATCCTGTCCGAGAATAAAGAATGTGAAAGTAATGCAGCCACTACCGCAACAATGATTATTGTATTGTAAACGTAGTGTATCTTGCTTGATTGGGAGTCTATATCAGGGAATAACGCATTATGACCAACTAAAACGGCCAATAACCCTAGGGTGTTTAAGGGAGGGATGTCTATCTTTGTCAGGTGAATGTAGGCTATAATCGCCACAATTGCAGTCAAGAAACCGAGTTTCAGGTGTGTTTTATAATCTGGCATTATCGAAGATTCTTACCCACAGTAGCATATAATTCGCCCTTACCACTTATCCGTAAGTTGCCACCACCATCTTGGATTGTTATATTGTTATGCTTGTCTTTCCTACAAGTCATGCGCCTAATTTGCCCTTCAGAATCAATTTTGACTTTGCCACCTAGCTGCATACACATCTGTGCAAATTTATCATCATCTATTTCCATCATTTGAATCGTAGAGTTCCATACGCATTTCCTTTCGCACGTCCTTCTATGCGTATCACATGGTCGTCTCTAATTCTTATGTCTGTTGGATTAGCAATGAGAGTAGTAGTAATGATATTACCGTCCTGATGTGAAGACAATTGAGCTGTACTAATGTCTTTGTGAACTTTTAGCTTTTTTGAATCGAAGCCAGACCTAATGGTACATGATATTGTGTCTGTTTCATCCACTATAGTTCCACCGACAATGTTACAGACATGCCTAACCTTAGCTACTAAATCCTGCTTAGGTAATATTTCATCCACCTTGGATTACTTTCGAGCACCTAACGTCAATACAGAGCCCAATACAAGTAGGCCGATAGTGACCATAGAGATGTCGCCCGTTGTGGCTATAGATTCACCAATACCTGTGATGAACGCATATCCATATATGGTCATACCACCTACTTTCATTGCCAACTCTTTTTCCTTAGCTTTCATTTTTTGACAAAAATTGTTGAACTTGAACCTGTGTGTTGACCGCGAACACTAATATTTGAATAACCCTTTATTTCTTTATCCACTTTTATTTCTTTCGGATTGTGTATGAAAGATACTAATGTTCCACCATTTGATTGAGTTATATATGCTTCAGGCGTATTCGTTGCTGCATCTATACTCAGAGATATTGTTTGTTCGTCATTTTTGCCGAGGTTACAAACAACTCTATCCCCAAGTACATCATCGTATGTGTAGGATATTTTCCCCTTGAAAACCCTACATGCAGATTTTAATTCCTTTTTTAATTTATTCATTGAAGTCATTTTAAAATTTGGGACACGTGCCGTCTTTGTTTTTCTTTTTCATTATTGACTGCACACGTGTGCCGACCTTACAAGTATTTGATGCTGAATCATATTTACCTTTGGGGCAACCTATCACTACCTTTGTCTTTTTATTCGATTTGACCCGAAAAGATTTCTTATCAAATTTCTTTGGGTCTTTAATGCGCTTCCTGCACCAATTCTTACCTTTTTCGATTGAAGGCATCGTCTTCTCCTATTCTAACAAATAGAACCCATCTTCGTTATGAAGACCGCCACCCACCAACCCTTAATGGGGTTCTACCTGCGCTTCTTCCGAGTCTTGCGTTTAGTGCCAGAATACTTAGCACACCGCATACCCGCTGTTGTCCTCTTTTTCCGAATACATCTTTTTGCCATTTCGTTTCGTTCTCCTTGGCTTTCGCCATAAATTTAATGGTTAGGGGTATAAAAAAGCGAGTGGTAGAAAACGTAAGTTCTTTTTATTCATGGTGATATTAACATAGTGGGATGGCCCTAAATTTTGAAAAGCTAAAGAGGTGGTTTTGTCCATACTTGATTAACTCAGATTTAGCTAGAGAGATTGTAGCTATACAACTATTAGCTAACCCTATTAATACCCCATTTCACGTGTTATTGTATGGTGCTCCCGGCTCTGGGAAGACAGATATATTAACTGAAGTTAGTGAAATAATGCGTCCTTCAGCGATGACGAACACTAAGACCACAATGGCAGGACTATGTGGGCGCGCAGGTTATCATGAGGTTGAGGGGGGGGAATTACGCCGTATTGATGGTGGGTTTCTTTGTATAGATGAGATAGATAAGCTAGATATTGAGGTTAAGAACGTCCTTTTACAACCCCTTCAAAGTGGCAAAATAACTACTGCGTCTCAGGGATACTCTGAGACGTTTGATTGTCGGATTAATGGTCTTGCTGCTGGCAATACTGCCACAACAGAAGTAATGAGTAGGGGCATAGTTCTACCTCGATACTTGATTGATAGGTGTCACTTCATTATCCCGTTTAATGCTTTGCGCCCGGAAGATTACCCAAAGTTGTCTGAAATACTCGCAGACAAGGATAAGATGTCTGAAGAGAACGAAAACAAGAGAAAAAGGGGGATAAGAGATTTCGTTGCCACACAACTAAAAGAGATACCTAAAGTAACGATTAACCAAAAACAGTGGGGAAAAATCACATGTCAGGTTGGTGAAATGCTTAGAGTATACAAACATGGCACGATTAAACCCGGTGTACGCCTTACGGGAGGGATGGGGGCTGCTGTAAAGGCATTAGCAAGAGGTCATGGTAGACAAGAGGCAGAAGATGAGGATGTTGAAAGGATATGTAATATTGTAGATAGTATATACTCCTTATGGTATCCGGGGGTTAAGCAAGACATCTAAGGAATTACCTTTTTTATACTTTTTACTATCGACTCCTCAGTTGACTTTGCTCGGGCATACGCTGTCACCGCAAAGACGGGTTTAAGTATTGAAAGCATAACACCTGTCAAAATCATAAGGATTAAGCCTATTACAAAATTTAAAAAATATAGGATTCCAACTGCTAATCCTATTATCACCGACAACCCAAAAGCTATTAATTGCCTATTCTTCCCATCTATCTTGGAACTTAGGAAGGTGTAAGAGACAACCATAGATATCGCCCCTAATATGACTGATATCACGCCTCTTAATAGGTTTTCCATGTGGCAGAATATGTCGATGCTATTACATGACCTAAATAATGGTACGTTTGGTATGTTTATTCCTGTAATTACGAGATACCCAATTAGAGAGCCCATAGAGAACGCAGTAAGCATTATTAAGGGTTTGTTTTTGTTGCTCTTAGGTATCTGCGTGTAGGCCACAAAACCACCTATTATTCCGAGTAAGATGGAAACTGCAATGGTGATTAAATCTAATGCTTCTTGAGTGCGGTTACAGTCCTCTGGACAGGTAAATAGGTCCTCACCTACTGCTTTGTTACATATTCCATCACCACACTCGGATATAGTTACAACCCCACTATCCTCCCATGAGCAACAGCCATTGATGCATGAACCTACAGGGTAATTTTCTGTCCGGCAATCAACATCGTTGATACAAGTGAATTGTATGAATTTACAATCTCCTGTTGCTTGGTCACACACAGGTTTTGTACACCCCGTAGCTCTTTTTCCTGCTTCCGATAAACAATATGAGTTCCCGTCATTTGGATATATCGTTTGTTCCCTGCAATCAGTAGTAACTGGAATAGGTGATGGAATGGTTTGTCCTATACAATACCCTGTAGTTGCCCCCGGATTCTTAAAGCATACGGGAATTTTGCCTGAAGGTACTAATCCAATACAGTCGGAATTCGTACTACAGATAGTTGATGGGTCTTGGGGAGGCTTATATTCGCATTCGCCGACATATCCATATATACCCGGTCCAACATTCCTAGTGATACAATTCGCCTCTTCTCCGGCAACACGTGGTTCGCAAATCACACCTCTCCCACCATAACATTCCGAAGCATAGCAATAACCCTCATAGGTTATAGCCCAAAATTCCATCTTATTGATGTTTCCATTTGTATCCAGCCACCTTAAATTCTCGGCCTTGGTGAAGCTATAATCGCAATCTTCAGGTGATTTAACGCCGGGTTCGCACGTTCCGAATTTATACCCGCTCATTTGGTTAAGATATGCCGTCTTTGAGTTTGTAGGGACTTCTTTCTCGCAATGTACTCCAACTCCAAATGCTGAAAATTTATCGGATAAGAGTACTGTTCCATCACTCTGCTGTTGACCTTGTAGTGGTTGCCGATATGCAGCCATTTGGGGAAGTTCTCTACACTCAAGGATATCTGTACAAGCGTCAATTTTTGGCACACATAAATCTGGGCCGTATGCCAGTACTGCATTGCGTATATCTGAACCAGACATATACCTCCCCAAACACCTACTGGTATCTGAACTGCAACCAGCACACGAATCTACACACTTGTTTTTGTTATCATCACAAAACCCTCCCTGACTCGCCCCATATAGGTTTTTACAGTATGCATCACCACGCCCATATCCGTCAAGTTCTACATCACAGAATTTTTCGGACATTGGTGTAATTTGTGTCCAATCTATGTCTACGTGGGCTTGTGTTTCGTCCCAAAAATTTGGTTTTCTTATGTTAATCTCAGCGACTACAAGAATATACTGTTTATCTCTCTGTGAATTCGCAAATGGGATATTTACGTCATAATCATAACTGCCTGAAGAATCCACAGGTACATAATATGAACCACCGCCAAAATTATCACATGAGGTAGAAGCACATGTATCTATCCAACTAGTGTCCCTAGCTAACCCATAATTATATATGCTGTATTGATTCAACGTCTTATACAGTTGTGGAATATCCCTATTAACTTGTGAGGGGAATGTTCCTGAGAAGTATCTCCCATCTACATGTTCTATGTCAGTTTCGATGCCTTGTGAGATGAAGGTCGTCTTGTCAATTACCCACCATGCAAATGACACATCAGATTGACCTCCTGTGGGGGCAGAACCACTCACAGTTAATGATTCTATATTGGGGTCATAATATTGCTTGATTTGACCATATTCACCATATATCTCCATAGGTAGTATTAGAGGATTGCCACCTCCAGAGTCTGTATGTGATAGGTATAAAAGCGGTGTTGCTGAAGCTATAGACAGTAATAATACCATGAATAATATGGGAAGTAGTATTTTTTTCATTTCTTTTTTCTCCTCCCTTGTTTTCCTGTAGAGTATGTGTAGTAGAGTATGCCACCTAATATAAGGATGCCTATATACAGAGATGTGTTATCTGCTGATTTGGTTGCCGTAGGTATTCCTCCGTTTGATGGTTCGCCACCTTCATCTGTTGGTTCTTCTACTTGTTGCTCTTCGGCTCTTTCAGCATCCAAAATCGCTTTATTCATATAAAAATTAACACCACTAAGCACGACTAACGAGGTATCTGCTGAATATTCTGGGACTATCGTATATACTAATTCTCCAGCATCGTTAATGATAAAATAATATGGTTTCTCTGCCCTCTCAGGAATATCCCAAGTGGTTGTTTGTCCGCTATAAGTTCCATGAATCGATGTGTGCATAGGCTGGTCAATTAGATTGGTGCAGGTGCTATCAGTTCCTTTATACACAACACTTAATGGTGTTTCTTCTCTATCGACCATGACATTGAGAATCTCAGACTTCACTTGAGAGAAGCAATTACTACGACTATGACAGGGAGAAGTATAGCCTTGGATGTTATACTTGAAGGTGATAACGTGGTCGTCTATGAATACGACTTCTGATGAAGGAACTCCACCTATACTCTTAGAATTACCTTGTATCCGCAATGAAGGATTATACCTAAATTCTTCAAGTAGATACATATCCTGTCCGCAGATTGTTTCAACAGACATAAGTTGAGCTGGAAAGAGATAATGCCCACCTACCAGTAAGAGTGCTCCGATTGCTATTATCCACATCAATCTATCTTCCTTCATTTTTGGCTCGTTACATATATACCCATACCCGCGATTATTATTACTGTTATAATTCCTAAAACGGTTAAAGTGTCTAATTGTGATTCAACAACATAGCAACCATTCTCACCTATCTCTTTCCCTTCTATAGGTGGTGTATTTGGGCAAGCGTCCAAGGTGTCATCTATCCCATCACCATCAGAATCAGTATAACCCCCTCCGCAATCCTGTGGGCAGTTTAATACGGTTTCGCCTTGTAATTGATTACATATCCCATCACCACAAGTTATCGTAAACGCACAATCAGTAGGACAAGTAATCTCACTTTCTCCAAGATTCCTCTCACACTGTCCATCACCACACTTAGTTGGTGTTGCAGAACACTGGTGATTTGAACACGCTTCACCTACGGCACAGTCGGAGTCCTCGCAACAATCATAGAAGACTTGTTTGTGGTTTGATACGAAGCCACATACGGGTTCAGAGATAACACTACACTGCCCACTCTTACATTCTTCTGTGTCCCTACAATCATAATCATTATCACAACTTCCAAGCGGTACGCAATATCCACTTAATGAGCAAGTATAGCCACTGCAACATGGCTTCGAGCTGCCTAAACAATATGCGTTTTCCTGTAGGCAAGTCTGTTGAGGTGTTGACCCACACTGATATACGAATGCGTAATGTACTCCAGCTCCATTCCCAAAATAATTGCTATAATCGACAAAGTTTGCGACTTCTTGTATGTATTGTCCACAACACATAGCTAGACATGATGCCTTAGCAGTGTTTCGCCATTCTGTCGTTGCATGTGCAGCATCAAGAACAAAGCAACCAGCATAATCGGGGAGGCATATTGGGTCGAAAATCCCTGCTTCCATAGTCTGAGCTGGTAAATCGCCAGAGAATGAATATGGTTTCAATTTTATGGCGTGTCTGAGGAATGGCATTTCTACATCGTCAAAATTACTGCCTCGGACTCTCAAAGTATACGCATCAGATATCCCATCATCATCCCTATAGATGAAGTGGCCAAGGTACATCTTATGGTCTTGTAAATTCTCGAATAGCCCTGCTTCTGAGTGTATTATCTGCCCCGTCTCCCTGTCCACCAAGTCGAGTGTGTAGGGTAGAGCTGTGCCACCAACCCTATGTGTTCGTATTAAGAAGTTGCCCTCAAAGATATGATTGCCATACCACTCATGGAATCCACTAATCTGCCTTGTTGAAGGCAATAACATCCTGAATCCGTTTTGAGTTGATTCTATTGTCGTGTCATGTTTAAGGAGCGCAGTTGCACGTAAATTCGCACCCATATAGCTAGAATTGCTCAAATCATACACTGAAAGGCCAAAGACCATAATCACAATTATCGCTGAGATGTACACTGTCGCTTTGTCAAAATTATCCTTCTTTTTAAAGAATTTTTTTGCGCTCTTGACCGATAATGGAGAACTCTGTGAGAAGGCTACTATTTGCCACAACACAAATGCTATTGCTGCCCCAACAATAACAGTCATAGCAAAGTTGAGTTCAGGAATAGTCTGAACACTCTGTGTAACTGTTTGAGCGGGAAACTGCGCAACACTACCGATAGGACTATACTTACTAACTTGTTGTCCTGCAAACGCCCACATAGCACCTGCAAAAGTAAACATCCCTGCTCTTACGAATGCTTGCTTTAGCATTTCTGTATCCATTTCTATAATAAATTAAGGGTTAGCACTATAAAAAAGGGAGTGGTAGAAAAGGTAAGTGCTATAGTACTATTTCCATACCATATATTGCTTCGACCCCAATGTGGAAATAAAACCCTAATAGAGTTGATAGAACTATCGTCCTAATAGTATCAATTTCGGGGAGGATTTCCCACTGCTCTAATTTTCGCTCCCAATGCGGTCTAGATGTTGCGACAGCGTGAAAAGCTAAGTTCCACAAAGTGAATATTATCGCTCCAAAGAATAAATGATGACTAACCCAAAAGAGAAACGAAATAAGTTCTTGAGGAAAACCTACTATACCTAAAGGTAATGACCAATGTGGAAGTAATACCGTAGCAAAAGCCCATTCCCAGTAGACTATCTGTTCCCGTGGACATAGATTACTTGTTTTGAATCCTTTTAGTCTCCAATACGCTAAGTTGATACCTATTGCAGCTATCACTACACCCACTAATTGTATCAACATTATACCTATTTGCTCTGTCGCATATAGTTGTAGTGCCAAAGCACCTATAACGTTTGTGATTAAGTTCCATAAGAATATCAATACCCCTTCAAAGCTGAAGAAGCAGACTATTGAACCGCCAATCAGAAGCCCTTTAGCTATCTTCTTATTCTTTTTTTTCATCTTAGATTTGCGTTGAAATTGTTAATAAAATGCGGGATAATGTGTGGTAAGACAGTCCCCGCGGTTAAAGATGCTAAAGAACTTACGGCTGCAAAGTAACCAACCCTCATACGATACCATGAACAATTCTGAATCCCGTTTGTTTCACAAATTCTCTCATAGTTTTGCTTATGCCAGTGAGCAATAAACGCACCCATAAACCACGCACTAATTAACAATGCACAAATCATCACTGCGAAGAACTTGTTTGCATTCTTCATAGCATATTCTTTTTGGTATGTGCGTGGCTTTTTTAAGTAGTCGCCACAATCAATACGGAAATAATCAGGTAAAGATTCAGCAAAATAGAGAACCACACCAAAAAGTATCGGCAGGGCCTTCTCAACAGGATATTTATCAATTCTCAATAGATACTCGGCATCAATCATACTCATTATGGCAATTAGAACAATGAAGAGGAGTATTTTGTTGTCCCCATTTAAAGCGTAAACAAAATTTAGGAAGAGGATAAAAGTAAAGATAAATATTAAGAACCATGTGAGGCTTTCAATAACACCTAGAATGCCCGAGTATACTCGCTGATTAAGAGATGCAGCTACAGTCGCAGTCGTCTCATTCGGCATAGGCAAGGCTGGAGGGTGGATGTAAGACAATACAACAAGCGACATAACTATCAGTACTATTTGCCATTTCGTTGACAAAGGGTTATGCTTCCATAAAAACGTGACATCCATCCATTCCTTTTTGCTAATTTTGTGTATGGATACCAAAGCCAAGAAGACTGCTAAAAAGAGAGAATAAAAATTAGCACCAGCTTGATATACTGGGTCTAATGATAGATATAACAGATATATCATTAGAATGATGGATAAAGCAAGTATAACCATGACTTGACCAGACATGCCTTCTCGTCCTTTGAGGACACCATGAAAGTTATCTTTAGTCATGTGAAGATTAAGGATGAATTAAGAAAAATAAAAGGGAGGGGAATTAACCCCTCAAAAAGAAATCAGCCTACTACATTAACCTGTGCTTCGGTGTTGTAGTCGTTGCTGTATGTTCCACTGAAGTCCATACCTCTCATGTCATCTATTCCGATTGTCATGAGGTCTTCTGCATCTGAGATAGATGCTCCAGCCTCAGTCTCAAGATAGAAATCAATCTGAGCAGGTATTTCTTGGCTAATGTATCCATTCAACAATAGATAGTCAGCCTCAGCGTTGTTTGTTACCTTCACGTTCTGAACAGTTACTTCTTCAAGCAAGTTAGTGTTCAATACCGAGATACTGAACTCCTTCAGCTTACTCTGTGCAGCAGATGGGACTGTGACAACCTCTACTTTCATGTCTTTCAGATACTTATTCGTACCTTCAGGCTTGATTTGGAAGTATTCATCCGTCCTATCCGAGAGCCTATACGCTTGACTTGCTGATGCAGCCGTTCCATTACCAGCCAAATCCCACTTACCTCTTAGAGATGTTGCGGACCAGTTCCAGTAGTATACTGTTCCTGAAATCTCATCATTCATTGGTGTGGATATGTTGCTGATTTGTCTCAAATCAAAGTCAGGGCCGAGTTGCTTATCGGTAGACCTCTCTTGAGGCTGAACGTACATCGACTTCACTTCTGGGTATCTGGTTGTTGGCCAAGTCCAGAAATACCAATTTCCGGGAGATAGTGTAAGCTCGTACACACCATCAGAGTCGGCAGTGTCTCTCTTAACACCCTTCGGCTCTATGTAGGAGTATAGAAGGCTCAAAGGCTCTTCTGTACTTGCATATACTATCTCGCTTGCCAATGCAGCAGAATCCTCATACTGGTATACGTTACCCCTCACAACTGAGGATGACGCATAGTTCGCTTGACCAGTAGGCGTAGGTTGTGCCATACCAGCGTTACCAGTTCCTGACCCCCCACCCGTCTGACCAACTAAACTACCGGGGGTAGTGTTGGAAGGGGTGGCATCTACTCCGAGCCTCTCATTGACAAACTTGTCAATGGCCTCAGTGTTTATAGCACCAACCATAAGTAGTGCTACTAACGAGATTACAGCTAGTGTACCTACACTCAAGCTATAATCTCTTCCACCAAAGGATAGACCGAAGCGATTTTCCGCTATTCCTTTTTTTTGTTTACTCATTTTTTTCTCCATTGTTTAGTTTTTGTGCAGGAGTTTTATCACGAAGTACCCAACGAATACGCCGAGCGCGACCCAATAAATCCCCCACACACACTAAAACCATAACAATTAGGATTAGTGCTATAAAAAGAGAAGTGGTAAAAAACGTAAGTTCTTTTTACTGATTCTGATACCTAATTATCCCAAAAAGAATAATTACACCTATTACTATCATTATGTTGTCGATAGGTAAATTTTCTGGGACAAACCCAACTACTTCTGCGGGCATGGTTGGGGACGGAATATCTTCACGATAGATAATAATCTTTGATGATACCTCGCTATTTTCGTTCTTGACTTTGACATTTTTGATACATTTATAAGATTCGCATGATAGGACTATACCCTCTACCTTAAACAACTCTCCGGGGAATATTGTCGGGAGATAATCAAGAACGTTATCTTCAGGTATTTCGATGGACGGTGATATGGGATAATCACCATCATTCTTTATTTTGAAGTCGTAATCCGAAAGTGGGATGAGTGCATTCTGAGTTCGTATCTCAAGTTGTGGTTGAGTCAAAAGAATTGGATTCCTGCCAGATAATGAAGCTGGCCCTGCTGCATTGCCACCACCTACACTTGATTGTGAGGTTACAGTATATTGGTATAGCCCAGTTGTATTCACATTTCCATAGCTATCGTTTACCCACACTTGAAAATTATATGTTTGGTAATTTAATCCAGTTTTAGTTATGTTCGTTTGAGAGTCTGCGGAGTAAGGATATGTTGTGTTTACACCGTTCCAATTGAAAGTAAAATTGGCAGGATTAGTATCATTGAGGTATATCTTTATCACCAATGTTTTGGAGGTCTTTGTTGTGGCGTTAATTGGTGATATGATTGATACATAAGGTGCAATCGAGTCAACAAAGAAGGTCACATTAGCATCGCCTGTGTTACCTGCGGAGTCATTAGCATACACGAAAAGAGTGTTATTACCCTGATTGGGAATGAATGTAGTGTTCGGAGTAAAGGACGTGTTTGTCGCACCATTGTCTAATGAGAACCACCACGTGTCTGCTATTTCGTCTGCGCTGACGTTGAGTGTCAAGTTTCCCTCGGTGTAATTTTGTACTGTTGGTGAGTGTATTGTTACTGTTGGGGCAATAAGATTGGGAGATAACGGTAGATAGTCATAGAAGTTTTTGCCCGCTATGGTAGAGAGGTTATATGCATCATCACATATCCAGTCGCCATCCAAATCTGCACAGGTATCACTATAGCCATCACCTGATGAGTTGGTCCAGTAGTTTCCTCCGATATATGGGCCATTAATGATGTTTGTCCCCGACTGTTTGGTTGTGTTTAGGTAGTTGCCTTGGTCATTCATACAATCCGTATCCAGCTCAAAGTAATCAGTCGTATTAAATATATTGTCGTAGATTGAAGCGTTTATTACTTTGTTCCCACCACACCACTGGAACTCTATAGCTTGACCCGGCATCTCGTTGAAGGTATTGCCTGATATTATCACATTATGTACTGGAGCTTCAAGTCTAATGCCATTATCAGTATCGATAAAGGTGTTGTTTGTAAGATTTATACTATATGCACCATCCAAGTAGATTTTCGTGTCATGTATGGTGTTATTATGGATTCTGTGGTTAGAACTCGAACCTAACGCTCTTATGCTATCGGCTCCCGCATCAGCTATTATATTATTGTGTACATATCCATAATGGCTCTGCCAAAACACTATTGATTGCTCCTTAGAATCGTTGAGGTAGTTATCATATATATCTACATAATTAAAGTCTGTCTGGCATCGAATACCCTCATCAAAATCCACCAGTCGGTTATTTCTTATTGTTACATTATCTGAATACCATAGAGTCATACCATGCCCATTGTTAGATATGTGTGTGATGTTGACGTGTTGAATAATGCTATTGTCGATATATTTAGCATATATCCCCTGTCCAGTGTTATTATGAGAGACAATATTCTGTATTGTTGTATTGTATGAGTTCTGTATATCCAATCCGTTAGAAAAACTGCTTATGTTGCACCCCCCACGTATTATCGAGTTGTTTACGTGTGAAAACTTGATTCCTGTACCTCCACCATCTGCACTTATCTTACTACCATTACAATCGAGGATTATTCCATCCTTGTTTGAGACTGATATGCAAGAGCCTGTGGTTGTCAAGTCTGCTTGAAGATATATGATGTCTCCTGTGGTTGCCTCCGCTAGCTTTGCGTTACACCCTGCGCAGGTGTCGCAGATGGGGGCATCATTCTCACTACCCAATAGCATATTCTCCTGTTTTGAGTTCCCTGTTAGATAATTAAGTTCTGACAATGTTAATGTCCTGTTGTATAAACGGAAGTCATCTATATATCCCTTAAATTGACTATCGTTGTGAGCCCTAATCTTTCCTATGCTTAGATACTCGTCAGTCAATGTAGATGGCGTACAAGCAATCCCATCAACATAAGTGCCATTTAGATATACTGTTAGGTTCGTTGAATTAGTCAAAATAGCTAAGTGATACCACGACCCATCTGAGAGATTATAGCTGACATTTGTGAAGAGACTCACATTATTGCAGTATCCCCCCGCACCTATATGTATCTTTGAGAATGACGAATTGAGAAGAGTTAGATTAATGAGTGGTTTTTCGTATAGATTTGATTTTGCAGGTCCAACATGTATCAGATATATATCCTGATTCGCAGGTATATCATCAGACACCTTAAACCACGTTGCTATCGTGCTATTCGTGAACCCAACACCAGATAATTCGACATAATCACTTGTTGAATTAGAAAAATAATAGCACCCTCCATACAAACATGAGGAGGTATGAGTCAAGCCATATTTTGTCGCATTATTATCTGATGCAATATCTTCTATCTCAGTCTCGTTAGTGTCAAAAGGAAAATGTATGAAACAATTGTCGTCATGAGCGTTAATTTGTTGTGTCAAATCATTCACGACACAAATCTCATCAGAATCGTTGTTATAATATAACGAAATATCCCCGTCCTTACCCGAGCAATATTGAGGATTGCCCATTGAATATTGAGTACCATTCACAGGTAGGGCAATTGTAGTTGAATTAGATATTTCCATCGAGTAACGATATGTGAGATTCCACCAAGGGTCTAATAAGTACATTCGGTTATCTTCATACGCCCCAGTTAGGTTAGTGCCATAAGAAGACTCGTATATTGCAATATCGTATTTGTCTGTTGTCGCTATACCATAAGCGGGCCTCATAAGCACCTTAGCGAGGTAACTTTTTCCTGATATTACACTTACGTTTTGAATTACATACCACCCTGTTTTGCTATTGAACTCCTCCTCAACAAACGACAACCTATGTCCTATATTCTTCCACTGACGCGTCTCATTCCAATATACTGTATATGTAGGATTGTGTTTTGAGTGATAAGAGTGATTCCATAGGGGGATTGTATAGCCTGAAAGATTGAACCAACACCACACATGTTTAGGGCTTGTTGTCCAATTAGCCCATACCCAAGGGTAATTCACAGGACAGCTACGTCCAACCGTCTCTTCATACGTTTTATTTATATACATCTCTGTAGGGATTACATTCATGTCGAATGCTGCCGAGATGTTTCCATTGTAATTCTTGACCTCTAATTCCACGAAAACCCACTCGTAAGGCTGTGTAATCATATATGGGGTTGCCCCGAGATAAGCTTTTGAGGTGTTAATATATACAGTTTCTCCATCTATCACCCAGTTTGGGGCTGCTGATGCAGTGGTAGATATAGAAATAAACATGAATACGAAACCAAATATGAGTAACTTGTAGTTCATTTTAAAGATAAGACTGTCTTTGACATTTTTAAAGAGAGTGTCTTTAAAAAGAGAAGTGGTAAAAAACGTAAGTTCTTCTGAAAATGAATAATAAGTTTTTATATGGGATAATGTCGTTGTGTTTGTTGTTGTCTGTCGCTTCTGCGATAGGAGTTGATTCTAACCCACCCTATTTGATGCAAATGGTTGATGGTGGAGATAGAATCGGGGCGAATGTCGTCTTTGAGAATGACGAGAATGTGAGTCGGACTGTGACGCTTTCGACTTCAGGTAATCTTGCTGGCAGTATTATCCTTGGCGTAACCCAGTTTACCTTAGCTCCTTCTGGGAGTTTTGGGGTGAATTACTGGATTGAAGTTCCAAATGAGGATGCTGTTAGGCATGGGGCGATTATTGCAGAGGTTAGTGGTGATAGTGTTGAATACCCAATCACCTTAATGATAAGTAAGAACGAAACAGAAGAAGATATAACGCTAATAAAAACATCTTTAATATCTCCTAGAGAAATGTATGTCAAACAGGGAGAGATAGAAAGTGCGATAATCAAGTTCCTGAACCCCAATACATTCACTATTGAGGTGACAGATATCGCAGCTATGGGTTCTACAAGTGATATTTTGAAGGTGACTACACCTGAGCAGCCACCTGAACTAGGACCACACGACACATTAAGCATACCCGTCAAAATTGATGCTACAGCAGCAGAAGTGAATGTGTATACACCTCATCTTGATGTCGCAGTATATCACCAAGACCACGGATTACAATCTGCACGTATGGATTTTATCATTCATGTAACAAAGGGGTCTGCATCGGGAACGCCGGGAGAGAATGCAGGGGATAGCATACAGTTCTTCGCCCCAGAGGTTGTTGATATTAATACTGAGTTCTCAATAGAATTCAGCAATCTTAAAGAAGGTGATGTCCCAGAAGTAGATATTACCCCCTTCAATGGGGTATATGTAGTGACTCAAGAGAGTAACGACAACACGTGGATGGCGAAATACAAAATTCTAAATGAAGGGAAATATGAGGTGCGTGGTTGTGTCAAAAGAAATGGTGCGCAAATATATGGCAATTTAAGTGAAATAAAGACAAGTAAATTAAATGAAACACCTTGTACCCTTAGACCAATATTCAACCCAGAAATATTCACGTATGGGACTCCAGTTATGCTTCAAAAGGTCGTCAATGAGTTGGGGGATGATGTGAGTGAAGATGTGTCAGTTCTCCTTGGTGATACGACATGGAACTTCGGGCAATTGATGAGTCTTGACGATGAACCCATGTATGACTTACACATTACCCCTCATGGCGACCTAAATTGTGAAGCTTTCTCGGGAAAGATTAAGGGGACAATGAGGGTGATGCATATTCTCGTTCCGGGAACAATCGAGCCTAACAAGTCCTTTACGATTACTGCGAAGGATGATTTTGGGACGATAATCGAAGGGAAAGCAACTATTGGACTTAACACCTATGATTTAGGTTCACCAATAACACTTTCTCCGGGACAGTATAGTGTCTCTATCTCCGCAAACGGTGAAGGGTATTTAGATGAAGTATTTACAATCAATGTGCTACCACCACTTACTTTTTCCCTGAATGAAGTGTCACAAGGTGAACAATTAGAAATCAATGTTAGTAGACCGGGGGCATGGATGCTGATTGGTCCTGATAACCAAAGGGTATTGTCATGTAATACTTCTCTTATCATATCAGGGGAAGAGACGTACAAAATGGCTTCAGGCGAGTATAAGATTACGGACGCACATGGGGGTATATTAAGGGCCTTTACGTTACATTCTGCGGGTTTTGATTTTGCGACTATGGTTGGCATTCTACTCGCGATTATTTTAATTGTTGTTTTGGTGATACGGTATCAAAATTCGCAACAAGACAGTGCCGGACTGTTAGAGCGATTAGACGCGTGGGATAAGGTAACTGTGGATAATAGCCCGATACACAAATCTAAAGACGGGGTAACTGTGTATGGGGCAACAGGAGATAGTGCTAAAAATTTGCCAACTTTACCAGAAAAAGACATGGGTGATTTGCTTAGGGGGGTATAAGAAATGTCGTTACATCAGTTAGATGATTTCATATCATCTACAGCAAGTTGTAATTTGAGGTGTATACATTGCTTCCCAGAAGGGTTGAGCGGACAGCCCTTAAAGGTCGAGGAAAGGATAGATGTGTATAAGTATTTCGCGAAAAAAGGTGTGCGAAAAATAGTTATCACTGGTGGTGAACCAACTACAGCACTTGGTTTTTATGATTTGGTTAGGGCAGCAGATAAGCTCTTTAAGAGCGTGGCGATTCAGATGAACGGCACAGTTTTCGTAGATTTAACTGAATTCAAAAATGTGGCGGTGGTTATATCTTTAGAATCTGGAGACCCTAGGTATAATGACTTCATCCGTGGTAGAGGGCATTATAAGGACGCCCTAAACAATATAGGGCGGTATAAAGCATCAATAGGTAAGGATAGAATATCAATACGCTCAACAATTACAGAGGGGTGTGCTGTGAACACCCTTATTGAGTTGGCGAAAAAACTCAGCATCGGATTGGTGGGTGTGAGATTCCACGAATCAGGTGTAGGAAAAGTCCATAAGAAACTCGCAGCTTCTCGCAATAAAATGGCTGAAGCGTATGAATTGTTTAACTCTTCAGGAGATGAAAGGATATTGCTTGAAGAACCACAATACTATCTTATCAACAGAAATCTGAAGACCAAATACTTGCCTTTATTCCTAAAACAGGGCTCATCGTGTATGTGGGGGCATCGCGTAAGTATGAACTTAGTCGGTGATTGTTATATGTGTCCTTTCTCAATGGGCGATAAACGGTTTTTCCTTGGGAATTCAATGGTGGATGATTTTGAACACATAGAGAATAATATGTACCGAATAATTAGGGAAAGAAATAAAAGAATGTTCAAACAAGATTGTATATCCTGTCCTGATGTGAAGGCTTGTGGAGGGGGATGCTCCCTAATGGGGTGGGATGAAGGTTTAAGGGGCGATGACAAATGCCCAATTATGTTAAAACAGGAGGATAAAAATGGATGAAACTGCACATACTGCAAGAAGTGTTGATGACCCTAACAAGAAGTTAGATTGTATCATCAATAGGAAGGGTGAAGTGACTTGTGATTTAAGTCACAAGACTGAAGAGGGTGAAGTAGTGGTGGCGAGAAAAGTTTATGACGCATCTAAGATGTTGAAGGGTGAAAAGCCATACATACAGGCGAAGATAGAGGACGGTAGAAATTTTGTCAAAGACGGAATAACGCCAAATGAGATAGACTCCATAGTTGGAGACAATATTAAGGAGTTTGTAAAGAACAGGATTAGGCGAGAAATTGATGAAAAAAATCTAAGGAAGTGAGATGCACAAAAAAACTGCGGTTAGAGATAGGGAATTTAACATTTTGAAGTTGCTTGCGACTAGGAGGACTACTTTAACCCTACACCAAATTAGTAAACTGCTTAATCAGAGTACGGATAGAACCCTACATTACGATTTGAAGCATTTAGTAGACCGAGGATTTATTACAACTTGCAAGCTTGAGATACATGGGAGGAAAAGGACGGCGTATACAGCAACGTTTAATGAGAAGCCGTACCAGTATGATGGGGCGATATATTACATCGACAAAAACAATATGTTGCATATCACAGGGTGTCCTTATGAAAACGAGTGTGAAGAATGTAATAATGAAAACCCCTGCAAATTCTCAAAAGAGATAGAAGAAATAAATAAAATTGGGTGTTAGAAATAGGATAAATAGGTGGGCAGCCTTGCAAACAATTCTACCAGAAGAGGTGGCAAATATATGTGTCAAAGCACACAAGGGTGAGGAAGCGTTAGAGAGAGCGAGGAAAAAAAGGCTTGGGAAACCTACAGAAAGAGGAGTAGTAACACAGCAGGAATTTGATGTCCGTCTATTGTTCTCAGATGCAGACAGGCTAATCAATATGGCCTCAATGACGTTTATGGCTACTCTTAAAAATGCGTGTGGGGTAACTGGGAATGCATCTGAAACAAGGAGGGAAATCGAAAAACTAGAAAAGGATATGAACAATATCCGTGCAAAATTAGAGAAACAAGAAGATAAGTCTGCAATATCAAGGGAATTATTCTACATATATCTTAGAGAACAGCAAAAAATACTTGACATAATATACTCTGTCATTGATAGTGCCAAAAATCAGTGGTATAAAGAAATGGAATCCCCACGATATCTCCCCCCCATAAAAATGTCGGTCATAGATGCGATAAAAAATCTTGAAATCTCTTCAGCATTAGTTACGGGCGTTACAGATTGGAAGAAGAAGAAGGCAACAATTGAACTAAGTAAGAAAATCCGAAGGGAGGAGGTTATGTTGATGTTTTCAGGGACGAAATTTCAAGAGTTCGTATCAACAATAGTGGTAGAAAATTGCGTATGTATGAAACAAATATTAAGCTTAATCGAAATCAATGTTGAAGAGGAAGGTGAGGTCGAAGAAGGTGAGGTCGAAGAAATAGAGCAATTTGTAGAGGAGAAGAGAATAGAACTTGCTTGTGAGGTCTTTGAATCCGCAATGAAATTGCGAGAAAAGATTTCAGAGATGGGGTTGACCGAGCATGAATTCGACTTGGTTGTTGGGTGTTCCCATGAACAAAGAGTACTGCTCAAAAAACACTTAGTGAAGGCAGGTATTGAATACTCAGGCTCGACAATAGAGCCGACACCATTACCATACGCACAACAGAGGAATATACAGAGGGCAAGCATTAACGACACCCTCCATATCAGGAAAGGTATACCAGTACACGGCGAGGATGAAAATAGTAAAAATGCAAGAATACTAAAAAGGATAGAGGATATGCCTGAAAAAATTGAGGTGGGATATGAATAGGTCGTCAGTATTAGAGTATCTCTATAGGACTGGAAGAAGAGAAATGATGGACAAGCGAGTCTTGTTGGTCGCAAAATCTATTAAATCAGGTAGGTTGTACACACCATGTCCGTTTTGCGCAATCGCAAAAAAGGCAGTTGATAGGTACAATCTGTTAGCCCCCTCGGAAAAATCAATTGAGGTGGTGTATGACGATTATCATGATGGAAATACACAAGAGTTAATTCAAGTCACGCAAGAGCTTTTAGGGGGGTTGGATGTCCCAGTCCTATACTTCGAGGGTTTTTTCATCGTTGGGGCTTCTGATGTGAATTATTACTATGAGGTTTTACAACAATTATCAAGAGGTGGATTAGATGACATTGAGAGAAGCATACTCCAAGGTACATGAGTTTTTCATGGGGAAGAAAGAAAGATGGAACGTGTCTGAGCCGTGCCAGAACGTTCATTTTCGGGTAGACGAAGGTAATTTGAGTGAAATGGCAAAGTTTATCCCATCTATACGAAGGATTCTTGCCAAGAATATTGTTGAAATAGAACAACTCAAGGCCATGCTAAAAATGAGCTTAGGGGATGATTACAGCCAAAAAATAGTGCAATCATCTGAGATAGTCGATAAGCAACGTAGAGACATGGCATTGAATATAATGTCCGAAGGAAGCCTAACAAAATTAGGACGATTCGTAGTTGTCAAGGATGTCAGAATGAAGACCTTTGGCTTGATGAGAGGGGCGTATTACCATGAAGGGAGGTATTACCCTGAAATTTTTGTCCCTGATAAAAATGGAGTTATGCACATAATTATATTCATATCGGGTGTGGACGAATATAGAGATATGTTTGCACATCCAGAAACCTTATCGAATCAATGTGCTGCGAGAACGGTTTATTTGAATTATACATCAGAAGGTAAGTTTGTTCCTATAAAATATTACTCTGGGTAATAATGGACCTTAAAAAAATCATAAGGAGGCTCTTGGGTAAAAGAGAGGAGAAGAGAATAATTCACTACCCCCATGTGGGGAGCGATATAATTAATGTAACCTTTACTGATTATGGGCAAAGAATGGGTGGTTGGGGTGATATGAACAAAAAAATGCAACTACCAAAATACGGTGTAGAGTTACCTTATGATGACACTGTTATGGCAATAATGAATTCGCACCTAAATTTACCTATAGTGGATGAGACATTTGGTGAGGATTACCCACCACTCCCGATAATTGGGGAGGTGGACATCAGTGAATTGAAGGCAAAAATGAGAAAATGAGCGATATGGAAGAACTAATACGGAGCATCGAAAGAGAAAGTGGTGTTGAGATTATTGATGCTGATGTCAAATCATATCTGGATAATGTGCGACACTCGGCTGAAGCTTATCAATTGCGTCAATTTGTCGAGACTGCTTTACAATCAGAAAAAGAGCTTAAAAGAGAGATACAAAAAATTATGGAGTCAATAACACATGAGAATAAGAGTCTAGAGTACCTTGTACCTCGACATAAAGACATTGAGAGATGTGTGAGGCGTTTTGATGAGGGCATTCAGGCTGCAACAGCCTTCAGGCAAGAAATATCAACTGCAAATGATAATATTAAGGATGAATTATTTGCAAGTATGAATTCGATTGAAAGTCAGAATCAATTTTTACGGGCAGACGAAGGGCAACCCGAGATATACTCCAAGCAAAATTTAGAAAGGGAACTCAAGAAGAGTGATGGAGGTAGTAGTTTGGCCGAATTACGTTCAGAAATAGAGAGTGAAGATGTCGAATCTGAAGAATCTACAGGAAGTGAAGGACCGAGTGAGGAGGAATCTTGATACACTCGTAGAGGCGAAGCAGCTCGCTAAGAATGAATTAGAGTATCTCAGAAGTAAGCGTGAGCAGATTAAGGCAGAGATTAGCATTGCCTACAAGAGCCTCCCAGAAAAACGGCGTGAGATGCTTAATGTAAGGAGAGAAATAGTCAATATGTGCCGAGAAACTGAGACTAATATAAAACAATGGACTATGTACAAGACAATTTCTACAATGAATAGAGTGAAAATCGAGGAGAAATACGGGCCTCATGTAATGAATGAATTACGAGTAAAATGACATCCTCCGACACACTAAAGTGTGTGGTTTCCAAAAACAAAAAGAAAACGAGGTAAAAATAATGGTAAAAAAACAAAAGAAACTGGGTGATTTAAATGCTTGAAATCAACCAAATACACAATATAGATTGCCTTGAAGGTTTAAAACAAATTCCTGATAATTCAATAGATTTAGTTTTTACAAGTCCTCCATACAATATGCGTTTAAGAGTAAGAAATGGACAATATACAGAAAGAGAGAAAGGAGAACATTTTAGTAAAAAATATACACATTTTGATGATGCCTTACCTTTAGAAGATTTTTATAAATTTCATAAAAAATGTATTAAAGAATTATTAAGAGTTTCTAAAATTATATGTTATAATTTTCAAATAGTTACTGGAAGCAAAGAAGCATTTTTTAGATTAATTGGTGATTTTAGCAAAGAGATTAAGGATATTTTAATATGGGATAAAGGCAATGGACAACCTGCTATGAATCAAAAAGTAACAAATGCTTGTTACGAATTTATTTTAGTTTTAGAATCTGATGGTAATAAAGGAAGGATGATAAGAAATGCAACATTTGAAAGAGGAACATTTGATAATATTTTAAGAATAGGTAGACCTAAAAAGATTAATAAAGAACATAATGCAGTTTTTCCAATAAATTTAGCAAAAGAGATTATTAAAAACTTTTCTTCTAAAGGAAACGTAGTTTTAGACCCTTTCAGTGGGTTGGGAACTGTTGCAGTAGTTTCTAAACAACTTAATAGGAATTATATAGGATTTGAGATTAATAAAGAATATGTGGAGATAGCACAAAAAAGATTAAGTCAAAGTGTGTTGTTTCCTCTCGCACAAACACAAGAAGGGGGTAACGGCATTCCTCCCAATAATAAATTATTGGGTATCCTGCCTAAAATTTTATGAAACGAAGAATCTCAAGGCACTGTGGGGTAGATGAAGATTTAGGTTATTATTGTATTGTAAGGGGTAGAAAAATTAGGGAACAGGGTAAGGAAGTGAAGGATATAAGGTTTAAAAAAGAGACTTTTAAACGGCGTCTCGCTGTTTGTTGACCTTTCTATCATCCTTTGACAAGATATACGCTATTACAATTATTGTGATGATAAAGAGTAGAATTGATATTTTCTGATACCACATTTTTTCGACAGTTGGTTCTGGTGTTATAATTAACTCTTCACCCGGCATTTCTTCCGTAGTCACTAATTCACAATCACCCCATAGTTGATTTTCGCACACTTGGACACCAGCCATTCCTGATGGTAAGATACAAGACCTAACAGAGCCATCAAGACAAAGTACACATTCACCCCACAACCCATTAGAACCGCAAAATTGTAGACCTTGCTCCCCCGTAATCATTATACATGTGCGGTTAGTTCGTGGGGAACAAATACCGTAGATACATTCACTCCAACGACCATTAACACAAGTTTCTTCGCAGGTGTAATACATCCCATCAATATAATTAGTGTAAGGTCGAATATCACCATTTACACATTCAGGTTCTTCATCAGTATCCTCTTCATCAGTATCCTCTTCATCAGTATCCTCTTCATCAGTATCCTCTTCATCGTAATAACCGGGGATTTCCGAGGGTGAAGCCCCCCCACCTCCACCAACAGGAACATTGACGGTGAAGGTCACATTAGTCGTATTAATATGCCCCCATGTGTCATTCGCACTCACATACAAATTATAGGTGTTGTCAGGTAAGGTTAGTGTTATATTCGGTGTAAATGTTATGTTTTCGGCTAAATCAAAAGTATACCACCATGTATCTACTGTTTCGTCTGCGCTGACTTCAATATCTATAAGATTAGTTGTGTATGTCTGTGAAATTGGTGAGTGTATCGTAACATTTGGACCTATAGTATCGACTGAAAAGAGTATTGTTGATGAGTTTTCGTTGCCCATAGAATCATTAGCGTACACAATTAAAGTGATGTCGCCTTGTGGGGCAATAAACGTTGTATTCGGGGTAAATGTCGTATTGGTTGCTCCCGAGTCAATAGTATACCACCACGTATCTACAGCGTCATTAAGGGAGATATTAAGGGAGATATTCGTGCTTGTGGTATAGTTTGTTGAGGTTGGTGAAGAGACCGTAAATGATGGTGGAGTTGAGTCCTTAAACACCCAACTGCCACTGCTAATATTTTGGCAGTTGCCAAAGACATCACAAAGTTGGACTGTAATATTAGTCAAGTTGCCTTCAGGTAAAGAACCAACAACATGTGAGCAATTGAGTTCATCTGTTGTAGCAGTGCAGTTCATTTCAGACGTATTAATCCACATAGTACTATTCCCACTTATAGATTCATCTGCTGTCACATTCAAGTAAAATGTGCCAGAACTCTTTGTGGTATTCCAATCCCCTCTAAGGTCTGCTATCTCAGGGGGGGTTGAGTCAGATGTAACTGTTAAGTTGCCAGTACTGAATATCTTTGACGTAACATTAACCCCATCATAAGCCCATACTACACACGACCAATTATCCCCTTCTGCTGTCACTGACCCGTCTAATGTAGCTACTAATGATGTTGTGCCTTGTGTTTGTACTGAAGTTGACGCAAATTCAGAATATTTGACAGCTCTCCCAGTAGACGGCGTATAAATAACATTATCATTAGAATCTACTGCTACACTATACACCCTATCTGATGATTTACCTGAGAAATACTTATACCACATATCGTTGCCTTGTGCATCATATTTTATTAGGATGCCTGTACTACTGCCTGAATGCCCTGCTAAATAGATATTATCGCTGTTGTCAAGGGCGACACGAAACGCTCTGTCGTTCGTAGTTAGGTCGAGATTGTTGTTAGTATCCCACATTGTTGTACCATTACTGTACATCTTACACACGTGGAATCCATCTTTCGGTCCAACATGAAAATATCCGCCGATAACTACTGAATCATTCCTTCCTATTGCTACATCTAGTGTGTATCCATCGTATACGTCATTACATGTTTGATTCCATATTATAGTTCCATTAGGATATACTTTTAATGCACCCATATTATGGGCTGTTGGGGTATAACCAAACACCACATTATCTTCAGAATCTACTGCTACACCTATGTGATTTCTTGAAGCTGATGTTGTAGCCGTAGCAGTAATATTCCATTCGTAACTACCAGAAGCGTTATGTTTGAATATGATTTGCCATTCCTCCGCACCGTCATCAACCCCCACCCCAAAATATATGTTGCTTGACGAATCTACCACTATCGCTCGCCCCAAATCTGAATTGCCATTATAATCGTATGTAAAGTTGAATATATGTGTGCCTGATGAGTCGTACTTCGCCACATATACATCATTACCCGCATCACCCACCACATATATGTTATCTGAGTCATCTATATCGACACCATAAGCACTGTCTGTCCCACCCGCAACATCTATTGTCTTTGACCATGTTTGGCTTCCTGATGAGTCGTACTTCGCCATAAAAATATCAACACTAGAATTACCTACGACTATTAAGTCGTCATTACTATCCACAATAGAATCCCGGATTGTTGCCCCTATTGATACATTATACTCCAAATTCCTATAAAGACTTCCATTGAGATGCCATTCGGCAGCGTAGTTGACTTTATCACCATCACCATCAGTTGCATTCGCATAGCAAAGTAGGTCGTCTGTGGTGTAATTATTCCCAGATGTAGAAGTCAGTGTTACAGTATTAAGTACAGGTACTGCTGCTGAGACCACACCTACTAAAAGTAAACATGCTAAAAAGATTATTAGCTTCTTCATTTAGACTCGTAATAATTAAGGGTTAGGTCTATATAAAAGGTAGTGGTAGAAAAGGTAAGTCCTTATGAACAGTGTTGAGGTATGTTCAAGGGGGGTAAATGTTCTTCTTTTTGTTGTGGGCCAATAAAACCTTTTTGTTGTAGTGAAGCAAAAGCAATACCATCCCTCAAAATGTCTAATCCCTTAGAAGGACCTGCGCTAAAAATGTACATTCTAGGCAGTTGTTCTTTATTTGAGATAGAAAAGGCTACATCAACAAAATCTTCAGTTTCGTTTTTAGCAAAGGTATTAATATTATCTTTGATTTCTTTTGTGAGATTTTCGAGTACCTTTATAAGTTCTTTAATTTTTGCTTCTTTTTCTTTTTTTGTGTCCATTCTTCAATATGAAAAGAATACGGGTCAGGCCATCAGGGGCTTAAAATCCATAGTATATAACTATAAGGTATTTAAAAATCAATTATCTCCCAATGTCCTTTGACATATTTTTTCTTGTTGCCACGACCACGCCATGCTGAGTTTCTATATATCCGTAACTCGAATTCCGCACCGTCAAACCCGTGTCTACGTTTGAATTCTTGTATTGCGAGTTGGACGGGTAGGTAGTTGTTGTAGTTTTTAGTAGTCTTGACGCTAATAAATTTCCATCGCCGACCCTTTATGGCCACGATGTCAAAGGTTTGGGGTGTATTTGTTATTCCAAAGTCTACCTTCTTATTATATGCCGTCCTCTTTGCAGCAAATACGATTACCCAACCATCACCTTCGAGTGCTTTCGCACATTCATACTCCTTCAGATAACCTTTTCTTGCCGTATTCATAAGTAGTAAGGGTTTTTCTTTTCTTTCTTTTCAAACATTAACCCCCCACAATGACAAATAAACGTTGTTGTTGTTTTCGATTTTTTACCATGGTCGTAATTATCACGAATCTTGATTCCTTTGCGTTTTAGTGTTTTAAACCGCTCCTTTGAAAAGATGACTGAATAGCCACATTCCTCACATACCCTAGTTACCATCTTGTTGTCTCCAGAAGTCTACTGAATCGTCAAGGTGAGGAGAATAAACCTCAGTGCAAGCATTGACACACCTATGTATTGATTGATTGCCATATTGATTCTGACATGACCGTATACATAAGAGTTGAATTGACTGATTATTACCACGTTGATGTACGCAATGACAATACATTCGAGTAAGATTTTCTCCAAAAAGACTTGGGTATTGGCCGGGGTCTAAGATGCAATCAATATAAGAACAACTTCCACCCACATACATTTCGTTATACCAAGTCGCGTCAATCATACCCACAACATGAGTCATATTTTTTGAGTTTTTTATACAAATTAAATCTTCATTTTCTGGTGACATGAAATTTAGGGCATTTACATCGCCACTTGCAATTATTGGCCAATCAAATCCGAATTCAGCACCAGTTCCATTTAACACAACTGACTTAGACGGTATGCAAATGCCTCTTGGACCAACCTTATAAAACTGATAATTGCTTAATACTTGTAGAGTGGGTGATAATATTAGGTCATCATTAGGGTAATCCTCAACAAGAGGTATTGTGTTTTGCTCTTGATTAAGATACGCATACCCCAAAATTAAGCCCATCACTACAAAAATCCACAATACGCAAAAAACGAGGTTCTTATCCATCTTTTTTGGTTAAATTTGTTAGTATGTCGCTCATTGAATGTCCTGTTTCTGTCCCATACCTGTCTACCATCAGCAAAATAGGGAATTTCTTCCATGAGTCTACAGCCACTTCTCTATCTTTTATCGCTGTAGTATCTACCTTGAGATGTCCTTGTTTATCGACTCGCCCTATGAAGGATAGATGCTTCCCCCTACCCCTGATGGCTAAGTTCTCAGCCAAAATATGTATCACTCGACCAAGTTCTTCATCGGAGTTCTTAGTCGAATGTTCTTCAAGTACCTTACTTATTGTTTTTTCGTCCATTTTTAGTGAAAATCTTAGTTATGTGCTTTTTGTTAGGATTATTGTGAATTTGCCTCTGCACCTCCTTTGACAAAAAGTTATTAGCCTCATGTTGTACAAACTTCACAACTTTTGTTTCAACAGAATCCACACCTTCCTTCCGAAAAAAATCAGCTACCACACTGATAGGTATCCCATCATTCAACTTGTTTCCATATTGAAGATAAAAATGCTTTGTAGAACTCTCCCTTGTTCTTGTCGCCTTGACCCGGGTATGGGGTGTCAATTTCTGCAACGAATGTGATGTCATAAGGAGTATGTTTTCCAACAACCCTCAACGCCCTCCAGTCTTGATTTTTGGATATATCCTTAAATTTTTTGTCCACGCCCTTTGTTTCTTGTATGATTTGTTCTGCATCTATCCTGCCGACATCATTGTGAAAGAACACGTGGTAACCGTTCTTGGTCTTAGCAAGCAAAAAATTACCTAGTTTATACTTTTCAATTGAAGGTTGAAGATATTCAATTACTTCATCCCTTGATTTACTATCAAAGTCCATGAACGGCGTTCCATTTTCATTTTGTAGTACCATACCAAGGCAGTAGTTTTTATCCATTATGATTGCACAAAATCATCTATTAAATCGCCAAATGTCGTCTGTGATTTTTCCTTGTTTTTAAGCAATTTTTCTTCTTCAGATGTGAGTGAATGTACTTCGTTGTCGATGTCTGTGCCAGAATCAGTACGTTTATCTGTGAAAAAACCCTTTAAAATATCATGGCCCTCTAGTTCCCCTTGCCTCATTATTTTTCCTGCTGCGTTTTTGTAGTTGTCGACCCTATCCTTTGTTATCGAATCGCTTGCCTTGAAATAATCCTTCAAATCAGCAAAGATGTGTCTATTCTGCATCCATAACCCATCTGGAGGCTTCTCACCAAGCTCAATATTCCACCTTTGACGGAACGCAATGTATTTACTTGTTGATGTTGATTTTTGAGGGTTTTGTGCATAATACCCGACAACATACACATCAAAGCTTTCTGTGATTATCTTCATTGTTTCGACTTCACCGTCTTTTTCGCGGACTAATTTACGTTCATCACCATACATATCGACTTTCCATCCAGCATCTTCCCAGTGTCTCAGAAATTCTTGTGTTGCTGGCATCTCCTGCAAGTCGTAAGTGTATAGCTTACGTTTAGTTTTCTTTTGCGGTTTCATTCTTGAAAATATTGTTCAACATACGGACATTTATCAAGCATGTGTGCTGATTGTCGATTGAGGCAATGCCCTTGTGAATCGATTAGTTCTTCAATCTCTCCAGTTTTAATACAATTTCGACATACGTCTTCAATTGCTTTCTTGACACCTAGATTCTTGAGTTCTCTTACTGTGAGTCCTGCTGTTTCGTCTACAGTTACAGTCTCCTTGTGAGGTTCTTGTGTCACTTCTTCAGGTATTTCTTTTGCTTCAGCTATTGCGTATGGGCAAAGCGCATATTTTGAACCATTATATGTACACCTATCACCCAATACACGTTCCTTCTGTAGATTCTTCGATATGCAGTTGTTGCATATCATCCTTTGAGCTATCTCAAGAGCCTTATTGGGGGTTTCCGTCCCCACCATCGGGAAGTTGCTCATTCTCTTCTTCTTTATCAACATCAAAACTTATTGTCAGGTCTATTCTACCACGTTTTTCTGACAAATTCATGCCTGAAAAAGACAATCCCTTCGACTCGACTACATCCACCAGCTTATTCGCTTCCTTCCTCAGTATTTTTTGTTTATCCATTTTGGTTAATCCTCGTCAAAACGAGCAACCAGACCTACTGGCAACCCCATTTTGGCGCGTAATGAATTAAAACACACATCACATGCACAAACAAGGATATCACCCCTACCCCCGCGAATATACGCAAGAGCCTTACCTTGCCTGTTTAATTCTTGAATTTTTTCACAATTTTTACATGTCATTTTATAATAAATGGGGGGGTGTTCGATGGTCATCCGCTAAAACGCCAATTTTATCCCCCCCGTTTAAACAGATTGAATTTATCCATGAGTTCTGATATATCACCGTCTCTTTTAAGGTTTCCTCGCTTATAAAGCCATAGACCATATACTTTTTCAGGCGTAGCCATATCAACGTGAAATTTCTCAAATTGAGCGTCTGTTAGGGGCAAACATATATACCCTGATGGGTGCATTGAGTACGCCACACGAATCAAGTCACTTCTCTTTGTAGCAACACTGGTATCGAGATTTGCCCCAGTCTCGGAATTAATGAACGCCGTCATGTCCTTGTTAATCGTGCCATAATCTGAAGGTTGCATATATTCACTTAAATCTTCCCATTCAAGCATTAAATGAAAGCCCTTTGACGCTGAGAACCTAATAGCAAAAGGAGCATCTACCCTCTGAAAAAAGCGATATACCTTCATTGCTCTTGCATGTGCGTTATTTACTTTGGTCCTGATATTATTTCCAACACCATCGATGTCAAAGAATAAATCAAAGCCATACCTCTGCTTGTCATATTTGCCCTTCATGTCGCAATGCTCATCACTATCAGTATGCCGAAGGTGTTCCATCGACATGAAAAAATTAAAGTAGCCTTTTTGATTCATTTCCTCAGAAAAATCTAAGGCTCTCCGTATTTGGTCCTCAAGGACACGTATATTGCCGATATTAACGTGTCTCCACCTCATCGGACCTAAAAAAGATGTTTCTCTGCGCCTCACTTGTTTGAGAATTTCCCACAATATATTCTTACATTTGAGGGAGTCCTCTGTGTTGAAGTAATATTCACGGGGTAACATTTTCTATTAGTTTTAATTCGTGATACTCATTTAAGATGAGAAAAAGTAGGGCAACCGCTATCGATAGAAGTATCGATTCAGTATATCCATTATCATGAGGCATACCTATTGTTAGTTTGTTTTCGACCTCATGTTTACGGATAATGTGTCCATTCTTGCCTTCGACAAAGAAATATGCCTCAGCGAAGATTCCCATAACAATGATGGCAATCCCAACCATCGCAAGCTTTTTATGTTGCATAGGTGAGTGTGAGTGTAATTATTGATAGGCCTATGCCTATGAAAATCGTTGCGGTTGTGGCTCGGGAGCGAAAACCTGAAGACAACAAAATCACCACAATCGCAAGAATAAGAGTGATAATTAGTATATTCTCCAAAAACATGTATGATTAAGGGTTAATAGTATAAAAATAGATGGGGGAGAGGGAGCTCTGGGATTGAGAACTCCCTCCCTTAAATTGAACATGATTCTACTTTTGCGATTGCTTGTAATTTGTTTTTTAAACGCTCTTTATCTTTGAGATATTCACTCATAGCTATCTCATTCCTCCCAGAAAGGCTAGATTGCAACATCTTAGCTGTCTTTATAGTCTCATCCTCCTCCCTTAAAGCTCTCTTGAGAATTGCGCAGGTATCCATTTTATATATATCCTAATGTTTGAACAACACCCAATAATATACACGCAAACCCGATTAACCGCAAACCCTTACCTGCCATCCCTGATAACACAGCTAAAACTACTCCTACTCCGATTAGAGTTGTCGAATCCATTACACTTTTGACATTACCTTCCTAATATATTTCTCAATAAATTCGTCATGTGGGTGTATGTTCTTCTTCGAGCACCTGAATCTGTTTCTATCTTTTTCGGAGGTGTTTTTAGAACATATTATTTTCTTCCCCTCCTTAAACACAATTGGGCGTTCTCCACGAAAATACACTGTTAATTCACCATCAGACACTTTATCCACTCCATCCCTAAGCTTAGTATATGTGATTTTCATCGTCTTTTCCTCTTCTTTTGTGTTTTTTGATAATAATTATAGCCAAAATACCCCCCAAATGTAAGGCCAATTATACTAAAGATGATAAATAATGGGGATGATGTAGGTATGGGTGTTGGTATGGGCAATTCTGGAGAGGGTTGAGCACCACCTTCATCTGTTGGTTCTGTTACTGTTGAAATTAGAAGGTTGTAATCTATACATGCAATATATTTGCTTGTGTCCACAAAGACTGACATTGATGAGTCTGATGCGTATATAGCATTAGAGGCATCATCAACATAGTATATTGGTTGTTCTGGACAAGGTGGTGGTGAACTCGTCTTAGATTTCGTCTCATAACTTATCTGTCCATCTCGCTCAACGGTCCATTCACATTCCCACATGGATGTAGATGTTCCACACGCAGGACACCCACTTTGGCCTGTGACTGAGCAACCAGTACACTTCTTTGTTGTAGTCTTACTATTGAGTGGTACGGGAATTTGGTTAGCTTTATCAAAAATATATGGTGAGGTTATTGTGGTGAATGGATTGCCAATACCTTTTGTGCTTTTACTGCTACCCGATAGCCCATTTGTTGTGTCAGCCCACTCAAAATGATAGGTCTGGCTATTTACTATGAAATCTATTACTATTGGTGGTGTCCTTACTCCTTCTGCGATTTGTTTTTCGGCCAATCGCCATGAAAAAGGATTCCCAGAGTATGATGTACCTTTTCTTTCTGGTAGGTCAATACAAGCATATTCCTTCCCAAAAACAGACATCTTCGTTGCAGATTTGAGGCTTTTTGTATTGAAGGTGTGTGGCATGAGTAATTTTTGTCCATCATTTGATTCTTCCTCATACCCAGTTACGGACATCATAATAAATGGGTCATACTGTCCTGCGGTAATAGTGACTGTGTTTGGCCACGCATTGCTTTCAAGAGGAATCAGAAACATGGGTAGGGTATAATTTAAGAATAGCCCTAAAATTATTATGCCTACTACATACAAGATGTTATCCTGCTTACTCATACTACAATTAAGGGTTAGTGCTATAAAAAAGGGAGTGGTAGAAAACGTAAGTTAATATAGTTTCCCACAATACGGGTCGAATGGGTCTTCACTCTTCATTATCCCCTCTAAATATTCCTCTTTAGTCATAATGTTGGGATTGAAATTCCTTTTCCGTTAGGAAAAGCTCGTCACGAAGTGACGAGAGTAATCCCGATAGGGATTATTGAATTTAATCCCTATTAAACTCCTTTTCTTTTTGAAAAGTTAAAGCCCGAAACCGTCTATTTTTTTCTTATTAATCTTAATGATTTTGGTAAAACCCAAGCTTCTCTTTGTTTAGATGGAATCCATATATTAGCTCTTCCACCAATAATCTCATTTACTCTAACTGTTTCTCCTTTATATTTAGCTTTTCTTGACATTTTATTCCTCCAGACTTTTAAGTCTATTTTGTATTTTATGGTAAATTACTCCATCACATCCACTCATTAACTCTTGTGTTTTGTCCCACTCTTTGATTATTTCATTTAAAAATTCTTTTTCTGTTTTCATTTTCGTAGGTTTCGGGCTTTAAAGTTCCCGAAGGGAATTGAGTTTAATTCCTATTAAACGAGTGCGTTAGAACCACTCCGTAAGGAGTGAGTAAAATCACACACAATTATGCAAGGTGGACAGAGACAATATGACCCATTCCTTTAACTCTTGCCCTTGCTTTTTTTCGTGCATCATCATTATTTTTTGCAAGGACACGAAAAACACATGGTTGTGCTATTGGGTCGTCCCTGTCTACAACTTCTATTTCATAAGTTTTTGCCATTTTAGGTATACCTCCTTTTTTTTGAGTAACCAACATAACCGTTCTATTCATACACTTCAAATTTCATGTCTTTTGTCCTCTTAATCTTTGCTCTAGTTCTTTTTCCCAACTTATTATTAAGAGAATCAATAGCATTTTTAATTACTTTTGCCTCTTGAAGTGATTTCACTTTTTTTCTTGTCATTTGGTCGACCTCCAGTTTTGTTTATTTCGTTTAATGTATGCAATTAAGAGAAGTCCGCCGTAGGCGGATTTAGGGACTCCGCAGAGTCCCTCTTAATTGCTATTATACGCCTCGTAGAGTAAAAACCCCACGATTACCAATTTCTTATCCTTCTACCTTTATAAAATACAAATTTGCCATCAGCATCTTTGTATATCTTTCTTTCTTTTGCATCCCATTGTGAACCAACAGCATATTTTCCAGTTGGTTTATATGGTTTTTTTCTTGCCATTTGGTCGACCTCCAGTTTTATTTATTTGTTCTCCATCGATGGTGAGGGTATTAAAGGTGTTGTTTATTTCGTTTAATTATTGGATATAAGTATAAAAATCATTCGCTAAAATATAAAGTAAATAAAAAAAGGGGCGGGAGGACACCCGGAAAGGTTTCCGCCCCAAAATTAGGCCAAAGTGTTTTGGCCATTTGTTGTCTTGTTCATACCCCACTTCTCGTCCTCGGGGATATACTCTTGAAAGTTCTCCCATTTAAATGGCATAAAATCGAATTCCCCTTCTTTTCTTACTAGGAACTCTTCTATCGGACAAAAAAACTGTTCTTCATATTGAAGTGGCTTAAACTCTTTATCAGTACGGGGGTCAAGATACCTATCTGATTTTATTTTCTTTTTAAAGTGGTCTATTGAGATTAAGAATTCGCAACGTGTTTCGGGGTCTCTTACGAGAATAAAACGCCTCCTATCCGAAAGACCAGAGCATCTCCGCTCAAACTCAATAAAATTCTTCTTTGAAAAGGCCCAACTCTTATACTTCCTGAAGTAGTGTTCTTTCCTATATTTTTTTACTCGGAGAGTCATACTACATACATCCTCAAACCGCGGATTTCTTGATGGCATTTTTTACCCCCTTGATATGTTTACATTCTGTGTGTTTGCGTTGATGGCGGTAGAAAAAATCTCTACAATCGCACCACCAATCACCTTCAATATCATGTACGTGATATTTACCTTCAACCAACCATTCATCCTCATCAGTTTTCTCAATCCTCATAGTAACACCTCGTGATTTTGGGGGTGTTTGTGTATGTATGTATCACCAACTTTGATTACGCGCTCGTGGCATCGCTTACAAAATATTTGCTGTGTTTCATCTACTTGGTCATTTATCCAATGGTAGAATGGAGTGATACAATTGATGCCTAATACTATGTGTTGCCACTCCTCTTTTGGTTTGCCGAGGGCTTTGAGTTTTAATTTTTGCTCTTCTTTCCACAATTTTATCAGTTGTGCCTCCCCTATTTTGTCGTCCATTTTTCTCTGAATTTGCTATTAACAGCAGCCATATCAAAGTTTGACTCCATCTCCCGCAACCTCAATCGAAGTGTTACTTCTGCAATACCACCATCCTCAGCATGTTCCCAGCGAGAAATCCTCACACCCAATTCATCGAGGAGAAAGTAGAGAATCGCTGTAGCGTAGCCCCGAGGGTTTTTGCCGGAATAGTTATAGTTTTTTTGTTGAGCTATTTCCCTAAATGCCTCAAAATAGGCTTTAGCTTGCGTTTTATTTCTTCCAGTTTTCTTCACAATTTCATTATATCGCTTATAAATTATTTTAGGAATCATTTTTTAATAAAAGTTTGGTGGGGCATCCAGTTTTTTTGTCACCCAACAGACCATAAGAAATAGATTTTGTGCTCATTTTCCAGATGCCCCAAGGATTAGCTTGAGCTATTTCTTTGATTTTTTTTGTGATTATACTGGCTTTTTGTGGTGAATCGAAGTCAAAATATACTATTGCCTTTTTACCTTGCTTGCGGAATTTGGTCCTCTTACCACAATTACAACAAGTTAGATGTCCTTCTTCTCCAGTCATTTGTACCTCATGACAGTGAGGACAAATACAAGCCTTATATCGTTTTAGTGTCTTCTCTGGTTTGATACTACCGATGGTGTTGACAGCTATACTCCCCACCAATCCACTTGGACCTGATATATTGGTGGATAATTGACTGCCCTTAAACACACTATCTTGTTCTTTAATTAGTGCCATCTCACCACCACAACTACATTGTTTGTACCTTAAACAAGACTCCGAATTTTCCTGTTTTCCACAAGAATCACAAACAAATAAGTTCATTTTTCTTTCTTTTCAATACCAAACCATTCTTCAAGAGTCGCTTTCGCGACACCCACAAGATTTTGTGGTAGATTAATCGAATGATATGTAGTCCTTCCACGACCATCAATTAATTGTGACGATGTTAAAGTACATAAATCCCGTCTTTCCATACCTTTAAGAGCACGTATTACCGTGCGAGAATTTAAAGATGGAATATGTAATGTTTTAGTGAATTTCATATATTGTGATAAGATATCCCCAGTCGTTGTGTTACCATCTTTCGTTTTTGTAAGTAGATATAATAACATCTTCTCAGTCTCAGACAAAGAAGAAATCGTGGCAGATAATATACGTTCCCTTGTCTTCTCAACCGCGCGGTAAACATCTTTTTCAGTTATTTTTGCTCTTGATTCTTGTGATGTAATCATAGCTGCTTGGTAGAGAATCTCCAATCCAACTCGCGCATCCCCTCTGAAATGCTTCTCAGTCTTGG
>Ga0272442_10001000_pt1 | contig 43731 bp, 29 predicted proteins | sample SSMForm2O_FD_200262 | JGI IMG/M metagenome (GOLD analysis project Ga0272442, IMG submission 200262) | Marine sediment archaeal communities from Little Sippewissett salt marsh, Falmouth, MA, United States - SSM-Form-2O | ecosystem: Environmental > Aquatic > Marine > Wetlands > Sediment ...
CGCATCGCCCGGGAAATCGCAATACGCGTAGATGGACTACTGAAGTAGCGTTTTGCCGGTGACCATGCTGGAACCACTTGTAATATATAGACATATCTCAATATGGTTTAGAATTTGTGTGTGTTATGTTGACAATCTGGGCCAGTAATGTTTAGAATTGACTCGGGATATGTTTAGAATGGCAGCAAGAGAAAAAAGCAATGAAATTAGACGGTTTATACTTAGGACGGCCGACGAGCACCCCCGTGATGTGGGAATTATGGCGGCCGAGAAATTCAAAATCTCCCGCCAGGCGGTGTCCAGACATATAAACGTTCTGATAGGCGAGGGATTGATCACTGCCGAAGGCAACACCAGGAAAAGGGAGTACCGGCTCAAGAAGCTGGTTGAAGTCGAGGTTCCAGTGAGACTCGGCCCGGCCATGTCCGAGGATCGTGTATGGAAAGAAGTGGTGGAGCCGCACCTGGGAGAACTCGCCAAAAACGTCTACACGATTTGTATTCATGGCTTCACCGAGATCATGAACAATGCAATCGAGCATTCCGGGGGCAGCGGTGTGGTGATCACGGTGGAGATCGATGCGGTCAAGATCGCCTTACAGGTTTTCGATGACGGGATCGGGATATTCAGGAAGATATCGCAGGAGCTTGGGCTGGCCGACGACCGGCACGCGCTGCTGGAGCTCGCCAAAGGCAAGTTCACAACCGATCCGGAGCACCACTCGGGAGAGGGGATATTCTACACCTCCCGGATGTTCGACGAGTTCTCCATCAAGTCAAGGCGGCTTTTCTGCCTGCATAACGTTGAAGAAAACGATTGGTTCTTCGAAGACCTCGACGAGGAAACCAACGGAACGCTTGTCGGCATGACCATCGACAAGGAGTCCACTCGCACCACAACGGAAGTGTTTGACAGGTTCACCACCGAGGAAGACGTAAACGTATTCTCCCGCACGAGCGTGCCGGTGGCTCTGGCCCAATACGGAGAAGAGAATCTGGTTTCACGTTCCCAGGCAAAGAGATTGCTGGCTCGGTTTGACCAGTTCAAGGAAGTGGTCCTGTCTTTCAAGGGCGTGGAGCGAATCGGGCAGGCTTTTGCAGACGAGGTTTTCAGGGTTTTCAAGAAGGCACATCCAGGTCTGAGCATTCTCTACATCGAGGCGAACGATGAAGTGGAGAAGATGATCAAACGGACTCTGTCGCAATGACTACGCTCGGAATTCGAATTTGACCTGGCCGGGGGTAGGGGGATAAACTCCGGGACATGCTCTACTTGTATGGGGACCTCACCGAGGCCCGGTGTCAGGAGGACACGCTCAAGCTGTTGCAGCGGGTCGTGGATATGGCCGTCGCGGTGTTGAAGCTGCAGCATCAGGCGGAGACGGCCATCAAGGCGGCACAGCGCGAGAAGGAGATCATGGTCCTGGCGGTGGGGGATATCGATACTTTCCAAGACACCATCCAGAAGGCCATCGAATCCGGCATCGCCGGGAGACCGCAGGACGAGACCGTGTCGCAAATGGGACGGGGGGTGGCCGAGGTGCTGGCTCAGCGGGCCAAGGACGGCAAGGCCCAGATCGCCGCCCGGGTGGACGAGCATCTCTCCCAGGCCCAGGTCAAGAGCGACCAGACCGCCAACCAGGCTTTCGGGGTCATGAAGGGTTTCTTCATGTCGAGCGGACTGGCGGCGGCGGGAGCCACTTTCTATTGCAACCTGGACGGCGATGACTACCTGGCCCGCTCGGAAATCATCGACGCAGCGGGTATCTGCTGCTCGTACTCCCTGGACACCGCCGGCTCGGAGTTCTTCTCCTCGGTCAAGCGCTTCGGCGATCTGGCGCCCGGCAAGCACGAGATCCCCGTAGACACCAAGAAGGCCTGGCTGAAGAAGGAGCCGGTCCCGGTCACCTTGCGCATCGACGATGCCCGGTTGACCCAGGTGACCGACACCGCCAACGACCTGGAATTCCGGCTGGCCCCGCGTCCGGGGTCGGAGATCTCCGAGATCGTGGTGCGATCGGCCAAGGCCCTGCCGGGCAGCATGGAGGTATACAAGGTGGACGAGAACAAGCAGACCGAGCTGGTGCCCACCGACCTGTTCTCCAGCCAGCACGCCGAGACGCTTTCCATGTTCGCCGAGGGTCTCTCCGGCCACGTCAAGTCGCTCATGGGCCTGCGCAAGGGCCTGCTGAACATCACCGTGGACAGCAAGGACGTGGCCCGGGATCGCTTGTACATCGACGTGGTCCGCCGGCTGATCGCCTACCTGGCTCCCATCGTCCGGGAGATCGAGGAGCACAGCGCCAACCCCGACGAGCTCTCTTTGAAGATCGAGCACGAGGAGGGCCGTCGCGAGGAATTCTTTCTGCGCAAGAAGAACCTGCTCCAGCGCATTTGCCAGCTCCCCGGACTGTTGCAGGCCCTCTTCGAGCCGCTGGGCCTGGGCAAGCCCCCCATCCGCGACGTGACCGGGCAGAAGCTCCCCGAACCGCAACTCCCCGAGCCCGACGAGCAGGAAAAGGAATAGCTATTTGGTTCCGAACAGGCGATCCCCGGCGTCGCCCAGGCCGGGAAGGATGTATCCCTGGTCGTTGAGCCGCTTGTCCAGGGAGGCCACGAACAACTCGACATCGGAATGCCTTGATTCGATCAGCTTGACCCCCTCGGGTGCCGCCACCAGGCAGATGGCCCGGATGTCGCTGCAACCGGATTCCTTCAGCAGGTCGATGGTGGCCAGCATGGAGTTGCCGGTGGCCAGCATAGGGTCGATGATCACCGCCAGGCGCTGGGAGATATCGCCCGACAGTTTCTGGAAGTAGCTCACCGGCTCCAGGGTTTCCTCGTTGCGGTACAGGCCCACCACGTTCACCCGGGCGGCGGGAATCAGATCCAGTACCCCGGGGAGCATGCCGATGCCCGCCCGCAAAATCGGCACTACCGCCACCTTCTTGCCGGAGATTTTCTCCACCTCTACCGGCCCGGCCCACCCCTCGACTTTCACCTTTTCCATCTCCAGGTTGCTGAAGGCCTCGTAGGTCAGCAGGCTGGTGACCTCGCGGGCCAGGTCGCGGAACTTGGAGGTGCTCACCTCCATGCTGCGCATGATGCCGAGCTTGTGGCGGACCAGCGGATGGGAAACCACGTGCAGAGTCACCGGACACCTCCTTGACACCCGGGTTATACTTTACTCTACTCGTTTGCGGAGGCAAGCATATGATTCGCCGGCTGGCGCTGATTTCGGCCGCATTACTGGTATCAAGCTGCAACGGGGAGGGCGGGGGAGACGACTCGCCGTATCCTTCCATGGCGGTCAGGCACGAGCACCGGGAGCTGATCCTCTCGCGCGTCGACCGCGAGCCTTACCAGAGCCTGTTGCAGAAGGTTCGTGACCGGGCGGCGCGCGAATACCGCGAGGAGGACAGCCCGGACGTTTGGGACTACAGCGCCCACGGGACTAACGGGGAAACCGCCGCGGCCAATGCCTTCCTGGCCTGGCTGGAGGATGATCGGGCCGCTGCGGACAAGGCCCGGGAGTTTTTCTCGCGCCTGACCACCCACTTCGAGACCAACGAGAAGTGGGACGTAAACATCCGCATGCCCCACGTGCTTTTAGGCTACACCGACGCCTGGGACCTGTTGATGGCAACGGACTACTTCCCGGATGACGAGGCCGCCGGGGCCGCGGACAAGATCTGCGAGATCACCGGCAAGTTTTACGAGATGTACGTCCTGGACGAAACCATGCGGGAGCTGGCCCTGGGCTACTCGCAGAACAACCACCCCATCCGCACCGCCTCGGCCATCGGCTACCCGGCCATCCGCTTTCGCGATCACCCCGACTCGGAAAAATGGCTCAACTGGGCCGCATCGGAGCTCGGCTATCTCTGGGGCGAAAACGGCCACTACGTCCAGCCCGACGGGGGCATTTCCGAGGGGCCCCATTACTACCGCTTCGCCCTGGCACCGACCATCGCCTTCTACATTGCCCTGGAAAACGCCCTGGAAAGGGACCACACCTTCCGCCGCGACTGCATCAACCGCCGCGACCGGGACCCCTGGCTGGACCATGGTTGCGTCGAGCGCGAGCCCTTCACCGTTTCGGAGAATCCTATCCGCAGCGAGTGGTTCCAGAACACGGTAAGCTGGTCGATCTCCATCCGCATGCCCGACGGCTACCGCCCTCCGCTGGCCGACGCCGTCTACACCCCATTCAACGGCGGGGCGATGCTCGTAGGCTTCGGCGCACCGGGCTACTTCCGCTGGGACTGGGAGAACGCCGCCTGGGGCCCGCTGGAAACCACCAACTCCGGGGACCTGACCGTCCACCACCTGGCCTACTTCGACGACTCGGTCGCCGCCGAGGAGCCCCCATTTACCACCCGGCTGATGCCCGACGCCGGCAATGCGGTGTTCCGCTCCGACTGGACCCCGGAAGCTTTGTGGATGCTCCTGGTGGCCGAGCACAACTCGGCCAGAAAGACCCTTCACGACCACGTCGATGGACTGTCGTTTTCCCTGGCGGCCTACGGCGAGTATCTGCTGATGGACACCGGTTACTACAAGCCCAACTACCTGGACAACGCCGTCACCGCCAACGCGGTCTCGCACAATGTTCTGCTCATCGACGGCCAGGGAGCCCCGCCTAAGGGCCTCTTGGACAATTTCGGGGACGCTGACGCCTTCTTGGAAAACACACTCGACGCCACGGAATTCGACTACGCCGAGGCCCGCCAGGAGTACGAGCAGACTATGATCCAGCGCTCGGCGGTGTTCTGCCGCAACCGCTACTTCGTGATCGCCGATCGCCTCCAGACCCAGGCGACGGTGGATCGGGAGCACGCCTTCCGCCTGCACGGCAACGCCGGCTACGACGTCGGCGGCACCGCCTCCTGGAACCAGAACACCTGCACTTTCGAGCGCGAGAAGGCCGGCGTAGACGTGTTCCTGGCGTCCACCGCCGGAGTCCCCGAGTTCATCGAGCCGGCCTTCGCGGAGCTTCAGGCCCCCTACGTTCACAAGATAGACACCGCCGAGCAGAACGAGGGCCACCACCAGGTCCTCGACGGGGTAATCACCGCCCACGCCCCCGGGTTCCTGGCGGTCCTGGCTCCCTACGAAACCGGTGGAGCCAAGCTGACGGTCGAGGTGGTGGAAGCCGGCGCCGACCGGGCCGCCTGGCTGGTGGACGGCAAGGACCTGGTCCTGCTGCGAAAACCCGACTCATCACAAGAGCTGACTTTGAGCGGTGGACAGGTAATCACCACCGACGCCGAGCTCTTGATTCTGGGCCTGGACGACCAGAAAGCCTTGCTGGCCCGGGGCACAACCGTAAGCCTGGACGGAAGCCAGGTGGCCCAGGTCGACGCCGCCGACGGCGTGGGAGTCAATGAGTAGATCGATCATAACTTGTCTTTTGTTCTTGTTGGTCGGTTGCAACGACGTGGAAACCACGCCTTTCGATTACTGCAACTCCGATCCCCCCGACGAAGCCTGCTATCGCGAAAAGCGCGATCCCGGTTCGGAGCAGATCGCCCTGGCCGAGGCCATCGTTCAGAAGCAGATCGAAGACCACCCCGCCGACAGCATGGCCTGGAACTGGGAGGAGGCGGTGCTGATGGTGGGCGTCCACGAGCTCTACCGCGTCACCCGGAAGGCGGAATACCGGGACTACTACCAGGACTGGATCGACCACCACATAGCGCAGGGCTACGAGATGAAATCCTCGGACACCAGCGCCCCCGCCCGCCTGGCCCTGGAGCTGTATGCCCAAAACGGCGAGCAGAAATACCACGACGTGATCGACGACTTCTTCACCTACATAAACGAAGACGCCTTGCGCACCGAGGAAGGCGGCCTCAACCACCTGGGCACCGACGACACATTCGGGATCACCTTGTGGGTTGACTCCCTGTTCATGTTCGGCGGTGTCCTGATCCGCTGGGGCGAGGAGCAGGGCGATCAAGCCGCCCTGGACGAGTTCGCCTTCCAGCACGCGATCTTCACCGACCTGCTCCAGCAGGAGCCCGGCTGGTACCAGCACGCCCACGACTGGCTGGGCAGCCAGGACAAGGACGTCTACTGGGGCCGCGGCAACGGCTGGGTTGCTTGCGCCACCACCGACTACCTGCGGGTGCTGCTGGCCCGCGGCGAAAAAGACCAACCCGCCCGGCGGGCCCTGGAGAAACTCTTCTCGGCAATTCTCGCGACCCAGGACGCCCAGAGCGGCCTGTGGTGGACGGTGGTCAACCGCCCCGGTGAGACCTATCTGGAAACCAGCGCCAGCGCCCTGTTCGCCTGCGCCCTGGCCCGCGCCTGGCGCTACGGCTTCGTGGATGACTCGGTGTTACCAACAGTGGAGCAGGCGGTTGCCGGCGTCCGATCAATGATAACCACCGACGCCCTAAACCGCCCGGTGGTTACCGGCATATCCGGACCCACCATGGCGGGCAGCTTCGAATACTACCAGGAGATCCCGATCGGCGATGACCTGCCCTACGGCCTGGGCGCGGTATTGTTGATGTTGATTGAGACATCTGGTCTTCCCTGAGAACCGGGGGTCAGACACTAGCACTTTGCGCTTCGCGTTTTTCGATTTGATCCAGATATCAAATGGTTACGGCAGGGATATATGTAAAGTGCTGGTGTCTGACCCCCGGTTCTCTCAGGGGATGTAGTTTACTTCCGGCGGGAGGGTCAGAGCGTTGGGGTTGCCGTTGGAGATGCCCGCCAGGCAGTCCACCAGATCGACCTGCAGGTAGGTCAGGGTGATGGTGCCGTTGTTCTGCAGGACCAGCTGGAACTCGTTGATGTTGACGGCGACGATCTCGGGCACCTGGTGCCAGGTGACCACCACCCGGTCGGCATACTGATCGTAGGTGATGGTGCCGCCGTCGGGGGGATAGAGGTCGTCCCACAGGACCGAGATGTGCGGCAGGCCGTTGAAATGCCCGCTGGCGCTCTCGCTGTATGCGGTGCTGCCGGCGGTGAAGGTTACGTAGCCGTTGGACCCCACCCAGAAGGAGGTGTAGCTGTTCTCGAAGAAGGGGATCGGGGTGCTCCAGGTGACCTCGGTGGTCTGGTCGTCGGACATGTTCAGCACCTGGCTGCTGACGGTGCCGGCGCCGGGGGTTTCGGGGTAGGCGGCCGCCCCGGGGGTGGCCGTCCAGCTGTAGCCCAGCGGACCTTCGGGAGTGAAGACCAGGGTGGTGTATTCCATGTCGAACGGATCAGTGCTTGAGAACTGCTCGTAGACGCCCGGCGCAGGGCAGGACGGGTCGGCGGCGCAGTCGTCGTCCACGCAGTCGGTGTAGCCGTCGGAGTCGTTGTCCACCGAGTCGCCGCAGTCGGTCTCCATGCAGGTGTTGGTCGGGTCCAGCGGGCAGGGATCGCAGGCGTCGCCCAGCAGGTCGGAGTCTTCATCGTCCTGCGTGGGATTGAAGGTGGTCGGGCAGTTGTCGGTGGTGTCGTCCACGCCGTCGCCGTCGTCGTCGGGGTCGCAGACGTCGCCCTGGCTGTCGCCGTCGAGGTCCTCCTGGCCGGAGTTGGAATCGTTGGGGCAGTTGTCGCAGACGTCGCCGACTCCGTCGGAGTCGGTGTCGGTCTGGGAGGGGTTGGAGACCATGGGGCAGTTGTCCACCGAGTCCTCCAGGCCGTCGCCGTCCGAGTCGGCGTCGCGGGAGTAAGCGGCCACCGTCCAGTCGGATAGCAGGCCGTCGGCGCCGCCGCCGTCGAAGGCTATCCGGGTACAGCTTTCGGTGGAGGAAACTCCGCTGACGGTCAGGGGTGACGGGGTGAAGCTGGCGCAGGCCGGCGGGTCGACCGGGACGCCCTTTTCGAAGTAGTCCACGACATTGGAGCAGGCGACCATGTCACAGGGGCCGTCGCACAGGGCCACCCAGCCGGAGCCGGTGGGGTTGTCGCACAGGTTGACTCCCAGGCAGACCTCGTTGGGTAGCGAGCAGGAGGACATTTCGACCATGCGGTAGCTCTGGCCGGCGGGGACGATGGTGTTGGCCGGGAAGGTGAAGGTGTTGATGTCGCACAGGTTCCAGGAGAGCTGGAGACCGCCGATGTCCCATTCGACGCCGCAGGTGTTGATCACCTCGATGTAGTCGGGCGAGCCGCCGAACACCTCGGACAGCTGCATGTGCGCGTTGGAGCAGCAGTCGTTGGCAGGGTTGCCCGGGCAGGGATCGCAGGGGTCGCCGTATTCGTCGCTGTCGTCGTTGGCCTGGCTGGGGTTGTAGTGGACCAGGCAGTTGTCGGTGCTGTCGGAGATGCCGTCGCGATCGGTGTCGGAGTCGCAGGGATCGGAGTGGTGGATCAGCACCTCGTCGCCGTCGCTGATCCCGTCGCCGTCGCTGTCGGTGGTAGTGCTGGAAGGGCAGCCGGATACCGCGCAGCTGGTGGCGTCGGCCAGGGCGTCCTCCATACGGTTCATCAGCCCGTCGCCGTCGTCGTCGGGGCTGCCGGGACCGTTGAGGTCGTCGTCGGCGGGGTCGTTGGGGTCGGTCTCCCCGGAGTCGAAGCACCCGTCCTGGTCCTGGTCCTCGCCCCGGATGCCGGTTTCACCGTCCAGCCGGGTGCCCCCGTCGGTGTCCGGGTTCAGCGGATTGGTGGTGGTGGCGCCGTCGTCGCAGTCGAAGGCCGGCAGGCCGATCTCCAGGCCGTCGCCCAGCCCGTCCCGGTCGGTGTCGGCGCACAGCGGATCGGTCCGGTAGTCGAACACCTCCGCGCCGTCCTGGATGCCGTCGCCGTCGGTGTCGGGATCCAGCACGTTTGACCCGATGATGCCCTCGTCCACGTCGGTGAGGCCGTCGCCGTCGCTGTCGCCCGTCTCGCAGGCGTCGCCGATACCGTTCGAGTTGGAATCCTCCTGTCCGGGGTTGGGTGTCAGCGGGCAGTTGTCGGAAGTGTCGGGCACTCCGTCGTTGTCGTCGTCGGGGTCGCAGGCGTCGCCCTGACCGTCCAGGTCGTTGTCGGCCTGGGTCGGATTGGTTACTCCGGGGCAGTTGTCGTTGTTCTCGCAGAACCCGTCCGAGTCGCCGTCGTTGGTGGCGTCCAGCGGGCAGGCGTCGCAGGCGTCGCCGATGTTGTCCGAGTCGGCGTCGGCCTGGGTGGGATTGGAAAGACCCGGGCAGTTGTCCAGATCCTCGCAAGTCCCGTCGCCGTCGCCGTCGTTGGTGGCGTCGTTGGGGCAGGGATCGCAGGCGTCGCCAGTACCGTCGGAGTCGGTGTCGGTCTGTGCGGGGTTGGAGACGCCCGGGCAGTTGTCAACGTCTTCGCAGGTGCCGTCACCGTCTCCGTCGTTGGTGGCGTCGTTGGGGCAGGAGTCGCAGACGTCGCCCATGCCATCGGAGTCGGAGTCGGTCTGGGTGGGGTTCGCCACCCCGGGGCAGTTGTCCACGTCTCCGCACACCCCGTCGGAGTCGATATCGTTATTCGGATCGGCGGGGCAGGTATCACAGGCGTCGCCGGTGCCGTCGGAGTCTGAGTCGGCCTGGGTGGGGTTCGAGACGGTGGGGCAGTTGTCGACGTCCGCGCAGTACCCGTCCGAATCACCGTCGTTGGCCGGGTCGTTGGGGCAGGCATCGCAGGCGTCGCCCTGGCCGTCGGAGTCGGCGTCAGCCTGACCGGGGTTGGAGAGCCCCGGGCAGTTGTCAACGTCTTCGCAGGTGCCGTCGCCGTCACCGTCGTTGGTGGCGTCGTTGGGGCAGGTATCGCAGGCGTCGCCCTGGCCGTCGGAGTCGGTGTCGGTCTGGGCGGGTTTGGAGACGCCCGGGCAGTTGTCAACGTCTTCGCAGGTGCCGTCGGAGTCGGCGTCGTTGGTGGCGTCGTTGGGGCAATCATCGCAGACGTCGCCGATGCCGTCGGAGTCGCCGTCTTCCTGGCCGGGGTTCGGATCCAGCGGGCAGTTGTCGGATGGATCGGGGATTCCGTCCAGGTCGGTGTCGCCCTCGCAGGCGTCGCCGATGCCGTTCGAGTTGGCATCCTCCTGGCCGGGGTTTGACACCAGCGGGCAGTTGTCGGTGGTGTCGGGTACGCCGTCGTTGTCGTCGTCCGGGTCGCAGAGATCGCCGATGCCGTCACCTTCGTTGTCCGCCTGGCCGGGATTGGCCACAGCCGGGCAGTTGTCGACATCCGCGCAGTGGCCGTCGGAGTCGGCGTCGTTGTCGGGATCGTTCGGGCAGGCGTCGCAGTCGTCCCCGAGTCCGTCGGAGTCGGAGTCGGTCTGCATGGGGTTGGAGACCGCCGGGCAGTTGTCGGCGTCAGCGCAGTGCCCGTCGCCGTCGGCGTCGTTGTCGGGATCGTTGAGGCAGGCGTCGCAGGCGTCACCGATGCCGTCGGAGTCGGAGTCGGTCTGCGCCGGGTTGGCGAGCGCCGGGCAGTTGTCATCGATGGTGCACACGCCGTCGCCGTCGGGGTCGTTGTCCGGATCGGTGGGGCAGGCATCGCAGGCGTCGCCGATGCCGTCGGAGTCGATGTCGCCCTGCGCCGGGTTGTACACCGCCGGGCAGTTGTCCACTCCGGCGCACAGCCCGTCGGAATCGCCGTCGTTGTCGGGATCGGCGGGGCAGGGGTCGCAGGCGTTGCCCAGGCCGTCGGAGTCGCCGTCGGCCTGGGTGGGGTTCGAGTCTGCGGGGCAGTTGTCGACGTCCGCGCAGAAACCGTCGGTGTCGGCGTCGTTGTCGGGGTCGTTGGGGCAGGTGTCGCAGGCATCTCCCTTGCCGTCGGAGTCGGTGTCGGTCTGCGCGGGATTGGGATCGTTTGGGCAGTTGTCGACCGGGTCGGGGATGCCGTCGGCGTCGCTGTCGCCCTCGCAGACATCGCCCACGCCGTTGGCGTCGAGATCGTCCTGCGACGGGTTGGGGGTGAAGCGGCAGTTGTCGTCGCAGTTGGTGGTAGAGCCGCCGGTGCAGGGGGCGTCGCCGATTACCGTGGAGCCGTCCCCGTCGTCCAGAATCCCGTCGTCGTCCGAATCGGGGTCGCAGGCGTCGCCCAGGCCGTCCTCGTCGAAGTCTTCCTGCAGAGGATTGGAAACTCCCGGGCAGTTGTCCAGGTCCTCGCAGGTGCCGTCGGCGTCGCCGTCGTTGGTGGCATCGTTGGGGCAGGTGTCGCAGAAGTCGCCCAGCCCGTCGGAGTCGGCGTCGTTCTGCAAGGGGTTGGGAATCGACGGGCAGTTGTCGACGTCCTGGCAGACGCCGTCGGAGTCGGCGTCGTTGGTGTCGTCGTTGGGGCAGGGATCGCAGTCGTCGCCCTGCCCGTCGGAGTCGGTGTCGGCCTGCGCGGGGTTGGAAACCGCCGGGCAGTTGTCCACGTCGCCGCACACCCCGTCGCCGTCGGCGTCGTTGCCGGGATCGGCGGGGCAGGCGTCGCAGGCGTCGCCGATGCCGTCGGAGTCGGAATCGGTCTGCGCGGGATTGCTGGTGGTGGGACAGTTGTCGAACGGATCGGGCACGCCGTCGCCGTCGGTGTCGCCCTCGCAGGCGTCGCCCACCCCGTTGCCGTTCAGATCGTTCTGCATGGGGTTTTGCACGATCCGGCAGTTGTCGTCGCAATTGTCGGTGGCCCCGCCGGTGCAAGGATTGTCGCCGATCGTACCGCTGCCGTCACCGTCGTCTAAAATGCCGTCGTCGTCGGTATCCGGATCGCAGGCGTCGCCCAGGCCGTCGAGGTCCAGGTCTTCCTGCTGCGGGTTGGCGACCGCCGGGCAGTTGTCGTCCCCGTCGGGCACGCCGTCGCCGTCGGTGTCACCGGTTCCCACGCAGACCCCGCCCACGCATTCGTCCGAGATGGTCAGAGGATTGCCGTCGTCGCAGGGCGTGCCGTCGGCAACCGTATTTATCACGCAGCTCAACGCGGGATCACAACTGCCCAGCGAGCAATCGGTGCTCACCGCCGCGCAGTCCTGCGAGCTGACCACGGTGCCCTCGGCAGAGCATTCCACCCACAGGTCGCCCTGGCAGGCGTTGGTTGCTGGAACGCAGTCGTAGCAGGCCGGGGCCGCGGCGTTGCACCCGTATGGACAGTTCTGCGAGGAGGTGACCGCGCCGTTGGAATCGCAAACCACCAGGGTGTCTCCGTCGCAGGCGGTGGTGTCGGGCTCGCAGTCCACGCAGGCGCCCTGGTGACAGAAAGCCGGGCAGTCCGAGGAGCTCTCGATCAGGCCGTCGGCCCCGCAGACCACCAGCGCGTTGTCGTGGCATTCGGTGGCCCCCGGGGTGCACTCGTTGCAGGCCAGCCGGTCGGTATTGCATCCGTATGCGCAGGGAGTCCGTTCCCGGTCGCCGGTGTCCGGATCGCAGACCACCAGGTCGCTGCCGTCGCAGAATCGGCCCTGGGTCCCGCAGGCGGAGAACACCACGATGACCTGGGTGGTCTTGTGCAGGGCGATGCTGTCAGCGATTTTTGTGGCGGTGGATATCACCGTGCCCTGCCAGAGAAGGTCGACCTGGAAATGCACCGGGATCTGGTCTTTGGCGATCTGGTCGGGGAAGATCACCGTGAGGGTCCCGACCTCGGGAAGCGGGTCGCCCGCTTCGGGAGGCAGCAGCACCGGGTCCCAGGCATCCAGGCCCTCGGGCTGAATGTTGATTTCGAGCTGATCCCCCTGGAGCTCGGCAGGCACCCGGAACTCAAGTACTACCAGGGTTACCTCTTCACCCTCGCCGCACCCCGCAACCCCCAACATCAGGACCAGGAAAATCCCCAGACACAACTTGCCAGTAATTGTAGGTAAACGCATGACCTCTATTTTACCCAAAACCCCAAAAACCGCCAGCCGTCATGTATTCTCGTCGCCGGCTTTCAAGGCCGCCAGGATCTTCTCGGGGGTAATGGGCAGGTCGCGGATTCTGATGCCGATGGCGTTGTGGATGGCGTTGGCGATGGCCGGGGCGGTGGGGACCAGGCCGGGCTCGCCGACGCCCTTGGCGCCGAAGGGGCCCTCGGAGTCGTCGGTTTCGACGAACTCCAGCTCGATGGGAAAGTCCATCTCGGCGATGGTGGGGATCTTGTAGTCGCGGAAGTTGGGATTCAGGATGCGGCCGTTTTCGGTGCGGACCTGCTCGTAGAAGGTGAAGCCCAGTCCCTGGGCCAGGGCACCGTACATCTGGCCCTTGATGGTCTGGAGGTTCAGCACCTTGCCGACGTCGTGGGCGGCGACCAGTTTGAGGATTTTCACCACACCGGTATCGGTGTCCACTTCCACCTCGGCGCCCTGGGTGCCGTACGCGTAGGTGGCCGAGATGTTTCCGTAGCCTTTCTTGAAGTCGGGCAACTCGTTGGGGGGATCGTAGAAGACCTCGGCGACCAGCATCTTGCCCTGCTCGCGGTAGTGGATGGAGCGGAGCATCTGGCCCAACTCGACCTTCATCCAGGGTTCGTCGGGGGCGTTTTTCAAGAACAGCATCCCGTCGCGCAGCTCGAAGTTCCCGGCCTTGGCCCGCTTGGTGAAATTGAACGCCGGGGGCTCGTAGCCGGGATTCTTCTGTTTGTACTTCTTCAGGTTCTTTTCGGTCAGATCGGCGAAGAGGCCTTCGGCCGCCGCGAAGATCTCTTTTCTCAGCTTTTCGGCGGCCAGGATGGCGGTCTTGCAGGCCATGAAAGCCCCCCGGCTGGCGTGGGTGCCCACGTCCCAGGGGCAGGTGCCGGTATCGGTGGGGTTGATTGCCACCTTTTCGGGCTTGACTCCCAGGGCCTCGGCGATCGCCAGGGAAAGCACCGAGTGCAGGCCCTGGCCCATCTCCACCCCGCCGCAGTATGCGTAGACGTTGCCGAAGTCGTCCAGCTTGACGATCAGTCCGCTGCCGTCTGAGCGGTAGATGCGCGCGCCGCCGCCCACGTGCATCAAGGAGGCCATTCCCACCCCGCGCTTCATGCCCTGCTTGCGGTTCTTCTCCCACTCGAGCTTGTCGGCCACCGACTCCAGGCATTCGCGCATACCGCAGGTGGTGACCTTCAGGCCCATGGGGGTGGTCTCGCCCGGCTGGTTGCAGTTGATCCGGCGCAGATCCAGCGGGTCGATGCCGGCCAGGTCGGCCAGCTCGTCCAGGTTGCTCTCGATGGCCCAGTTTACCTCGGGGTTTCCGTAGCCGCGCATGGCCTGGCAGTAGGTGTTGTTGGTGTAGACCAGCCGGGCGTCGAAGAAGATGTTCTCGACCCGGTAGAGCGAGGTGGCCGGGAGCATGGACACGGTGGGGTAGGTGGCGCCCCAGGAGGTATAAGCCCCGTTGTCTTGCAGGATATCCAGGTGCCGGAAGGTCAAGCGGCCCTCCCGGTCGCAGCCCTGGGCGATCCGGGTGATCACCGGCTGCCGCGGCGAGAGGCGGGCGAACTCCTCGTCGCGGGTGTAGACGATCTTTACCGGGCGGCCGGTGCGCCAGGCAAGCAGGATGGCGATGTATTCGTAGGCGTGGGTGTCCAGGCCGCTGCCGAAGGCGCCGCCCAGGGTTGGCACGATCACCCGGGTGTTCTTGTCCTTGAGGCCCATGTCGGCCAGCGCCCGGTTGAAGTCGCGCTGCGCCAGAAACGGAATCTGGGTCTTGGCCCAGATGGTGAGGTTCTTCTGCAGGTCGAACTCGGCCAGGCACCCGGCGGTGCCCATGCAGCTCTGCTGGATCAGCTGGGTGGAGAACTTTCCCTCGGCCACGTAGTCGGCGGCCTTTCTGCCTTCCCCGGGGTTCCCGGACTCGTGGTGATACTTTATCGGCAGGTGGTTGGAGGAGCGCGGGTGACCCTGGGGATCGGTTTCGTGGACCAGCGGAGCGTCCTCGACCAGGGCTTCCTCGGGAGAGAAGACTCCCGGGAGCGGTTCGTACTCCACCTCGATCAGCTCCACCGCCTCGGCGGCGGTATCGGGATCGACCGCGGCTACCGCGGCGATCTCGTCGCGGAACTGGCGCACCTTGTCCTTTTTCAGGGCGAAGTTGTCGCGGATGAAGCCGATGCGGATCTCGGGGGTGTTGTATGCGGTGATCACCGCCCGGACACCGGGGAGTTTCTCGGCCTTGGAGGTGTCGATGCTCTTGATGCGCGCGTGGGCGTGGTCGGAAAATTTTATCTTTCCGTACAGCATGCCCGGGCGGGCCAGATCGTGGATGTAGTGGGCTCTCCCCGCGGCCTTGTCCGGGCCGTCCGGGCGGGGGGTGGCCTTGCCGATGTAGCCGGATAGGGTCACCGGTTCTCCTCCAGCAGTTCGGCGGCCCGGCGCACCGCCTCGAGGATCTGCACGTAGCCGGTGCAGCGGCACAGGTTGCCCAGGAGCGCCTCGCGGATTTCCTCGTCGGTGGGGTCGGAGATCTCGTCCAGCAAGGCCTTGGTGGACATGATCATGCCCGGGGAGCAGAAGCCGCACTGGATCGCCCCGCACTCCGAAAAGGCTTTCTGGATGATCGAGAGCTCGTTCTGCGGGCCCGAAAGCCCCTCGATGGTCAGCACCTGTTTGCCGTCGATCTCCGGCGCCGGATACAGGCAGGCGTTCACCGCCCGGCCGTCGACGATGACCGTGCAGGCTCCGCACTCGCCCTCGCCGCAGCCTTCCTTGGTGCCGCACAGGCCCAAGTCTTCGCGCAGCACGTCCAGCAGTCGCCGGTGTGCATCCACCGACAGGGTGACCGCCGAGCCGTTGACGTAAAAGGAGATTTCAGACTTCATGCCTCCCTCCAGGTCCACAGGGATTCGAGCGCCCGCCGGGTGAATACGCCCACCAGGTGCCGGCGGTATTCGGCGGTGGAGCGGATGTCGGAAATCGGCGCCACGCTCTCCTTTGCGACCCGGCTGGCCTCGCCGATCAGCTTGCCGGACAGGTTCTGGCCCTCGAGCAGATCTTCAACCTTGGCCAGGCGCAGTGGCACCGGGGCCACCGAGCCGGCGGCCAACCGGGCCTTGGTGACCTTGTCGCCTTCGGTCTGGATCAGGACCGAGAGGCTGGCCACGGCCAGGTCCATTTTCACCCGGCCGTGCTTGAAGAAGGCCGCCCGCACTCCGCTGCCTTTGCGGCTGGCGTTGAAGGCCGGGACGAGAACCTGAACCAGGATCTCGTCGGAGGCCATACAGGTCTCGCCGGGCTGTTTGAAGAATTCAGACAGGGGGATTTCCCGGGTGCCGCGGGGGTTTTGCAGCACCGCCCGGGCCTCCAGCACCAGAAGCGGTGTGGCGGTGTCGGCGCAGGGAGAGCAGTTGCACAGATTGCCCCCCAGGGTGGCCACGTTGCGGATCTGGGCGGAGCCCAGCCGCCGGGCGGCCTGCACCAGCACCGGGTAGCGTCTGCGCAGGATCTCGTTGCGTATGAGGTCGGTGATGCTGGTCATGGCGCCGATGCGCACCGCCCCGCGGGAGTCGATGCCCTGCAGCTCCGGGACCGACCGCAGGGAGATCAGCGTGGACGGGGAGAGCTCCCGGTTCTTGATCTTCACCAGCATGTCGGTGCCCCCGCCGACGAAGCGGGCGTCGGGAATGTCTTCCTTCAGGCGGAACACCTCGGCCATCGAACCGGGCTTGAGATACGCGTAGCGCCTCATGCCACCACCCCCTGCTCCCGCAGGGAGGCGATCTCGGTGCCGGACAGGCCGATCTCCGAAAGCAGATCGTCGGTGTTCTCCCCGTACGACGGCGAAAAGGGCAGTTCCCCCTTGATCTGGTCGAGGTGCCCGGTGCGCGCGGCGGGCGGCGGAAGCCGGATGCTGCGTCCGTCGGGGGCGGTGGTATGCAGGGCATTCTTTTTGACGAAGTCCAGTCCGGGGACCTCCTCTATGGGAGTGATCGGTGAGTGGGGAATGCCCGCCTCGGCGAGCACCGCGGTGATCTCCTTGGAGTCGTGCTGGCTGGTAATGGCCTCGATAAGCCGGTGCAGCTCGGACTTGTCCTTCCGGCGTCCCTCGTTGGACGAGAAGCGCTCCTGGGCCAGGGAAGTGAACCAGGATTTCCGGATGAAGCGGCTCCACTGGGCGTCGCTGCCGATGGCCATGTAAATGAAGCCGTCTTTGGTCTGGTAAGCGTTGACCGGGACGAACTGGCGGTGCTCGTTACCCGAGCGCTTCAATTCCTCCGGCGGGCTGTCCATGTCCAGCATGGGCAGGAAGGTGTGCAGCCAGGAAACGATGGCCTGGGCCATGGAGACGTCGATCTGCTTGCCCCGGCCGGTCTCGGCCCGCTCGGCCAGCGCCAGGACGATCTGCAGGAAAGCCTCGTCCCCGGCCTTTAGATCCACCAAGGGCAGGCCGCACAAGAGCGGCGGGCCGTCGGGTTGCCCGGTAAGATCCATCACCCCGCACAGCGCCTGGATGACCGGGTCGTAGCCCGGCACCTTGGGGTTGTCCAGGCCCATGGCGGAGACGCAGCACCATATCAGGTCCTCGCGCGCCGCGCGCAGGGTCTTATAGTCGATCCCCAGCTCCTGGTGTCGCCCCGGAAGCGTGTTGGTGCAGAAGACGTCCACGTTCAGCTGCTTGATGATCCGGGTCACCAACTCCCGGCCCTCGGGCTGCTTCAGGTCGACGGCGATGGCTTCCTTGCCCGTGTTGGGGGCGACGAAGTAGCTGTGGCGGTCGTCCCCGGCCACCGGCCGGCCCACGTAGCGGTTGGGGTCGCCGCGCGACTTGCGCCCGGCAACCGGGGTGGGCTCCAGGCGGATGACCCGCCAGCCCAGATGCACCATGCGCAGGCTGGCGTAGGTCATGGTCAGGGCCTGCTCGACGCTGAGTACCACCTGGCGCTTCATGTCAAAACCTTACCGGCTCCTGGTACGTTCCGAAGACTTCCTTCAAAACGCCGCACACCTCGCCCACCGAGGCGTAGGCCTCCACCGCGTCCATGATCGTGGGCATGACGTTTCCGCCGGCTTTCGCGGCTGCACGCACCTTCTCCAGAGTTGATTTTACCGCATCGTCTTTGCGTTCCTTCCGGATTCGCTTCAGCCGGTCGACCTGCTTGCGGGCTTCCTCTTCGCGGTAGGGGTGGAACTCCACTTCGCGCTCCGCTTCCTCCTCCTCGAAGATGTTGACCCCGACCTTCTTGAACTCGCCGGTCTGGATCTTCTTCTCCATTTCGTAGGCCTGGGCGTTGACTGCGGCCTGCACCCGGCCCTCGGCCACCGCCTTGATGATGCCGCCCTGTTTGTCCAGCTCGTCCATGATGGCGACGATGCGCTGCTCCATGCGGTTGGTCATGGTCTCGACGAACCAGGAGCCCGCCAGCGGATCCACCGTGTCGCACAGGCCGATCTCGTGCATTAGGATCTGCATGGTGCGCAGGGAGAGCTTGGCGGCGTGCTCCGAGGGGATGGTGTAGGCCTCGTCGTAGGAGCACAGCGCCATTGTCTGGGTGCCGGAGAGCGCCGAGGCCAGGGCGTAGCAGGCCCCGCGGACGATGTTGTTCTCCGGCTGCTGGATGGTCAGCCCCCCGCCGCCCCCGCCGGCGATCATGCGCAGGCGCAGGCCCCGGGGGTCGGAGGCGCCGTATTTCTCTTTCAGTATTTTGGCCCACAGCCGGCGTCCGGCGCGGAACTTGGACACCTGCTCCCAGAGGTTGCCGTGGATGTCGTAGTTGAAGGTGATCCCCGCCGCCACCGGATCGATCTTCAGGCCCCGTTTGAGCGCCTGGTCGACGTAGGCGCTGGCGATCGACAGGCCGTAGGCCATCTCCTGGGCCGGGTTGGCCCCGCTCTCGCGGATGTGGTAGCCGCACACGCTCACCGGGCTGTAGCGCGGCACGTTTCTGGCGCAGAACTCGATGGTGTCGGTCACCAGCCGGATGGAGTGCTCCACCGGGAAGATCCAGGTGCCCCGGCCGATGAACTCCTTTAATATGTCGTTCTGGGAGTTGCCGCGCAGGTCCTTGAGCTCGAAGCCGCGCTTGCGCGCCAGGGCGAAGTACATAGCCATGATGGCCGCCGCCGAGCCGTTGATGGTCAAGGACACGGTGATCTTGTTCAGGTCGATGCCGGCGAAGGCCTCCTCCATGTCCGCCAGGGTGTCCACCGCCATGCCCACCCGGCCCACCTCGGCCTCGGCCATGGGATCGTCGGAGTCCAGTCCGCACTGGGTGGGCAGGTCGAAGGCCACGTTCAACCCGGTCTGGCCGTTTTTTATCAACCACAGGAAGCGCTCGTGGGTCTCGGCGGCGGTGCCGAAGCCGGAATACTGCCGCATGGTCCAGGGGCGCTTGCGGTACATCATCGGGTGAATCCCGCGGGTGTAAGGGTACTCCCCGGGCTGCCCCACCCCGTCGAACCCCCCGCTTTCTTCCACGTCCTCGGCGGTGTAGACCGGCTGGACCTCCAGGCCCGATTCCCAGAAGAGCGAGGTAACGTCGGGTTTTTTCTTGTCGCTCACGGTTTCACCTTTTCACGGATGAAGGCAATCAGGTTATCGAACGACGAGCCGGTTGGAAAAATCCCGTCGACCCCCATGTCGGAGAGCGCCGGATGATCCTGCCGGGGAATGTTGCCGCCCACCACCCACAACACGTCTTCAATTTTTCTGTTCTTCAACTCAACACCTACTTTGCGACAAAGGGGTATATGGGCCCCCGAGAGGATCGACAGGCCCACCACGTCGGCGCCCTCCTGCAGCGCGGCGCTGGCGATGGCCTCGGGCGACTGCCGCAGCCCGGTGTAGACCACCTCCATGCCCGCGTCCATCAGCGCGCGGCAGACCAGCTTGGCGCCCACGTCGTGGCCGTCCAGGCCGGGTTTGGCTATCAGTACGCGTATGGGTTTGCTCATTTTTTTCTCTCCGGGTAGCGTTGAAGCAGTATCGAAACGGTGGTTTTTTGTCAACCGGTCTGCCTGTGCTAGAGTGGCCGGTGACTGGAGGACCAATGAAAAAGTTCACGGTATTTGCAATGTTGACGGCGGTGTTGTTGATGGCGGGTTGCGGGGGCGGTGGAGGGAGCGGCATCTGTAATGCCCTGAATAAATGCGGGGTGGCTCCGGCGGATTGCGAACTGTACTTCGACGCGCTGATCCTGCCGGGTGGCTGTGAGGAGGCGGTCATCGCGGCGACTTGCGAAGATCACCAGTCGGAGACCCCCTCCTATATGGACCTATGCTTTCCACCTTGCGGGGTCGACTCGGCGGTGTGCACCGGTGACATAATCGCCGTGTGCTACAACGAGAGAACCACTACTCTCAATTGCGCCCAGGTATGTCAGCTCAACGAGATGACATACACCGGGGTATGCGATAACGAGTACATGGGAGAGCAGTCCGCGGACGGCCAGGACGACTGCTGGTGCGAATAGAAGCGTTCTGATGAGCAACGGCCCCCTCCATCAAACCGCCCTGGAGCCCGACGAGTCCTGGGGCATGAACCTGGAGGCGGCCTGTGCCTGCGGCAAAAAGATCCGGTTGTGGGACAAGAAGTGCAAGGGGTGCAAGCAGAAGAATCCCTTCCCGCGCCTGTTGAAAAAGAGAAAAAGGGTGGAGAAGTGGATGGAGAAGAAGGCGCAGTCCGACGTGGTGCCCAAGCTGGACAAGGCCCAGCTGCTCCTGGAGTCGGCGCGCAAGTATGACTTGGTTCTGCAGGAGGTGGTGCGCCGGCCGTTTCCAGAGCACCAGAAGAAGGAAGACATCAACATGTTCATGCGGAGGGTGGTCAACTTCTTCCCTTCCATGTTCAAGTCGACCTCCCCGAAGCAGATGGCCCTGGGGATCGGCGAGTTGATCAAGCGCTCGTCGGCCGGCATGGCCCGGACCGCCTGGAAGGAGTGCGAGCAGGTCCTGGACCAAGTCACCGCCCGGAAGGTTCCCGGGTCGCAGGGCAACCTGCTGGGCGAGCAGGCCGAACGGGTGGCCGCCGATCTGCTCAACACCTGCAAGCCCTACGTGGAAGCGCTCAAGACCCTGCAGCTGGCTCATACCCGCATGGTGTCCGCCTACGGCCCCGCCCGGGAGATCTTCGGCCGCCAGCAGCAGACCAAGGGCACCAAGGGCCTGTGGAACAAGGCCAGGTTGAAATTCAAGCCGGTGGGTGAGCGGCTGCGCCTGCCCACCGCCATCTGGCAGAACAAGGCCGAGCACGAGGAGCTCAAGCGCCTCGACGGACAGCTGGCCAAGTTCATGCAGCAGATCAGCTGGTTCTCCGACCAGACCGGCAAGCTCCAGGAGCGCCACAACCTGTTGATGAACACCTACAGCTTGTCCTTGAGAAAGCACCTGGTCTACGGTCTGGCCAAGCGCATCGGCTCCGCCCAGCCCGCCGAAAGGGAACAAATGGTCAAGCGGGTGCTGTCGCAGAAGGGCGTGGGGTCGTGGCTGTGGAGAATGTTTTGCGGCGTGCGGGTCTGACAGCTCTTTTGCTTTGCGGTTTTTTCGGCTGCAGCAGCCCGGTTGACGAGAAGATCCGCGTAGCTCCCGGCGACCGGGCGCCGGCCTGCGCCGGCTATCTGGCCTGCATCGACTCTCCGATGAGCTTCTCCGAGTGCGCGCAGTTCCTCGATTCGATCGGGCACTGGAATCCTGAAGACACTTCGCTGCTGATGGGGGCCATGGGATTCGCCGATAAGGGCTGGATTACCAAGCTGGCGCTGGCTCAAAACGCACGCTGCGTCGCCCGGGCGGGGGCCGACTGCGCCGCGGTGCTGGCCTGCCTCAACCAGGGTTCGGCGGTGTCGAGCTGTACTTCCTCGTCCGACCATATCCGTGGCAGCGTCTGCCGCGACGAGAAGATTCTCGAGGGCTGCACCAACACCGGGATCGGCGGCGAGAACGTCCTGGCCAGCGTGCGCTGCGGCGATGTCGGGCTGGAGTGCCTGGAGATTTCCCTGCGGCCGGCCATCGGCCTGCTGGCCAGCTGCGCTGATCGGGAGAAGTGCCCGGTGAACAACGTGAACATAACATGCGACGGCAGCGTGGCGAGCATCCAGATGGACAACGCCGTCATGCGCTTCGACTGCGCCTTCGCCGGCGCCGAGTGCCGCCCGGGCGAATACCCCGACATCACCGCGCTGCTGAACACCGAGTTCTGCAAGGCCGCCGGCCCCGGCTGCACACCGGCGGAGTTCACCAACTCCTGCGAGGGCAACACCCTGATCACCTGCATCCAGGGGCAGGAGGCCCACACCGACTGCGCGCTGATGGGCCAGATCTGCCGGGTGGTCGAGTACGACAGCGGGCCCGAAGCAACCTGCACCTACTCCTGCTGTGATCCGAATACGTTTGACGAGACTTGCGAACAGGGTGTCATCACTTACTGCGCCGAGGCGGGGATGAGCACTTTCGACTGCACCTCCGCCGGCTTCGCCGGCTGCGTGCTGGACGGCACCGAGGCCGCCTGCGCTATATCACTTTGATTCCCAGCTCGAACGCCTCGCGGTTGGCGTCGATGAAACGCTCCGGGCACTTCTTGGCGATGGCCTTCCACAAAAGCTCGTTCTCGAAGGGCAGCAGATCCAGGCCCGCCAGGGCGCCCAGCATGCAGACGTTCAGCGTGCGGGGAACGCCCACCCGTTTGGTGAGCGCCGGTCCGTCGACTTCTACCAGGTTTTTGGTCACCGCGCGGACCTTTTCCAGGGTTTTCTGCACCGGGGGGTAGGGGACGCCCTGGATGGCCAGGGAGAAGGGGACGATCTGGCCGGTGTTGGTCACCACCTGGGTGTTTTCGTCGATCATCGGCAGCGCGCGCAGGACCTCCAGCGGCTCGAGGCCCAGGACGATATCGGCCTCGAAGTTGCCGATGTGCGAACTGGAGCCCGGGCCGATAATCACCGAGGCCTCCACGCTGCCGCCCCGCTGGGACATCCCGTGCAGCTGGCCCACGTTGACCGGAAGCTTCTTCTCCAGAGCCGCCTCGCCCAAAAACCGGGCGGCCGACAGCGCTCCCTGTCCGCCCACGCCCACCACCAGGATCTTGAAGCGGTCTTTCACTTGCAGGTCTCCTGATCTTCCTGGGACTCGACCGGGCCGAAGGCCGGCTCGACGGTCTGATCCTCTTTGGACTCCTCGACCTTGACTATGGCCGAGTTGGGGCAGATCTCCGCGCAAACCCCGCAGCCCATGCACAGCTCGGGATCGATGTGTATGCGCCGCTCCTCGACGTAGAACGCCGGGCAGCCGAACAGGTCGAGGCAGGTGCGGCAGTTGCCGCACAGGCCGCAGACCATGCAGCGGGCGGCCTCGGCTTTGGCCTGGTGTTCTTTCAGCGGCAGGACCACCTCGGAAAGGTCGCGGGTGCGTTCCTGAAGCGGGATCTTGACCGGCCGCTGGCGGGGCATGCGGTCGGCGCGCTCCACCCCGGGGCGGGTCGAAGGTTTTTTGGCCGGATCCACCCGCGGCGGGGGCCGGCGCCGGTCGGCGGCCTCGGCGCCGCGCAGCCGGCGGTCGATCCCCCAGGCGGCCCGCCGGCCGTCGGCCATGGCGTCGGTTACCGTCCCGGGCCCCGGCGCCGCGTCCCCGCCGGCGAAGATCTTCTCGTGGGAGGTTTGCTGGGTCTCTGGATCGACCTTTATGGAGCCGTCCGGTTCGCGCTCCAGTTCGACGTCTTCTTTGTCCGGCAGGCCGGGGTCTGGGGCCTGGCCGATGGCGGCGATGACCTGGTCGCAGCCGATGGTTTCTTCGGCGCCCATCACCGGCATCGGGCGGCTGCGCCCCGACTCGTCGGGGTCGCCGGGCTCGGTGCGCACGCAGATCAGCTCGCCCCGACGGACCCGGATGGGCATCAACTGGGTGCGCAGTTCGATGTTCTCGTGCCGGGCGTCGTTGATCTCCTCGGCGATGGCCGGCATCTCCTCGCGCCGGCGCCGGTAAGCGATCACCACCTCCTCGGCCCCCCGGCGTATCGCGGTGCGCGCCGCGTCCACCGCCGCATTGCCGCCGCCGATCACCACCACCCGCCGGCCGGTGGCCACCTTCCTGCCCGAATTGATGGCCCCCAGATAATCCATGGCGTCGACCACCGGCGGTGCGTCGGCTTCGGTCTCCAGTTGCAGCTTCATCCACTTCTGGGCCCCCAGGCCCAGAAAGACCGCGTCGTACTTGCCGGCCAGCTCATTCAGCTTGAGTTCTTTGCCCAGTGCGCTGTTGCCGATGAATTCGGCGCCCAAAGAAAGAATGCGCCCGATGTCGCGGTCCAGCGCCTCGCGCGGCAGGCGGTAGGGGGGGATGCCGCTGCGCAGCAAGCCACCGGGCTTTTCGGCCGCGTCGTACATGGTGACCGCGTGGCCGCGCAGCAGCAGGTCGTGGGCGGCGGCCAGGCCCGAGGGGCCGGTGCCCACCACGGCTACTTTTTTCCCCGACGGCGGGTCCTTCTCGGGCTGGTAGGGGACGCCCTCCTTCACCGCCCATTCCACCGCGAAGCGTTTCAGATCGTTGATCGCCACCGGCTCGTCCATCCGGCTGGAATGGACGCACACCTCTTCGCAGGGCTGGTGGCAAACCCGGCAGACGGTCTCCGGCAGGCAGACCTGGCTGGTTATGATGTTGTAGGCCTCGCGGTACTGCCCGGCGGCGATCTGCCCCACGAAACCCTGGATGCACAGTCCCAGGGGACAGCGCTCGGAGCAGGGCGGCGAGGACGGCCGCGGCTCGGTCTCGGTGCCCTGCTCCATTGCCCGGCTGCGGGCCAGGTGCTGCTGGAACTTCTCGGAGATCTCCTCCGAGCAGCGCAGCCCCAGCTCCTCGCGCCCGCAGGTCCGGCAGAGATCCGGGTCGACTTTGTAGGTTCCGATCTTGTAGGCCTGCTGCGTCTCGCGGGCCAGGTAGACCGGGCAGGCCCGCTGGGTTATCACCACCGAAACCCCGGTGGCGTCGCGGGCGCGCTCGAAGGCGGCTATGGTGCTTGGAAGGTGGTAGGGATCCACCACCTCTACATGGCGGGCGCCCAGCGCCTTGACCACCGAGGCGATGGTGGTGGTGCGCCGCAGCTTGTCGTCCTCCAATTCGACCAGGGGGCTTTCCTGGAAGCCGGTCATGGCGGTGACCTGGTTGTCCAGGATCACCGCCACCATGTTGACGTTTTCCTTGATGGCGTTGAGCAGAGGCGTCATTCCCGAGTGGAAGAAAGTCGAGTCCCCCATGATCCCCACGGTGCGCTGGCCGGTGACCCTGGAAACCCCCGCCGCCAGCGTGAACCCCGCCCCCATGCAAAGCAGCGCGTCGGCGGTGTTGAGCGGCGGCCCGTACCCCAGCGTGTAGCAACCGATGTCGTTGAAGTACAGCGCCTCGTCCCCGAAAACCGTCCGCGCGGCGAACTGCGCCGCCCGGTGCGGGCACCCCGGGCACAAGGTCGGCGGCCGCGGGGGCACCTGTTCCACCTCGCGCGGCTCGCGTGCCTCGGGCCCCAGCTTCAAATCGTCGTGGATGACCTTCCGGATCATCTCCGGGTCGTACTCGAACTCGTAGGGGAAGTGCCCGGTGCGCTTTCCCAGGATCTCCACCGGCAGCTTGTGCCGGGCGCACAGCGCGGTGAGCGAATCCTCCAGGTACGGCGAGAGCTCCTCCACCACCAAAAGCCTCTTCACCCCCGAGAGCATCGCCACCAACCGGCTCTCTGGCAGCGGAAACACTCCCCCCAGGGTGATGAACTTCAGCTCGGACAGCAGTCCGCTTTCCAGCAGCAGGTCCGCGCAGGTTCCCGCCGGCGCCCCCGACGCCAGCACCGCGATGTTGCCCTGCCCCTCCACCCGCAGGAAATCCGATTCGGACAGCATCTTCTCCGCGGTCTTGACCCGCTCCTTCAATTCCACCCTCAGCCGCCGCGCGTTGTGCGGAACCGGCACGAACCGCTGCGGATCCCTGACGAACCCGGTGACCTTGGGCTCCTGCAACCGCCGGTAGGTAATCACTTGCCGCGAATGACAAACCCGGGTGGTCGGCCGGAGCACCACCGGCAACCGGCTTTTCTCCGACAGATCGAAGGCGAACCGGGTCATCTCGCAGGCCTCTTCCGGCGTGGAAGGATCCAGCATCGGAATATGCAGCATCGGCGCCAGGATCCGCTGGTCCTGCTCGTTGGGGCTGGTCCGGCAGGAAGGATCCCCCGCCGAAACAATCACCATTCCCCCCACCGTCCCCACATAAGGCATGGTCGAGATCGGATCACCCCCGTACATCAACCCCAGATGCTTCATGGCACAGATCGACCGCGCCCCGGCCAGAGAAGCCCCGAAACACATCTCGATGGCGATCTTCTCGTTGACCGAATACTCGAACTTGATCCCCCGCGACTCCGACACCCGCGCAAACGAGTCGGTGACCTCCGAAGAAGGCGTCCCCGGATACCCGGCCGCAAACGCCACCCCCGCCTCCAACGCCCCGCGCACAATCGCCTCGTTGCCCAGAAGGCACTCGGTGTGCCCCTCGACGTCCACCAGCAAGGGATCTTTGGAGCGCTCGGCCATGGGGACTTCCTATCCCCTCCCCGTAGAAGGGAAAATAATAGACGCGTCTCAGGTTGTCAACCGCTCCCAAGCGTCGGGTACTACGCGATCAACCACCACGGTATCGCGGCTATCTTCTCATCAAGGCGTCGGATGGATGGGCCGTTGTGTACCAGGATGCCCGCATTGGTGTTCGGGTGTGCCTTCATAAAATCGCGGAGCCCCTCGGCGTCGGAGTAGCGCGGCTTGGTCGTCAGTTTGGCTTCCAGGGCGAGCAGCTTCTTGCCGCTTTCGACCACGAAGTCCACTTCCCGGCCGGAGACGGTTCGCCAGTAGAAGAGCTTCGGGCGGGGGAGCATGCGCTGGGTTCCGATGCGCAGGTGCAGAAGGGCCAGGGTTTCGAACATGGCTCCGATCTCGCGCGAGCGCGACAGGCCGCCCGGATCATGGTGGCCGGCGAGGAATGCGGCCAGGCCGGGATCGAGGAAGTAGACCTTGGGGGACTTGACCAGGCGCTTGGTGCGGCTCTTGGTATACGCCGGGAGGCGCAATAGAACCGTGGTCGTTTCCAGGAGGTTGACGTAGCGGTGCACCGACGGCTGGCTGATTCCCACCTCCCGGGACACGGTCGTCTGGTTCAATACCTGTCCGCTGCGGAGGGCCAGGGCCTCCATTACACGCCGGAAGTCGGCCAGGGAGGACACCTGGGAGAGCGCGCGCAGATCACGCTCCAGGTAGGTTGCCACGTATCCCTCCCACCACCTCACCGCCGCATCCACTCCGGAAAGATCAAGCAAGGGCGGTAGAAAACCCCTCACAAAGAGATCCTCGACAGGCTTTTTCAAAGGATCAACACCGCGTTCCTTTGGGAATCTCCCGTTCATCAGATCGTCGAGTATCCGCGAAGGTTTCCTGCCCAGCTCCTCTCCCGTGCACATTGGCTGAAGAGTGAATGAAACCGCCCGTCCGGCCAGGCTTTCGGTGACATTCTGCATGAGCACCAAACTGGAGGATCCCGAAAGCACAAAACGGAAGCGGCGGCGGCTGTGGTCCACGGCCTGCTTGACTGCGGGAAGCAACGCGGGGGACTTCTGGACTTCATCAATCACAACGCGCTCTGCCCCGGCCCAGAGCGCAACGGGATCCCGCTCGGCCTGCGCCAAAGCGTCGAAATCGTCCAGGCTGACGTAACGCCAGCCGCGAAAGGGCGTCTCTTCCGAAAGCAGCGTGCTCTTTCCCGCCTGGCGGGCTCCCAAGAGCACGATCACCGGATGATCCCCGACGGCTTCCTGCAAGGACGCGGCCAGAAAACGGGGCTTGTAGATCCATTCGTGATTTGAATGAATATCATTCACAATCTGAATAATATTACAATAGCCTTGATTCTTCAAGTGTTTTTTTCAGAGAAATACGGTTCTTCAGGCCGTGGGGAGGTCCGAAGAGGACAGCAGGACGAACTCCTTGAGGAATTCGCGCAGGGAGCTCTTCTGGGTCTCGTTGGCGGGGCTGAAGGCTACGCCGGCGCCGGGGAGCTGGTAGGGGTTGTCGGGGTCGGGGCCCACCACCCGGACTACGCTGCCGTTCAGGGGGAGGAACTGGGGGGTGGTGGGGTGGCGGAGGCTTACGTCCACCGTGGCGCCTACCGGCGGGGGTTCGTGGGTCTGGATGAAGATGCCGGACTGGGAAAGGTCGCGGCAGTAGCTCATGGAGCCGCCTTTTTCGTGGTGATAATTAATCGGGATGCGGCGTTTAATGCGGGGCTGGAGGCGGTACTTGGGTTCGTCTTCGCTGGGAGAATGCCGGCCTTCGACGCGTTCGAGCATGTAGTTTCTCAGCTGGTCTTCGCCTTCGGGCATCATCATCACGAACGACAGGCCGAAGCCTTCCTGGGGGCCTTCGACCGGGAGATCGATCACCCGGACCACCTGGGCGATGGCGCGGAAGGATGATTTCTGGCCGGGGATGTCCAACAGCACCTTGACCCACTCGCCGATCAGGGCCGGGTAGTCGGTCTGGATGAACAGGCCGCCGATGCTGACGTCGGAGGTGGCGGCTTCGATCTTCTTCTCGGGGAACATGACCTTGACCGGCAGGCGGCTGTCCAGGCGGGTGTGCTTGCGGCGCTCGAGCAGGGCGCCGCGGACGCTGTCGTTTACCAGGTTGTAGATGGCGGCTTTCTGTTCGTAGGACATGTCGGCGAACTTGATGCCCATTCCCCGCCGCGCCGAGCTCTCGCCCAGGTCCACCCAGGCTACTTCGCCGACCACCTGGATCTGGAAGTCGGTGCTGATCAGGCCGATCATCAGGTCGAACTTGGTGCCCACCGGCAGCGGGTCCGGGCAGGAGATGAACAGGCCGCCGTCGCCCAGGGAGGGGATGTAGCGGTCCTTCAACTCGTTCTGGGTCCAGTAGCGGGCCGACAGCAGCACCGGGACCCGCAGGCTGTGGCGGCGCTCGGACTCGGGGGTGGGGGCGAACTGGTACAGGGCCCGCTCGATCTGGTTGCGCATCTCCCGCCAGCGGGCGGTTTCCTCGGTGGTAAGGCTTTGGGTGTCGGTGCGTTTCTTCTCGTTGAGCTTTTCGAATTCCTTCAGGAGGCCAGTGCCGGTCATTGGGCACCTCCTTGTTGGGCGGATCTTACAGGAATCGAACGATCGTTCGCAAGAGGGGAGATTTTTTTGTATTTAATTCGGGGGCTTGAATAAACCGGACGCGGACGCGGACGCGGACGCGTTACGTTTTCAAGGCGTCGCCTTTGTCGTCGATCAGTTCCAGGAGGACGCCGTTGACCGCGTCGGGGTGCATGAAGGCGAATTCGCAGTTGTGGAATTTGCGGGCGCCACCGATGAAGGGGTAGTTCTTGGACTTCAGTTCGTCGATGGATTCCCGGGTGTTGTCGACGTTCAGGGCCAGCAGCATCATGCCCTCGCCGTGCTTTTCTATGTACTTGGCCACGTCGCCGTCGGGGGAGGTGGATTCCATCAGCTCGAAGCCCACCTCGCCCAGCCAGTAGCGGGCCACGTTGATCTTCTCGGGCTCGAAGACATACTCGCAGTCGGGCTTGTCCTTGCCCAGGACGGGTTCCCACTTCTTGCGGGCCTCCTGAAGGTTCTTCACCGCGATGCAGATGTGGTCGATCCGGTTTATTTTCATGCGGGGCTCCTTCAGTCCGGCAAGACGTTGATTCGCTTGAGGTAGTAAGGGGTTTCCCAGGCTTCTATGGTGACTATCACGAAGGGGCGGTCGGTTGAGCTGATCTTCAACACCGTGCTGGTGTTGGAGCGCAGCCAGGAGTAGATCTGGGTGTTGCCCACCCCCAGACCCTTGTTCACCGAGATGTCGTGGCTGGGTTCGCCCAGCAGGTTGTGCAGGCGGACGATCAGCTCCGAGGGGTCCAGGGACTCCTTGACCATCACCACCCCGGCCAGCTTGTCGGATCTGAAAACCAGCCGCAGGTAGCCGCGGCGGACGTGCTGCTTGGACCAGCCCTTCTCCTCGCCGGATGAGAACAGGGCCGTGCAGGTGTTGACCTTGTCGGCCCGCTCGCACTCGAACTTTTCCCGGCGGACCTTGGCGGCCTCCTGCAGGCTCATTCCCCAGGTGTAGCCGAACAGGCCGACGGGATCCTTGAGCAGGTGATCGCCCGGCCCCGGAGCGGCCAGCAACAGGATAAGAAACATAGAGGTGATCATATCTATCCCTCCCAGATTCCCTTATAGATCAGAATAAAAAATGATTCCAGGGAAAGGGGCAGACACGGAGGTCTGCCCCTACATTCCGTGGATAGCCGGTAGGGGCACACCTCTGTGTGTGCCCTAGAATTTGGACCAGAGGGCCCTGGCTTGCTCCTGGGCCCGGGCGGCCACCTCGGCGGGGTCGATGTCCACCGGGCGGCCGTCGCGCAGGAGGGCGCGGCCGGCCACCACCACGTCGCAGGCCGGGGCACGGTAGAAGCCGAACAGCATGTGGCCCAGGAAGTTGCCGGGCTCGAAGGAGGTGGGCGGGCGGTAGCAGTAAACCACCACGTCGGCGGCTGCGCCCTGGGCCAGCTCACCGAGCTGCGCGTTGAACAGCCCCGAGGCCATCTTGCGGTTGGTGTCGATCAGCGAGCCGATCTCCGGCCACATGGTGCGGGGGTCGCCGGTGCGGTGGTGGCCCAGCAGGAAAGCGGCGCGGATCTCCTCGCGCACATCCGCCTCCATCCCGTCGGTGCCGATCCCCATCTGGACGCCGGCGGCGATCATCTCCTTGACCGGGGCGGCGCCCACCGCGTTGTTCATGTTGGATTGGGGGTTGTGAACCGCGTAGGCCCCGGCATCCTTCAACAGCTTCCATTCCTCCGGGCTGGTGTGCACGCAGTGGATCGCCAGGGACCGTTCGGTGATCACCCCGCGGGTATGCAGGCGGTGGAGCGCGCCGTCGTAGCCGCGGCGGCGGGCGTCCTCGGCGTCCGGGGCGGCCTCGGCCACGTGGACGTGGAAGGGCAGGCCTTTGTCCCGGCCGGCGGCGGCGCAGGCCTCCAGGGTGTCGTCGGAGAGGGTGAAGGATGCGTGCAGGCCGAACATGGCCGCCAGCAGGGGATCGTCTCTGGCCGTGTCCGCAAAATGCAGGTTCTCCTGGATGGCCGCGTTCATCTTCTCCTGCCCGTCGCGGTCGGAGACCTCGTAACAGGTGGACAGCCGCAGGCCGAACTTCCTGGACGCCGCGGCCAGCACCTGAAGCGAGCCTTCAATGGCGCCGTTGGAGGCGTGGTGGTCGACGATGGTGGTTACTCCCGCCCGCAGCGCATCCAGAAACATCACTTCGGCGGAGGGCTCCAGGTCCTCAAGCGTCAGAACCCGGTCCAGATGCCACCAGAGCCTTTCCAGGATCTCCACGAAGTTCGCCGGCGAAACTCCCTTGGGCGGCAGGCCGCGGGCGAAGGTGGAGTAGAGGTGCATATGCGCGTTGATGAACCCGGGAGTAATCAACCGCCCATCGGCGTCAATCACCTCGGCCCCCCCGGCAACCTTCTCCAACTCGGAATCCGGCCCCACCTCGGCGATGACGCCGTCTCGGCACAGGACCCCGCCGGAAAAAACCCGGGGCTCATTTCCCCCGGTCCACACCAGGCCGTTTTTTATCCAGATCATGGGGGTAGTCTAAGTGCCAGTTGCCATATACGCAAGCATCCCTTTCGTGCGCGTGCGCGTGCGCGGAAAACCCCGTTAGCAACCTGGACTTTCTCGCGCACGCGCACGCGCACCAGAAACGCGCACGTTTACGTTGATGGGTTGTCCTTTCGTCCTCCATTGAAGTATTATCGGGAGTGATGCCCACAACATCGCAGAAGTTCGGGAAATACCAGCTGATCCACCGGATTGCGGTGGGGGGGATGGCGGAGATATTCGTGGCGCGGTCGGAGGGGATGGAGGGGTTCAAGAAGACCGTGGTGATCAAGCGGATCCGGCCGCATCTTTCCGGGCGGACCGAGTTCGTCAACATGTTCCTCAACGAGGCCAAGTTGGCGGCGCAGTTGAACCACTCGAACATCGCGCAGATCTACGATCTGGGGAGAATCGGGGATTGCTTCTTCATCGCCATGGAGTATATCCAGGGCCGGGATATGCGGGCCATCGTGCCCAAGGCGGAGAAGATGGATATCCCTTTCCCGATGGAGTACTCGCTCAAGATCGCCTCGGAGGCCTGCGAGGGCCTCTACTACGCCCACCGCAAGACGGACGAGGACGGCAACCCGCTCAACATCGTCCACCGCGACGTGACTCCGGAGAACATCATGGTGTCCTTCGACGGCGAGGTGAAGCTGCTCGACTTCGGCATCGCCAAGGCGGAGAACCTGGTATCCGAGACCCGGGCGGGCGAGATCAAGGGCAAGCTGGGTTATCTCAGCCCCGAGCAGGTAACCTGCAAGAACGTCGACCAGCGCTCGGACCTGTTCAGCCTGGGCGCGGTGCTCTACGAGTGGATCACCGGCTACAAGCTGTTCGGGGGCGGGTCGGACGTGGATGTCCTGCGCAACGTGGTGGAGGGAAAGATCTACCCGCCCAGCTACTTCAAGGAGGACATCCCCGAGGCGGTGGAGAACATCCTCATGCGCACCCTGAAGCGCAACCGCGAGGAGCGCTACCAGACCGCCTGGGAGATGAAGTTCGACCTCGACCAGTTCCTGGCCCGCCACGAGTTCACCCCCTCCAGCATCCACCTGTCCAATTTCCTCAGGCAGATCTACCAGGACGAGCTGGCCGAGGAGACCCGCCGGCTGGGCGGCGGGCTGGAGCACGTCTTCGAGACCGGGGAGGCCGGCACCGATCTGATCTCGGCCGAGAAAGTCAAGCGCGCCCAGACCGGAACCAGGTCGGAGAAGCCGGTGGCGCCGGAAAAGGCCAGGGAAGCCCGGGAGCCCGAACTGCTGTCCTCGGGGGACGGGCATTTCTCGGTGAGGCTGGATATCGAAAAGCGGGAAGCCGAACGTCTGCAGGCCGTCGCCGAGCGCAATCAGATGACCCTGGCGGAACTCATCCAGGATATACTGCGTCAGTTCACCAAATACATGGACTAGACTCATGATGCGCTTGATTAGATTCCTGCCGGTCCTTTTCCTGTTGTGCTGGTTCACCCACTGCGACTGCGACTCCCCCGGACCCGCCGCCGACGCCGGGGACGAGGACGGCGACGGGGGAACCCGCCCGGACTGGGGCTGGGACGGTGGAGGGCTGCCGCCCTGCGATACCACCGACGACTGCATCGGGGACGAGGTCTGCTTCAACGGCAAGTGCGTGGAGGTTACTCCCAGCCCCGACTGCCTTCCCGGCGATGACGACGACTGCGAGAACGACACCTACTGCGAGCCGTCCCTGGGCGGGTGTATTTCGTGGGAGGCCCATCCCTTCCCCTCGCCGGACTGCGAGTACATCCCCCCACCGGGCGAGTTCACCCCCGTCGAGGAGTGGGTCTGGGAGAACCCCGCCGAGGCTCCCGAGTGGGACGAGGTGATGATGACCCCCATCGTGGTGGATCTGACCGGCGAGATGGGCGGGGATCCCTTTGTGATCCCCGCGGTGGTGTTCAGCAGCTTCCGCAAGGACCTGGAGTACGAGCAGGACGGCGTGCTGCGGGCGGTGGAGGGCGACACCGGCAACCCGATCTTCTCGGTGACCGATCCCCAGTACTACACCCACCCGGTCTCGGGCATCGCCGCCGGGGACATCGACGGCGACGGCCGCGTCGAGCTGATCACCGGCAAGAACGGCGGGCGGGACCTGATCTGCTTCGAGGACGACGGCAGCTTCAAGTGGGCCACCGACATCGGCAACCTGGCGGTGGGCTGGGGCTGCCCGGCCATCGCCAACATCGACGGGGAGGGCGACCCGGAGATCGTAATGGGCGCCGCGGTGATCAACTCCGACGGCAGCGTGCGCTGGCGGGAGAGCGGGCCGCGGGGCGACAACTACACCGCCGGCCCGGCGCCGTTTTCGGTTCCCGCCGACGTGGACAACGACGGGTTGATGGAAATCGTCACCGGCAGCAAGCTCTACGCCCACGACGGCAGCGAGATCTGGAGCACCCCTTACGGCGACGGCTTCGTGGCGGTGGCCGACATCAGCGGCCACGCCGACCAGCTTCCCGAGATCGTGGTGGTCAACAACGGCAACATACGAGTGCAGAGTTCGGTCAACGGCGAGCCCCTGTGGGTGCGGACCTCGCTGGAATTGAGGGATCTGATCGACGAGTGCGATCCCGACTGCGGCTTGCTGGGCCCGCCCACCGTGGCCGATTTCGACGGCGACGGCCAGCCGGAGATCGGCGTGGCCGGGGCGGATGTGTACATCGTCTTCGAAAACAGCGGTGATGTGAAATGGCACGTGCCCAGCCGGGACTCGAGTTCCAACGTGACCGGCTCGGCGGTCTTCGACTTCGAGGGCGACCACCGGGCCGAGGTGGTCTACGCCGACGAGGTTTCTTTGAAGGTGCTGAAGGGCTCCGACGGCAGCGTGCTCTACCAGCAGCCGCACTCCTCGCTGACCGCCTGCGAGTATCCGGTGATCGCCGACGTCGACTCGGATCACAACGCCGAGATCGTCATCGCCCAGAACACCCTGATCGAGGACGCCCCGCAGAAGTTCAAGGGCATCCGGGTGTTCGGCGACGCCAAGGACAACTGGGTGGACACCCGCGCCGTCTGGAACCAGCACGCCTACCACGTTACCAACGTCAACGAGAACGGCACCATCCCGCAGGACGCCCAGCAGAACTGGAAAGTGGACGGTCTGAACAACTTCCGCCAGAACGTCCAGGGCCAGGGCCTCTTCGACGCCCCCGACCTGACCGCCCTGGGCCTGGGCTTCGATCCGGGCAAGTGCCGCACCGAGGGGATCTGGGTCCGCGCGGCGGTCTTCAACCGCGGCCAGCAGGAAGTCGCCCCGGGCGTCCCGGTATCCTTCTACCAGGGCGACCCCCGCGCCGGCGGATCGCTCCTGGGCACCGAGCACACCACCATCCCGCTGAGGCCCTCCGAGCACGAGGTGATATCTTTCCTCTGGGCCGACCCGCCCCTGGACGAGTACTTCGACATCTACGTGGTGGCCGACGACAAAGGCTGGAACAACGGCCCCGCCGGCCAGAACAACGAGTGCCGCGAGAAGAACAACATCGGCTTCGTTGAAGACGTGATATGCAAGTCGGAAGACTGATCTGCGCCGTCGGCGTCGTTCTGCTTTTTCCAACAATCGCTTCCGGGGCGGAGGAGGATATCCTCGAGGACGAGTTCGCCTTCCTCGAAGAGGAAGACGTGGTTTTCTCCGCCGCCAAGCACCAGCAGAAAGCCGGCTTTTCCCCGGCGGCGGTGATCGTCATCACCCGCAAGGACATAGAAGAGTCGGGCGCGGTCACCCTGGCGGAGCTGCTGCGCCGCTACCCCCCGATCCATGTCTATCTTTTCGACCCCCTGTACCCCACCGCGGAAATCCGCGGCACCTACCGCCTGCTGATGCTGCTCGACGGCCGCGAGGTCAACCTGGAGCTGTTCGAGGCGCCGTTCTACTCCCTGCTGCCGGTGGGGCTCTGCGAGATCGAGCGCATCGAGATCGTCCTGGGGCCCAACTCGGCGCTTTACGGAGCCAATGCGGTGACGGCGCTGGTCAACATCACCACCCGGCCTCCATCAGCCGATCTGAGCGCGGACGTCTACCTGGCAGCGGGGGAGCACGAGAGCACCGTCCTGGAGGCCCTGGTGAGCGGCGGCGCCGGGCCGCTGACCTTCAAGCTCTCCGCCGGGATCGACCGGGCCGCTAGCTGGATGGACCGGGACCTGGTGTCCAAGGACGTAAGACGGGCCAGCGCCACGCTGCGCCTGATCCTGCCCGACGGCCAGGCGACCATCAACGGCGGAGTGGTGATCGGAGCCGGGCGGTTCTATGCGCTGGTGGGGTACGTCAGTTCGGATGAATTCATCATGGCCCATACCCAGGCCGATTTCGATCTGGGCGGCTTCAAGGCGCGGGCATACTGGTACGGCCTGCGCTCGGTGCTCGACGTCGACCTGGGCATGGTCCATCCCGACATGGGACTCGTTCTCGGGACAGTCCCGCCGCTGGACGTAGCCGGCGATACCACCCAGATCGAGGCCCAGTACGATCTGGAACCGTTCGAGAACAACCTGCTCATAGCCGGCACGGACTTCCGCCTGACCAACTACCGCTGCCAGCAGCTGGTCGATCCAGAAATTTTGGAATACCGCCTGGGAGTATTCGTCCACGACGAGCACCGCTTCGGTGATTCGCTGGTGGTGACGCTGGGGGCGCGCTTCGACTACAACAGCAAGACCCAGCCGGCGGTGAGCCCGCGGGCGGCGGTGGTATACAACCCGGCCGGGGACCACTTCCTGCGGCTGTCGGGCGGGACCGCCTTCCGCAAGCCCAGCCTGATGGAGAGCAGCACGAATTTCCAGATCGACGCCAATCCGGCCTTTCCGGAGATCAAGACGCTCTTCGAGCAGGAAGGGATCAGCAATCCCGATCTGAGCAACGAGGTGCTGACCTCGGTGGAACTGGGCTACCGGGGGGCCCTGCTCGACAAGGCACTGCGCCTGGGGGTGGACGGATACATCGGTTTCTACCGGGACCGCATTTCCTTCTATACCGGCATCCGGTTCGACCAGACTCCCCTGGGCCCGCGTATAAACATGGACGAGAGCCAGGTGGGCTATGACAACCAGGGTTGGGACACCGACATCATCGGGGTCACCGTAAGCGTGGAAGCCGATCCGCTCGAGGAGCTGGCCCTGTTCTTCCGCGGCGAGGCGCGCTACCAGTGGTACGTGGGCCGGCCGGGGTGGGACGACTACGTTACCCGGTTTTTGGCCGCCGGCGGTGCGACCTTGCGCCTGCCCTTCGACCTGCTCGTCCATCTGGCCGGGGTGTTCGTCCTCCACCGGGTGGACGATTCCGTCGATCCGGTCAGCGTCCTGGCCCCCCGGATCGAGGGCGAGGTGCCCAACCGGTTTTACATCATGTTTGCCGCCAACTACACCCTGCGGCTGGGCGACTCCCGGCTCGACCTGGGGCTATCGCTGTTCAATCCCTTCGGGAGCCACTTCCGCGAGGAGATGGGCACCGAGGCCCCGGATGGATCGAATTACGGCGGCGAAATGCTCGGCACCCGGACCATGCTGACCGCGAGATTCCGTTACTGACGACGAGGTGGCCCTATGCGATTGGCGATTTTTTTTCTGTTGATGGGTTATTTGGGTTGCGGCGGATCAACTTCGCACACCGACGGCGGATCGGATGGGGGTGATGCTGGTGGCGACAACTCAATCCGGCTCACCGCTATCGCGGTGACACCCACGACGGTCGAACTTGAAGTCGGGGCTACCGCACAGCTAGAGGCCGTCGGTACTTACAGTGACAATTCGACTGATGACATTACCGGCGAAGTGGAATGGATCGTCGATCCCGAGTCGGTGGTTTCGGTGACCGTGGGCCGGGTTGATGCCCTGGAAGCGGGAGAGGCCTCGGTTCAGGCCTACCTGGATTACGCCTCTTCGAACCAGGTGACAGTCACGGTCAACGATCCCGCGCACTACGAGGCCCGCGGGGTGTGGGTGACCCGGTGGAACTACTCCTCGGCGAACGATGTGCAGGCGATCATCGACAACCTGGCCGCCGGCGGTTTCAACCAGATGTACTTCCAGGTGCGCGGGACCGCCGACGCCTACTACCAGTCCTCGGTGGAGCCCTGGGCCTCCGGGCTGTCCGGGGCGCTGGGGCGCGACCCCGGTTGGGATCCGCTGCAGACCGCCATCGACCTGGGGCACGCGGCGGGCCTGGAGGTGCACGCCTGGCTCAACACCTTCCCCTGCTGGAACTGCGGCGCGGCGTTGCCGCAGTCGGAGGGGATCCCCCACGTGCTGGAGTCCCACCCGGAGTGGGCCGCGGCCGATTCGAACGGGATCTCGATGATCGACGGCTGCTCCGACGGGTACATCTCGCTTTCCCCGGGCGTGCCCGGGGTGCGCGAGCACATCCGCCTGGTGGCCGAAGACATACTCAGAAACTACGACGTAGACGGGATCCACCTGGACTACATCCGCTACCCCGGGGCCCAGTACAGCCACGACGCCGTCTCCGAGGCCGCCTGCGCCGACGCGCAGGTCCAGGATCCCGATCTGACCTGGGAGGACTGGCAGCGCCGGCAGGTCAACCTGACGGTGGAAGGCGTGTTCGACACCCTGATGACCGAGCGCCCCGACGCGGCGCTCTCGGCGGCGGTGTGGTTCATCCGCCAGAACGTCTGGGGCTGGTCGGCGGTTTCCGAGGGCTATCACCAGTACTACCAGGACCCCTGGGCCTGGACCTCGGGCGGATACATCGACGCGGTGGCGCCGATGATTTACTTCCCGCTGACCGATCCGCCCGGCCAGCGCCTGGATTTCAGCGCCATGCTCCAGGACCACCTCTCGGGCAACTCCGACCGCTACGTCTACGCCGGCATACACGGCGACTACACCAACTTCTCCGAGATCGAAGATGAGATCGCCGCCGGCCGCGAGCTGGGGGCCAAAGGTTTTATAATCTTCGCCTACACCTACATCATCGACCACGGCTTCTGGAACGACTTCGCCCAGGGCCCGCTGTTTGAAGAGGCCGTCCCGCCCCTGCTGGTGTGGCGTTAGGATTCAACCGGCTCCAGGGGGACCGGAGGGTAGATGCGGCCCGGGGTGGGGGGCATGGAGTTGTAGACCCAGTCCACTTCGATCAGGCCCAGCCGGGCTCCCGGGAAGCCGCGCCAGCCCGTAAACGGGCCGCGGACCAGGACGCTTTCGGTTTGCAGGTTCAGGCCGAAGACCGCCACCGGGGTTCCCTGGGGCAGCTTGTGCAGCTCGGCCGGAAAAACCGAAGGCGAGAACAGCAGTCGATCCCCTCCGGCGGGCCGGCAGGGGACGCAGGGCACGATGGCCGGGTAGCCGTCGGCGCCCACCCAGCAGAAGAACTTGATGGTCGTCAGGGCGGCCAGGTGGCGGCGGGTCCAGGAGTTCAGCACCGGGCGGCCGGAGCCGCCGAGCAGCGGGCCGGCCAGGGCGGTCTTTAAAGCTCCGGCGGTCATTCCCAGAAGCGGCAGTCCCGCCGGGCCGGAGATCTCCACCAGGTCCATGTGGTGGACGGTGTGGATACCGAAGTAGGCGTTGTAACGGAACATGGGCCGGCGGTTGAAGCGCTGGTAGTCCTCGCCGCTCTGCTCGGCCCGGGTCCAGCGGGCCTTGCCCCGCCAGAGTTTGCGGTCGAGGGTCATGACCAGAAAACCCACTTTGGGATTTTGTCGCACGTAGCGCTTAGAGCGGCCCTCGGTGAACTGGCCCCAGACCAGGCCCCGGGATCCCTTGGCGCTCAGGGAGGTTATCAGGCTCAGGTGCGGCCGGCCTCGGGGATCCCGGGTGGCCAGCAGGCCCACCTTGGCGTCGGATTCGAAGGCGTCTTGGGTTTTCTGGTCGAGGGTCTGGCTCATGTCTTCTCACTCCATGAGGGTCGGGCCGCTGGTCGCGATTCGCTCCGGCTCGAATCCCGAGGCGCTAGCGGCGTCCAAAAGGCGGCCGAGCTCCGCGCGGGTCAGAAGGGGCGTGTCCTGGAATTCCCAGCGGCGTCCCAGCCGCCGGTACTGTTCGCGGCACAGGTTGTTGAAGGCCAGAAGCTCCCAGCGCTCCACCCGGCCGTCCAGGTCCGAGGCGATGAACCGTCCCAGGGCCAGGAGGTTCTCCCCGGTTGCGGTGGCGCCGGGGATCAGCGGGGTGCGGACCCACAGTCGCTGCTTGGGCCCCAGCGCTTTGGCCAGCGCCCGGGCGTTTTCCATGATGCGCCGGTTGGACTGCCCGGTAAAAAGGCGGTGCCGGTCCTCATCGGCGTGCTTGAGGTCGAAGAGCACCAGGTCTGCCTCGGCGGCCAGGGCCAGCAGGGATTTCTGCGAGCAGGCCCCGCAGGTGTCCAGGGCGGTGCTAAGCCCCAGCGCCCGGCAGCGTTTGAAGAACGATTTCGAAAAGTCGGCCCACAGGGTCGGCTCGCCGCCCGAGGCGGTGACCCCGCCGCCGGACTCCTCGAAGTAGGCCCGGTCCTTGGCCACCTCGGCCGCCAGCTCCTCCACCTCCCACTCGGCGCCCAGGCGCTCCAGGGCCCCGCCCGGGCAGGCGTCGGTGCAGGCGCCGCACAGCCGGCAGGCGGCCGGATCGAGCCGGGGCCCTGACGGTGAAGGAGAGAGCCCGCCGTGCTCGCAGATGGTGTCGCAGGTTCGGCAGCCGATGCATCTCTGCTCCTGCCAGATTACCCTCGGGGCGCGGTCGATACTCTCGGGGTTGTGGCACCAGGTGCAGGACAGCGGGCAGCCCTTGAAGAACACCGTGGTGCGGATCCCCGGCCCGTCTTCGGTGGACATGCGCTGGATGTTCAGGATGGTCGCCCGCATGACCTCACCACTTCTGGTGGCTCTCCCGGGCGATAACCTCGTCCTGCAGCTCGCGGCCGATGGCGGTGAAGTAGGCGTTGTACCCGGTCACCCGCACCAGCAGGTGGCGGTAGTCCTGGGGGCGGGCCTGGGCCGCGCGCAGCATGTCGGCGTCTAAGACGTTTATCTGCAGGGCGGTGCCACCCTGGCGGGCGTAGCCTCGCAGGAAGGCCTTGAACTTCTCGCGGTGCTCGGCGTCGCGCAGCATGGCCGGGCTGAAGGTCATGGTGTGGCTGGCCCCGTTGGGCAGCAGGTTCTGCGTATCGTTCCAGTCGCCCCGGCCGTCTGTGGCGGTGCCCCCCAGGGCCCGGCCCACCGAGTTGGCGTTGGCGGTGGGACCCTGGGTGTCGGCGCCGTTGGAGGGACAGATGGCGTTGGAGAGGAACTGGCCCCGGGGGCGGCCGTCGGCGCTGGCGGCCATCACATAGCCGTCGCCCACCCAGTAGTTCCAGCTGAGCATGCCCGGCCGGAAACGACGCCCGGTGGAGCGGGTGGTGTGGCGCCAGACCTGTGAGGTCCACAGCTCCATCACCCGCAAGGCCATCTCATCGGCGGCCCGGTCGTCCCGGCCGAACTTGGGCGAGCGGAACCGGGCCCAGGCCTGCAGGGTCTGGTGTCCCTCCCAGTTGTCCAAAAGCGCCTGGACCAGCTCGGCCATGCTGCACTTGCGCTCGTCGTATACCAGGTGGCGCACCGCCAGGAGTGAGTCCACCGTAGTGGCGAAGGTCACCCCCTCCACGGTCACGAAGCCCAGCTCGGCCCCGCCGCGGGTAACGTCCCGGGCTTGCTCGGCGCAGCCGCGCACCAGGCAGGACAGGTAGGGCGTGGGGGCGAACTCGGCCCGGGCCGCCTCGCCGATCTCGTACAGGTCGACGATCCTCCGCACCAGGTAGGCGGTCTGGCGGGCGTAGGCCTGGAAGAACTGCTCGAAGGTCTCGAAGCGCGCGGGGTCGCCGGTGGCCGGGCCGTCGCGGTGGACCGGGTCGCACTTGCCGGTGATCGGGTCGACCGCCGGCAGGAGATCCCTCCCGCCGGTGAAGGCCAGCTCAACCGCCTTGAGCAGGTTGAGGTTGCAGTCCACCGTGCCCGAGCGGTCGTTGCCCTGCATGGTGTTCTCCAGGCAGCCGACCGGCGCGTAGTCGTGGACGTTGCCTGAATTGATCTTGTCCTCGACGCCGCAGATCCTCGCCTGGCGCAGCAGCCCGGCCATGGAGCGCTCGTCGAAGTTGAGCAGAAACGGCGCGCCCTGGCTGGAGGCGATCATCTGGACCAGCTTGTCCAGCAACTCGCCGGGCGAGTTGCGGTGCAGGCGCACGTTGGGCTTGGGCTCCAGAAGCGGGTTGAGCTCGTCGATCACCTCCAAAAACGCCCAGGTCAGGTCGTTGGTCAGGTCGCGGCCTTCGGGGCCCAGCCCCGAGAGGGTGATCAGCTGGCCGAAGCCCGAGGTGATTCCCTGGTTGGCCCCCACCCGGATCATGGCGTCGTAGGCGGTGTTGGCGTGGATGAAGAGGCATTTCAATATTTCCTTGCCGAACTCGCGGTCCATACCCTCGGCCAGCGACTTTTCCCAGTAGGGCAGCAAATACTGGTCGATGCGCCCGAAGGATACCCCCGGCCCGGGGTAGTTCTCGTCGGAGAGCACCAGCATGTGGTTGAGCCACAAAGCCTGCACCGCCTGCCAGAAGGTCTCGGGCGGTTGCCAGGGCACTTGGTCGAGGTTGTCGGCCATCTGCTCCAGCTCGCCGCGGCGATCCTCGCCCGTCTCCTCCGCGGCCAGCCGGCGGCAGACCCCGGCGTAGCGGGCGGCCAGGTCGCGGCCCAGGGTGGCCGCGGTCAGCATGGCCCGCAGCTGGGCCCCCGCGGGCCCTTTGCGCTCGCGCTCCGGCAGGGATTCGTAGCGCTTTTCAAGATCGGCGTGTATGCCGCAAAAACCGATCTGAAGCGCCCTTTGGTAATCGGGGATCAGGTGCCCGGAGGTGGCCCCGGCGTTTCCGTATCCGTGGCGGTGGAACCACAAGACCGCCTTGCGGGCCCGCAGCATCTGCTTGCGCCGCGCGCGGGCTTCCCGCCGGGTACAGCAACACGAGGTCTGCAGGTTGAAACGCGCGCCGGCCAGCAGGTCGCCGGGCAGGATCTCGGCCGGCAGGTGCTCGACCATCACCTGCTTGAGGAACCAGGCCCGCCGCTCGGGCAGGCTCCAGTTCCAGAAATCCCGGTGGAGGGGCACCGGCCGGGCGGACTGGACGTACGAGGCGCAGAAGGGCTGCAGGAAGGGGTAGGTCTCGGGCACGATATGGAAGGACAACTCGTCGTAGATCTCGTCCCAGTCGGCACCGGTGGTCCAGGCGCAGAACTCGTTGTTCCATTCGCGCTCGACGCCCTGGAAGTAGAAGTCCCGCAGCCCGGCGATCCGCGCGCTCAGGCCGTGGGGTTGCTTGATTTGTGGATAGTTCTCCGCAGGCGTTCCGGCCATTTGCCACCTCCTCGCCTGCAACAGATATAGCACAACGCGTTTCGCCGGGACAGGAGGAGGTAGAAGCCGAGAAAAAGGATTGCCGGTGAAGGGCTTGCGCGGCCCGGGCCGGCCGAGGCGCAGCCGCCTTCTATTACGATGCAGTCGGGGTCCTGGACGCAGACCGTGGCCAGGCATTCGCCGCAGGCGCCGCAGGCGCTGTAATCGGGCATGGGCTCGAAGATGCAGCCCCGGTCCGGGTCGCAGCGGTCCCAGGTGCAGGGGTTGTCGTCGTCGCAAATGGTTTCGCCACCGGACAGGCATTGGCCTGCGGAGCAGTACGCCTCCCCACAGGCGCCTCCTCCGCAGGCCATGCCGTCGGGAAAGGGGGTGTGCACGCAGCCGGTGAACGGGTCGCAGCCGTCCTGGGTGCACGGGTTGCGATCGTCGCAGTCCGGGGCAGGTCCGGACGTGCAGACGCCGTTTTGGCAGGTGTCGTCGCCGTTGCACAGATCGAGGTCGGTGCAGGGGGTGCCGTCGGGGGCCGGCTGGCTTTGGCAACCGGTAGCCGGGTCGCAGGTTTCGGTGGTGCAGGGGTTGGCATCGTCGCAGTCGGGGGGCTGGCCGGCCACGCACTCGCCCAGCAGGCAGACCTCGGTCCCGTTGCAGGCGTCGGAGTCGGGGCAGGCGGTGCCGTCGGGGGACAACCGGCACAGCCCCGGGCTGCCGGGCAGGTCGCAGGTCAGGCAGGTGCCGGTGCAGGCCGACTCGCAGCACACCCCGGACGCGCAGAAGCCCGAGTCGCACTCCCAGGCGGCGGTGCAGGGGGAGCCCAGGACCCCGCCGACGAAATCGCGGATCTCGGATTCGTACTCGTCGACCTTGGCGTGGCAGGCGAACCCGGTGCAGTTGCTGCTGCCCACGTAGGAGGCGATGCCGGCCACGTACTCCTGGTTGTTGCGGACTACGAAGGCCGGC